>Ga0180438_10005026_pt1 | contig 18667 bp, 20 predicted proteins | sample SS_ome_12_FD_132455 | JGI IMG/M metagenome (GOLD analysis project Ga0180438, IMG submission 132455) | Hypersaline lake sediment archaeal communities from the Salton Sea, California, USA - SS_3_D_2 metaG | ecosystem: Environmental > Aquatic > Non-marine Saline and Alkaline > Hypersaline >...
ACAGATGGAGTTGACAAAACACGATTTGTGTACAATCACTCGTCAACTCAGGTATTTTCAATGTATTACTATGATCAGGACAACGTTGTATTCAGGGACGTCAGGTTTGGTCAGAACAACGCAAACAAAGGAATATATTTTGACGCATCTATTGATAGGGTTGGTATCAGTGATGACACCCCAAGCTATACACTTGATGTGAATGGGTCAATACGAGGAGTGTCATCTGTTTTGTCATCTGGTGAAATAACTGCATATTCGTCTGATGGAAGACTGAAGACTGATGTTATGCCAATTTACGGTGCTCTTGAGTTGATAGATGCTATTCATGGCGTTACATTCAGGTGGAGAGATGATGTTGACATGGTTGGATTCAAACCAAGCAGAGATAAAGAACATGGATTTATAGCACAGAATATCCAGACGCACTTTCCTGAAGGGGTAGCCCCAGCGCCATTTGATCACGACGAGAGCGGAAAGTCTATATCCGGAAATAACTACCTGACTGTAAAACCGGAAAAACTTATCCCGATACATCACGAGGCGATTAGGGAATTGCACGAAAGAATAAAGGAACTAGAAAGTAAACTGGCTGTATATGGCGCTAGGTAGCACAAATATATCGACCGGGGCTGTTAATACAGAGCTTGGCTCTCCGTATACAACTCCGCGACTTGTAAGTCAGCTTTGCAGTCACGCAAACGCTGGAAATATCGCATCATTGTATGGGCCGGGAACGCTTGCCGTTGACGCGAGTAAGAATGTTTATTGGGTGACGCCAACTTCGAATTACAAGCTTGGTGACTTCAGGCTATACAATAGAACGGCATCCGCTCCGAGCGCCGCACCGAATTTTACTCATAACTGGGGGCCGGGGGGATCATCAACGAATATTTCAATAGCGACGCAGCCACAGCAAATGAACCTATTCTTCATAGATTCTGCTGCAACGAGGATATACTACAAGGCGTATCTATCCTCAGCGAATAGGGCTGCTGAAACAAGCCCATGGGACACTCAGTTGTCATCGGTTCTAACGACATCGATCTCGCCGCCATCTGGTCACACGAGGGCTGGTACAACGACAAAACCACAACACCCACACGTTCAGACATTTAATAACTTCTTAACCCTTGGGTTAAGCTCGCCAACTGATTACATATACTTAGACACATTCTTTGCCAGTGTTGGTGGTACGCGATTGGTTAATCTTGGCAATGCTATATCGAATGGCTACACAACGATTACCATGCATGAGCTTCAGCCGCCTCAGATAGTTACATCAGGTTTAGCACCGACACCGTGGCCTGTTTCTCCGACGTACACAGCTATAATTCCGGTTATACATACAGCGTCAACTCCATGTGCTAGTTCATCGCCGATGTCTGGCGGGTCTATTGGGACTACTAATATTTCATTTTACTTCGGGTTTCATGGATTCACTGGCTCCGCAACTCATTCACTTGGCGCTACATCCGTAACGATACAGATTGCTTATAACGGATCAACTAAGAGCGTCAGCCTTGGCACTGTATCTCATAGCGCTAAGACATCCGTATCAACCACGCTACCCGGAGGAAACTCGTGGGCATACGACAAAAACGCCGTAATAACATGTACAGCAGCCACATTCTCAATATTCCCATCATATACAACTTGCTAACATGGCTAAGCTTAAAGATGATATAGAAGGTAAATTAATACAGACTCAGGTAATTCAGAAATTATTTCCAGAAGGAGTTGATTTTGACGAGAATAAATCTAAGTTCTTAAAGGTTAGCGTTAAGAAGGATAAAGAGGGGGATGCGTATGACGTATTCATAGTAACGATTCGAATAAGGTCGGACGAACCAATCAGTGAGAGCATTCATGTTAATGCGCTTATGAATGAGTTCTTTAAGCTTGAGGATAAGGTTACAATAAGAAAGGTTGCGCTCAATAATGTTGAGATTGTTAGCAGTGATTTTTCTTTGTATAATTACGCGGATGTACAATTCATAGTCATAAGTGACGCTGAGAAAGTCAAGGAATAGTTTGGATTTCTCGGATTTTTTACTTATCTTTGCGCTCAGATAATTTAAACTTAAATTAAATCAAATGAGCGAAAAACAACAATTACCAGAATCAACCATTAAGGGTTTCGCTGAAGCTCACAAGAAAGCTACTCGTACTCAGCGCCCTGCGCGAAAGCTCATATTCCTGAGCGGATTTGCCAATACCGGAAAAGATACTGTTTGCAGGCTACTCGAAGAGATCAGTCCTGAACCTGTCGTGCGTGTATCCTTCGCGGATATCCTCAAGAAAGAATGTTATCCTGTGATCTCAAACGGTGAAGTCGAATACACTGGCCCGGAAACAGAGAGCCGAGAATGGAAGGACGCGCATCGCGATGAAATAATCAGATACGGCGAGGGCAAGAAGATGGAGAACGGTCAATACTACTGGGTTCAGAGGGCGCTTGATCCAATCCTGAAGACCAAGTACGAGAAGGGTATGCAGATTCCACATATCATTGTGACCGATATGCGTCGTACTGAGGAAGTTATGTGGATGAAGCACTTTAAACTCGGTCACTTCGCTGAACTTGCAGACGCTCGTGCTGTGTGGGAACCGATCATGTTCGTGGTTCACAGGGAAGGCGCCGAAAAGGATAAGGACTATCTGACTCATGTGTGCCTTGAGTATGCAGCTGAAACCAGAGCGTTTATGAGGATGATAAAAAACTACGGTACCGTTAAAGACCTTGAGCAGAAACTTAAGGATGTGTATGTGCGCGACATACGATAATGGAGTACCGCTATATAGACACCGGAAAAACTTCCAGAAAAAGGAAGCATGACGATGTTACTGTTGGGAAGTCGTTTGCCCAACTGTATAGCGGAGCGTTCCGTTTATTTGCGCGAATATCAACGCCTTGCGCGAAAGACCTGTTTTTTTGGGCGATAGAGAAATGTGACAAATGGAATCACATCGCATTCAATAAGGCTGGTCGTTCGGCGTTTATCGCAGAGCACTTTATTGCTTCCGGACACCGATACGCTGACGAGACTGTGAAGAAAGCAGTCAAAGTCTTAACAGATGAAGGTCTGTGTGTATCAATAAGCGAAGAAAGTAAACGAAGTGCAACATATATGATTAACCCGTATTACGTCTGGAAAACAAAATCAAGAACAGACAGATACGAGGTAGTTAAAGCTTATATAAACATACTGAAAGATGAAGGAAATCAAATTCAATGAGGAGTCGAGAGAAAGGCTCCAGAAAGGTGTTAACATTCTTGCGGATGCCGTGGAATCCACGCTTGGTGCGAAAGGGCGAAACGTTATCTTCAATGTCGGTAAGGAACACGTAGTCACCAAGGATGGTGTTACGGTTGCCGGACAGGTTCAGTCAACGGATTCAATCGCTCAAGCCGGAATAAACATCGTTCGCGATGCCGCCAAACGTACGGCACGTGAGGCAGGAGATGGAACCACTACGTCTACGGTTCTCTCAAGGTACATGATCAATGAGGCCATGGGACTTGTTGCGGAAGGCTACAACCCAATGGACTTGAAGCGCGGTATGGATTTAGCCGCAAAAGATATCGAGGAAGAGGTGGATGCAATTAAGCGGGTCGCTACCAGTAGCGATATCACAAGGCAGATTGCCACGATATCCGCAAATAACGATCCGGTAATAGGCGAGATGATTGCAGACCTATTCGATAAGGTTGGTCAGAACGGCGCTGTACGTATCGAAGAAACTCAGGCCGGAAGGAACTGGGTCGATGTTGTTGATGGATGTCAGGTTAATGCCGGAATGATTGATCCCGGATTTATAACAAATGCTGGACGTAAAACAGTGGAATACTCGGAAGTCCGAGTGCTGATAACAGACAAGAGATTTGACGGCCCGTTCACCGATATCGTGCCAGCCCTTCAGGTTATGGTGGATAAAATGAGAGCCACCGGACAGCCAATGCCCATCTTGATAATTTGCGGAGGAATGGAAGGCGAGACGCTTGGAACCCTTTTACAGAACAAGAATCGCGAAGGTCTTCCCGTTGTAGCGGTAAATGCACCCGATTTTGGTGAAGATCGCAGCGAATCACTGAGGGATTTGGCAATTCTTACTGGCGCGACGGTAATTTCAGAGACGGGGGAGTTCGGGCTGAACGATGTCAAGGAGGAGCACTTCGGTTATGCAGATCGCGTCATTGTTGATCAATACACGACTACTATCGTCGGACGTCATGGTAGCAAGGACGCTATAGACGAGCGCGTTGATGCCATCAAAGCCGAGCAAGAGAAGGATCACGACGGATCAAAGGAGTGGAGGCTGCGGAAGCGTATTGCAAATCTCACGGCTGGAATTGGCGTGATTTACGCTGGCGGAAACTCTGAGGCTGAGACGAAGGAGAACTTCTACAGGATTGAAGATGCGGTTCATGCAACTAAATCGTGTCTGGAGGATGGATACGTGCCCGGAGGTGGGATTGCATACCTGAGGTGTCGTATGGATAGGAAGGAATACGTTAACGAGGATCAACTAGCTGGGTATACAGTCGTTATGAATGCGATGGAGGCTCCTTTACGGGCTATCGCTGAGAACTGCGGCGTTGATCCGGAAACCGTTGTGAATACGGTAAGGCGCGGCACGTTCGTAGAGAAGGACATCAGTTATGGATACAATGCACTCACCGATAAGTACGAGAGCCTGTATGACACTGGCGTAATCGATCCGGCAAAAGTGGTGAAATCAGCAGTGAAGAATTCAGTATCAGTGGCAGGAATGATTATTACAACTAACTGTGTAATAGTAGATAAGAGAGCATGATAAGAAAAATCTGGAATGAGAAGAGGGAGTATTTCAATGAAGATAACGCACTCATTAAATCCCAGCATGGATTCAAAGAGTTCAGGATATTCGGAATACTCATATCAAAGCAAGAAATAGAATATGACGCTGATCTTGTTAAGAAGCAAGCAAGCGTCGGATTTAATTCGAAATAATGGAAGCACAAGGAATTATAAGAAAGATATCCATAGGTGACCTCAAGGAGGGACTGACTTATGTGGTTGGACAAAAAATGAAGGTCGGAGATGTTTGTCAGATACTCCACGATACAATGTGGCTGGCTGAATTCGGCATTAACAAATACGACGTGTATGTTCGCTCTGGCGGAAACATACGCATCTGGAAGTCCTTTATGAATGGTCAAATTTCCGTTGAATACGACATTACCGTATACAATGAGATCGTTTAATGGCAGAACAATCGTGGAGCGCGAAAAGCGCCACAACGATAAGATTATGGTAGGTGGTGTTGAGTTTCATCTCGACACTGCCTTCCGTAGGTATTGGCACACAGTTCAAATGGCAAGCGTCGTTCACTCTGAGAGGAATGACCTCGAACCCAAGGACATTGTATGGGTTCATCACTTCGTAGAGGATCAGGTGTTGCCATTTGGGAGCGAATTAGCATTCGTTGAATATAATCAAATCTATTGCAGAAAGAGAGGAAAAGAATTGGAGACACTTGGAGACTTCATCCTCGTAGAACCCATAACCTACGGGGATTTGGGAATGACTCGCACTGAGTCCGGCTTGAGACTAAGCATGAAAAACGATACCGATAATGCCGAAAGGATAGGTATTGCGAGGCTTCTTAGCGACAAAGCGAAGAGCGGTGGCCTTAAGGATGGCGACCGAGTATTGTTTAATAAGAATTGCGAATACGAAATCGAGGTTGACGGAAAGGTCTATTACCGAATGGAGCTTCAGGATATTATCTGCACCGTTGATCCCGGTCAGAAAATAAATGTGTAATGGCTGATTGGACAAAAGATTACATAGATATATTAAAATATCCGGAATTTGATTATGAAAAGATAATCGAAAAGTGGACTACCGTTATCGACGAGAATCCAGCCGGGGAGCCAATAGTTCAAACCCCTGATTTTGTATTCGATGTCAGGGTGGCTCTTGATTACATCCTATTCACGTACGCTCCTGAGTCTCCGTACGCTAGAATTAAGGACATGAGGGAGAGGAAGGAAATGGCCCTGAAACAGACGGTTATACCTAAGCAGTTTCACAAAAAGATCATATCAAACGAGAATCCAATGATCGGTGATATGCTCACTCGGTTCTTCAGGGTATACGAAGACTTCGATTATGAACTTCTGATATCAGGTAAAGAGGCGCTTATAACTCTCCTTGAAGTGGTCAGGAAACCAATAGACTCCAGACTTTTAGATGATAAGGAGAGGATGGCTGTGAAGGCTAAGCGTGAGTGTTTTGAGGATGCGAAATACCTCATGGGGGAGATGCGTAAAATGCTGAGTGAGCTAAGGGATAAGGAACCCGATGCTGCCGATGCTGCCAAATCGTCAGTGTTCAAAGGTGGCTTTGCTGAAAAAATGGCAAGATAATTTGCATTTGTCGGTTTTTTTCACTATCTTTGTGACTTATGAATTCCATTCAAGTAAATCAATCTAACATTCTGTATGCCATATCCCTATTTGAGAAGAATAGAGGATCGGTTGAGCGGATATCTGATATAGATATCACGCTTCCGAAAAAGCCGGGAAAGCGAAAGATTCTATTCTCCGATAAGGTAAGAAAGAATCAGAAGTGGGAACGGCTGACATTGCCTGAGGGCTTCAGCTGGAGCAAGGCTCAGTCAGAATATACGGAAGAGGAAATTGAATGGATTCTTGAGGACGCCGAGCGACGATTAAACGGAGTGTGGTTTATGAATAACGGAGTCCCGACTTATATTACGGGACTTCATTATTTTTACCTACAGTGGTGCAAGATAGACGTTGGGTATCCGGAATACAGGGACAGGGACAGAAGGTTCTTTACGTACTGGCAGGCATGTGTAGTTGACCCTGAATGTTACGGAATGATCATGGTGAAGCACCGCCGAGAAGGAGCTACCTTCAAGGGTGCTGCCATTGTGCTTGAATATGTAACCAGAACAAGAAATGCGAACGGTGGGTTATTGAGTAAGACGGGTAAGGATGCGAAGGAATTCTTTTACAAGCTTGTGAAGATGTTCCGATCACTTCCACCGTTTTACCAACCGATGATCGCGGGAACCGATAACCCGAAAACCGTTCTTGAATTCGATAAGCCGGGAGAGCGCATTACGAAGCAGACGCAAACAGTTCAGATGTCTGACGCTCTTGAGAGTAAGGTTGAGTGGGGTAACACTGCGGAGAACTCGTTTGACTCGTATAAGCTGGCGAGATTTGTATGCGATGAAGGCGGAAAGTGGGAGGAAGCAAACGTATACAAGAACTGGCAAGTTGTGAAGCCAACTCTGAATAACCGAAACCTTGGAAAGGCGTTCTTTCCATCAACGGTTAACGAGATGACTCGAAAGGGTGGGGCGAACTTCAAATTTATTTGGGACGAGAGTGACCAGAATAAAAGGAACCTCAACAACCAGACAAACAGTGGGTTATACAAATACTTCACCCCGGCATATGACGGGTTGGAATTTGGTAACCAAGTGTTCATTGACGAATACGGTAATTCGGTAATTGAAACGCCGGATAAGCCAGTAATGGGAATCAATGGAAAATGGATCAAGGTCGGATCGAAAGAGTTCCTGCAAAACGTCAGGGATTCACTAAAGAGCAATACGAACGGCCTTGCTGAGCATAAAAGACAATATCCTTGGACTCCGGAAGAGGCGTTCAGGGTTGAAACGAATAACTGCTCATTTGATGCTGAGCGTTTATATCAGCAGCAGGAATGGAACGATCTGTATGCCGGAAGATTGGTAACTCAGGGAAATTTCATTTGGAGCAACGGGTTTGGAAGCAGGGTTGATTTCGTGCCGTCTCGTACGGGAAGATGGAAGGTAACGTGGGTACCGCCTGCTGAACAGCAAAACCTAGTATCCCACGATCACTTGGGAAGGCTAACTCCGGGGAACATCATGTCGATTGTAGCCGGGGCTGACCCATATGACCACTCAAAGACCACTGACCCAAGGGGTTCTAAGGGTGCATCGTATGTTTTCAGGACTTATAATCCTGCCGTAGAAGGAACGTATCAGTTTGTGTGTCAATACATTCATAGGCCATCAACTGTATTTGAGTTCTACGAAGATATTTTAAGACAATGTATATTCTACGGGTGTCAGATTCTTGTTGAGAATAACAAGATCGGGATGATCAACTGGATAGAAGAGAAGGGCTACAAGCACTACTTGATGAAGCGTCCGGAATCAACTCACACCCAATCAAGTAAGCGTCAGACCACGCTTGGTATTCCGACTTCAGGTGATGTAGTCAGGGATGGCTTGATTAACAACTTAGAGAAGTATGTTGTTGACTGCTGTGGTTATGACGAGTTAACGGGTGAGGGCGGCACTCTATTCTTCAACGAGCTTGTTGAGGATTTACTGCTGTTCGAGGCCGGAGATTGGCAGAAGTATGATGCCACGGTAGCAGCCGGACTTGCACTACTCGCGACGCAGAAAGCCGTGAGGAAAGCGCCGGAAATCACAGAAGATTTCCAGTTAGTGAAAACCTTTAACAATTCAGGAAAACGATCAGTTAGAACGAGTTAACAATGAACAACAACCACGGTTACCCAGACCCATTAGCGCCTGAAGCACAAAAGGACAGTCCGGAATACGGATTACAGTATTTCCAAGCAATGTATCAGGATTGGGCGGGAGAGAACAATGTTCTTCTCGAATCCAGAAGACTGAGATGGCAGGAGGCAAGGGACTATGCTGGAGGAAAACAAAATGTCCAGCAATACAAAGATTTACTCGCAGTTCAGGGAGATCAATCGTATATTAATCTCGATTGGTCTGTCGTACCAATTTTACCGAAGTTTATCGATATCATCGTTAATAGCCTGACTAATGCAGACTATTATATAAAAGCGACCGCTATCGATCCGACCGCTACCGATAAGAGGAAGCAGGACGAACTGGAGATGAAAACACGGATGATCATGGAGGATTTCCTGAGGGAGGTCGAGATGATGTCCGGAATGCCTGTTACTCAGGATTCAGGCTACAGGCCGTACGATAATGACGACCTTGAGCTATATATGCAACTCACGTACAAGCAGGCGGCAGAAATCGCTATAGAACAGGGACTTCAGCTGGCTATGTCAATCAATGATTGGAGAGAGATAGCCAAACGCGTTATACGTGACCTCGTTGTGATTGGAACTGGTGCTGTTAAGACGGAGGTGGATCATCGCGGCGTTATTATGAGATACGTTGACCCGATGTACCTAGTTACCACTTATTCTGATGATCCGGATTTCACAAACATAAGCCACGCAGGAGAAGTCAAGCGAATCACGCTTGCGGCATTAAAAGCTGAGGCTGGGAACCAAATCGATGAAGCAGAGTACGCTCGCATCGCTACTAATTACGCCGGAAAGCATGGTAACGCTAAGAAGTTCAGGACTGTGCCCATGGTAACCAACGGCGGGTACGAATACTACGAGTACGACAGCTTCCTGATCGATGTACTTGACGCTCAGTTTATCGTGAACAACTCACTGACTCACGAGAAGAAGTACAATAAATACGGAGGATACTCTGTAAATAAGCGACCAGAAGGCTATAAGGCCCCCTCAAATAGTAAATACAAGCGAGAGGTCATCATTACCGACTATGAGTGCAAGTACGAAGGAAAGCATATCCTCGGAACTAATATCGTATATGATTACGGTAAAGCGCACAATCAGGTACGCGCTCAGTCCGCACTCCATAAAACGAAGCTTGACTATATCATCTACGCACCAGACATAGACTTTATGAGGAATCAGAGTCTATGTGAAAGGATGATCCCATTTGCGAACCAGATACAGTTGGTTCACTTGAAGCTCCAACACCTTGTAGCTAAGGCTAGACCTAAGGGTATGGCGCTTGAGGTTGGCTCATTGGAGAATGTTCCTAAAGGTAAAGGTCAGACATTCAAGCCGTTGGAACTGCAAGAGATTTACGACCAAACTGGTAACTACTACTACCGCGTTCTTGACGATGAAGGAAATCCTTCTTCAGCACGTCCTATTACAGAGCTTGAAGGTGGAGTGGGCCGCTCCCTTGGTGAAATGCTTGGGCTGTACAACCAGTACCTACAGCAAATGAGAGATGTGTCCGGCGTGAATGAAGCCAGAGATGGTAATGTTCCGAGCAAAGATTCCGTTGTTGGTGTTGCGAAGCTGAATCTACTCGCTTCAAACAACGCCACCAGAGCGATCAACGACGCATACCTCAACATCACAAGGCGCGTCTCTGAGTCAACAGTCCTTATGATACAAGACCTTGTTAAGTACAACAAGCCTTATCAGGGATACGTACACGCTATCGGCGAGATGAACATGAAGGCCATAGAGGTTACCAGAGACGTGAGCCTACATGAGTTCGGCATTATGATTCAGCCGGAGCCGAATGAAGAAGATAAAGCGTATCTTGAGCAGAACATACAGGCTTCACTGACCGAGAGGGAGTTAAGAATCGAAGACGCCCAGATGATTCGTGAGATCAAGAACGTGAAGCTTGCGAACCAGATGCTTATCCTGAGGCGCAAGAAATACGCTGAGGATAAGAAGGAGGAAGCCAGAATCGCAGCCGAGCACAACGCGCAGCAAAACCAGATAGCTACACAGCAAGCATTCGAGGCAGCAAAGGCTCAGAAGATGCTTGAGATGCAGTTCGAAACCGAGAAGATGGCTGCTGAATACCAGCTTAAAGAGCAGTTCTCACAGAGCGAGCACGTTAGGAAACTAAGAGAGATTAAGGCTTTAAATGAAGGAAAAGTTGACGTGGCTCAGGTTAACAATGAGCAAAAGAGCTAGTTGTGTATGAAAAAAATTATTAAGAATTATTCTAAATAATTTGGATAATTCAAAAAAAAGTGTTATCTTTGCAAAAGTTTTCATTAATATTACTAAAATTTAAGTTATGCCAGAACCAAAAGACCCCATAGCAGCAGCTATGGCAGCAGCGGGTGGAATGAAAATTGTCGGTGAAGATGTTGATCCGACTCCTAACCCAACACCTGATCCGGAGCCTACGCCAGACCCAACACCTGACCCGACTCCCGATCCAACACCTGATCCGGAACCAACTCCTGATCCCGATCCGACTCCCGACCCGGAGCCGACTCCCGATCCAGAGCCAACTCCTGATCCAAAAAAGAAGTTACCGACCGATCCGGATGACCCTAACAAGGATTTCGGGACGCTGTTATCCGAGGCAACCGGAGGTCGATTTAAAAGTGTCGAGGATATCGACGCAGCATTGGCAGAAGCCCCAAAAGGAGAATTTGCAAACGAACAGATTGCAAAGCTCAATGAGTACATAGCTCAGGGCGGTAAATTTGAGGACTTCGTTCAAACTCAAACAGTTGACTACAGTAAGTTGTCTGATGCAGACCTTGTAGCGGCTAACATGAAGCAGTTTAATGACGATGGACTATCTGCCGATGACATAGAATTCCTGATGCTCCAGAAGTACGGCGTTGCCGAGAATGCTTCTGAGGACGAAAAGCGCCTGAAGAGGATATCCCTCAAGCAGGACGCCGCTGCCGCAAGGAAGCGGTTACTAGAGCATCAAAAAGAATGGTCAGTGCCGAAATCTTCTGATCAGGAAGCACAGCAAGCTCAACAGGCCAGCCTTGAAAAGTGGAAAGGAGACTTATCAAGTAATGTAGATGGTACCGATAAGGTCAGCATTAAAATTACAGACGAGGCGACTTTCGATTTCAAATTGGGGGATGACGCGAAGAAATCCATTAAGGAGAACTACGCTGATCCAAGGAAATTCTTTGAGAGATATCGCAAACCCGACGGGTCTGACGATGTTGAGAAGTTTGTGAGAGAGCTGGCTATACTGGAGAATATCGAATCTATCGGTATCGCGCTTGCCGCTTACGGTAAGACAGAAGGCAAAGACGGCTTACTCAAAGACCTAAATAATCCCAATTTCGAGGCTAAAGGCGTGAAAAAACCGAAAGGTGGAGCACTCTCTGTTCAGGAGCAGGCAATGAAACAAATGGGACTTATTTAATAATCATACCAAAACAAAAATTGAAACATGTCTTTTTTTAGCGCAACACCCTCGCTTGCCCAGACAAGAACGACTGAGAACTACGTTTCTTCTATCGACTTTCTGGACACTATTCACAAGCCCGACGTAGGCGAACAACTCGTCAAGCGTTATGGAACGCAATCCCTTACCGGATTCGTTGATATGGTTGGTGGAAAGAAGCCCGTGGCGGCTTACCAATATAGCCACTATGAAGAAGATTGGCTGCACCAAGTTCTGACTGTAGCGAATGACGCTACTCAGGGTGCAAGCTCTGACGGTACCGTAACTGGTGGTTACATCCTTGATGTATCTGCAAGTGACGACTCCGACACTTCACAGGATGAAAGAGACTACACATTTGTTCGTCCGAACAACGTAGTTGAGTTTGAAAACGATCAAGTAGCCCTTGTAGCTGCCGTTTCCGTAAACGGTGGAGCATGGAGCACGATTTCCGGTTACACGACTGCGGAATCTGTTTCTGCCGCAAACCAATGCCTGATCATCGTTATGCCTTACGACGGAGACAACACTGACGTTGCCAACGTAGTAAACGGTAAAGCGATTATCACTGGTTTCGAATTCAAGGAAGGTACTGACCAGCCTGACGGACTGACTCCTAACGTGATCAAGTATGAGAATACTGTTATGATCATCAAGGAAGCTTACGAAGTTACTGGTTCTGAAGCCACTAACGCCACTTGGTTCAAGGTCGAAGACCCCGGAACCGGAAAGAGCGGATGGCTGTGGTACCTGAAGGGAGAAGGTGACACCTACCAAAGGTTCAACGACTACGCAGAAATGCAAATGCTCGTTGGTCAGCAAGTTGCTTCTACTGCAACTACACTGTCTGGCCTTGGAATCCGTGGTACCGAAGGTCTTCTGACTTTTGCTGAGGGTGGTAACGACATCGGATATACCACATCTTACGGTGTGAGTAATTTCCGTACGACTACCATCGTACTCGACAAAAACAGGGGAGCGAAGGAAAATACCATGTGGTGCGGTCTGACTATCTCTTTCGATATTGACGATGCATTCTTCAGCCAGTTTGGTGGAAGCACCAACAATGGTGGAGCAAGCTTCGGAACTTTCGAAGGAAGTGAAGAGAAAGCCGTTTCCATGGGATTCCGTTCATTCAATTACGGTGGGTATACTTTCCACAAGAAAGCGTACGATGCGTTCAACTACACTCAAATGCTTGGTTATTCAACCGTAGCTGGTGGTGATAGCAAGTACCGTACTATGGCGCTTATGATTCCCGGTGACAGCCAGATTGACCCTGTATCTCGCGAGAGCATTCCGTCTCTGCAAGTGAGGTATAAGGAAGCTGGTGGATATAGCCGTGAACTTGAGCACTGGCTGGAAGGTTCTGCCATCCTGTCTACTCCTACCAACGGAGTTGACGAACTGAAGTGCAACTACCGTACGGAGCGTGGCTTCGAAGGTTTCGCACCGAACCGTTATGCCCTGATCACTAAGAACTAGGTTCTTTTTATCATAGCGCAGGAGGGCTTCGGCCCTTCTGCTTTTTACTTTAATTTTATAATATTTAAGACAATGAGAGAACATGACATTAATGCCCCTTTAGGAGGCATACTGAAGGCTCGTCACTTTAGGTTGACAAAGCGTAACTCCAAACCCGCCCTTCGTGGACGGCATTATCCTTCACTTAAGATTCTTCCAGCTGAGGAAGTTATCTACGATCCGGAAAAGGATCAGAGTAGAACAATACGATATGCCATTGGAGAAACGAGTATCTATAAAGACGAGCAACCCGCAGAGGTAGTTCTTGGTGATATCCTATTTCAGAACGGATCAATAATCGTTCCGTATACCAACCCAACACTGATTAAGTTTCTTACGTTATCCAATCATAACGGGGAAAATCCTCACAGGAAACCCGAAGCCGAAAGGATGTTTGTAGAACTTAATCCCGCTCGCGATGCTGAAGAGGCTCTTGAGAAGGAAGAAGCAACAGCAAGGGCTAAGGCTCTCGTGTTTACACTTCCGTTTGAGCAGATCGCCGGATACGCTAGGGTTCTTGGCATCAACGTCAAGCGTAGCGCATCAGAGATCAAGCACGATATGGTTCGCTGGGCCGAAAAAGACCCGAAAGGATTTATGGCTGGGATCGATGATCCTAAGACAAAGAGACAGCAGGGTGTTTATGAAGCTACAGGCTGCGGCGTGATTGAGGTTTCCGGAAAGGGAGCGTACTGGAAAGCAGGAGACAAGAAAAGCCTTATCACTCCAATCCCGGCAGGGGTTCATGGAGTTGAGTGGTTCGCAGAATGGACTCTGACCGATGACGAAGGTAAAGAAGTTTACAAAGAAATCGAGAAGAAGACCAAGGCGCTTATGGCATAGGCTGTTACAGCCGATTCTGAAGGGGAGCAAATTTTGTTCCCCTTTTTTTATTGATTTACTTGGAATTGTCAATTATTTTTCGTAAATTTGCCACACATGGAATAACATAAATTATGGACAGATTAAGAGCTTTAACACAATCCCTCATAGACATAGGTTCTATAGTAATTCCCACTGGTAACGGAATGCAGGAATATAAAGTTGAGAAGGGATTTGCAATGGCTATGTCGCTTAAACATAACGACGAAGTAGCTGTTGCTCAATCGTTTTTGTCAAAAGGGACTATATTCCCCTACCACAATCACGACAATTCAGAGGAAGTACTCGTGGTGTATAGCGGAGAAGTAACAGTTGTTACTGATGAAGGAAAATATACTATGAAACCCGGAGACTCTTTACACATATGTCAAGGATGTGGTCACCTACTCCATGCTATAACGGATGTTAAAATCATAGCTATCACGATTCCACCGGACTCAAAGGCTATGCCAAAATACAGAGGGAATGGACAACAATAATGTGCAGAATGAATGGGCAAAGGAGGTTTATAACGAGTTTCAGAAGGTTCATGGTGCCATTGCTTCGACAAAGGCTGATGTACTAAAAGAGATCGCGTTAAACCGAGAGGAATTCGTTATATTCAAAACGAAGGTAAACACTCGTACAGCCATGATATCTACCATTATTGGTACGATAGTACTAATCACGTCCCTATTACTGAATATTAGTGCCATAAAGGACAGACAGGAAAATAAAAGACAGGAAGCAGAGACAGAACAAACGCGATAATGGGATTTCTAAGAGAAACATCAGGAGGTTACAGTTCGAATAGGTTGATATTTATTATCGGCTCCATTTGGACTATGGCTATAACTACATTCCTCGTTACAAGCGAAGTTGATACAACCACGGTGATAGCATTCTTTGCAGCTGTTGAAGGCGTTTGGGTTGGTCTGAAGCTTGGTCAGAAACAGATGGAACAAAAAAAGAACACAAATGGCAGCGCTTAGCGTAGATAAAGTCTTTCAGTTCGTGCAATTCGTTGCGAACAAGGAATCGAGGGGTTGGATAAGCCCTGCTGAATTCAATTTAGCGGCAGAACTTGCACAACTTGAAGCCTACAGCAAGAGGGAAGCTGTGTTTATCGCGTCAAAAAAGATACTCAACGATCTGAGGCCGTTCGTGAAAATGAGCGGAACAATAACACCGTCTTCTGGATTATGTGCATATCCTTCAGACCTGAGGCATTTCAATAATGCGTGGATGGACTCTGATTATCAGGAAATTAAAGAGGTTACGCAGGCTGAACTTCCGTACCTAATGAAGAGTGAGGTGTGTCCTCCTTCTGCTTCATATCCTGCTGGCGTTCAAAGGGATACTGGATTCCAGCTATATCCGGTATCCATATCAGCAGACATTAGAATGGAGTACATTGCTGGGCCTGACGCTCCAGAATGGGCATACACGCTAACCAGCAATAGACCAGTATATGCATCCGGAAGCTCGACAGACTTCGGTTTCGATGAAGTCCTGTTCATGGAGATAGCGGCACTCTGTCTGCTACATGTTGGCCTAAACCTCGATAAAGAATCAGTTGCTCAGTATGGAGCGGCATTTAATAAGCAAGCATAATGGCAACGAAGAAACAAATAGCTGAGCAGGCCATGAGGATTATTCAGGGCGGTAACCTTAAGCCCGACAATTCTATGGATATACGCGAGGTAATGCTACACTTGGATCAACTGAGGGATAGACGCTGTAGGCTTGACGTTCTAAACAATGTGAAGTCTGGAGAATATTCGGTGCCGGACTCATACCTTGTAATAGAGACAGGGACGGTTTCGAGCGGAACCGTATCATTGTCAAGGCAAACGCTTGAGCTTCCTTATGGACTCGGATTGTATCAGGTGGGGCCGACTGCTGATCTTGATGAAGCATATGCTATTATGCCTCCGGGTCAGAGGGCATTACTTGGCGGAAGCGCCGCTATGGAAAGACAATCTAAGGGATTCTGCTGGATGGTAGCCGACGTTATCTACTTCAAAAACGTTTCAGATTCCACGGGAGTTACCATAATGTACGTGCCATCCAGCAAAGCTATTGCAGAGGACGCTGACTATCCGGTTCCTCCGGACGTAGAAGCTGAACTGCTACAGGAATTGGTGCAAATGTTTGGGGTGCAGCAACAATCTCCACACGACGAACTTGAAGACGGACAGAAATAATGGTGAATCTTGATACAATAGTACGCGACGTACTGAGCGAAATGGGCATGAATACGACCCACAATTACGCTCGATTCTTAAACATAGCCAATAAGGGACTGAAAATACTCACGTATGACGTCCTTGGTCAGGTTAAAGCTGCGGTTCTTGAGGTAAATTCAAGCCTGAGGATCGATCTTCCGGATGATTTCATCGACTATACATTCGTAGGCGTTGTAGGAAATGACGGATGGGTTCAGCCGCTTGGTGCCCGTGGAGACATACCTAAAACAGGAACAGCCAACTTACTTATCCAGAACGAGGAATACTTCACTGGTCAGTACGGTCAGGTATTCGGCGCTGGTGGTGGTCAGAACTTACTCGGATATTACCAGCCGGGAGTGGATGTCGAAAACAATCAAATGGTATTCGGCGCAAAAGCAGTTGGATCAACCGTTTACCTCGAATACATTTCTGACGGTCGCGTTGCAACGACAAACGAAACAGTTGTTCCGGAATACGCTGAAGAAGCCCTAAATGCGTTTATATACTGGAAGGCGATACAGAAGGTTCGCGGAGTCCCGCAAAACGAGAAGTGGCAGGCCCGTAAAGATTGGTATAACGAGAAGAGGCTTGCTGTAGCGAGAACGTCAAGCTTCACGAAAGAGGAAGCCATAGCGACATCACGAAAAGCATTCAAATTAGCTCCTAAGATATAATGCCACAGATCAAAGACGTCAAATTATTCAATAAGGGGATGAACAAAGATGTTGATCCCCGTTTCCTGCAAGATGGAGAGTACATTGATGCTCAGAACATAATGCTATCGAATTATCGTGAAGGAAACGTTGGTGGCGTAACAAATATGCCCGGAGCTATCCGCAGATTCGATACAAGCTCAGATAATCTCGGCATATTTAAGGACGAGTACAATAACGTATTCTACATATTCCTATTCGATGGTGTTACTGGTAGCATAAGGAGGTACAACCTTAACGATGACACAGTCACAACACTAATCACCACTACCGAGCTTCCGTTTACAACAAACCAGCTTATCAGGTCATGCAGGCTTATTGAGGGCATTCTCGTCTGGACTGACGGTGATAATGAGATCGGTATGTTTGACACAAACATCACATACCCAACTCCTTATGAGCCTGAGATGTTTACGCTTGCACATGTTGTTCCTCGTAATAAGCCAGAGGTTCTACCAGCACACGATTCAAGCTACGGTTATAACAACATCCTAGGCAAGTTCTTCCAGTTCAAAATAAGATTCATATTCGAGTCTGGCACTAAGAGCGTATTCAGTCCGATCAGTGAGGTTGCGTATTCATATGATGATTACGCGGCACCGAGCGTAGTTGCTGGATTAACAACTCAGGTTAACTCTATTCAGCTTACATTAGACGGAACTGGTGCAAACGAACTCGTGAAGCAGATCGAAATTGCCGCAAGGTCTGGAAATAACGGAGACTTCTTTTCGATTGCGATTATTGACGCAAACTCGACGTTTCAGGGAGGCGGCAATCAGTCATACACCTTTTACAATGAAAGCCTGTATAACTCCATCTCGCTTGAAGAGTCCAATCAGATTTACGATGATATCCCAAGGAAGGCGCAGACGCTTGAAATAGCGGACAACCGAGTAGTTGTTGGTGACGTCCTTACCGGATATGATAAGGTTGACATGGACTACAGCTTAAGTGTTGATTTTGCAAACCTTGATGACGCTGGTGGTGCATGGTATACGGATGACTCAACGTATCTAGCAGCCGTTGGGAGTTCTACGCCAGTAACTCCATTATCTAGTGGGTCTGCTTTGCAGGCTTTTATACAGCATTTTATTCCCGGCTATTCGCTTACCGCTGGCGATATATTCACGGTTGCTGGTCTTGATATACCCCCCGGAGAAACGTACGATCAATATATGCACCCGTTCGGTGCTTTAAGCGTAACAGTTGCTAGTGGGGATGATTGGAATATTTTACATAATAGAATAACAAACAGGTATTCCCCGTATTTTGCCC
>Ga0180438_10005027_pt1 | contig 18663 bp, 22 predicted proteins | sample SS_ome_12_FD_132455 | JGI IMG/M metagenome (GOLD analysis project Ga0180438, IMG submission 132455) | Hypersaline lake sediment archaeal communities from the Salton Sea, California, USA - SS_3_D_2 metaG | ecosystem: Environmental > Aquatic > Non-marine Saline and Alkaline > Hypersaline >...
TATGCTCCATATCAAGAGAGGGCCTGGAATAACTTAGGTTGGGATTTGTGTGTAATGGTTACGGATGATGTAGATATAAAAGATTTAAACTTAGACAATCCTAGTACTGTAATTATTAGACTGCCAAACATAGAGAAGCTAAGAACAGAGTCGATAGCTCAGGCTGGTAGGTTATACGCAGCTAATTACTTTGGTGATGATGTAATGCTAATGACTTATGACATGGATTTAATCCCTTTAAGACCTTATTGGAGGCCAAACTCAGCGCATGTAATGGTGTACGGTCACGACTTAACGTGGCACTCATTTTACCCTATGGGCTATATTGCTATGACTGCTAGGAACTGGAAAAGGTACATGAAGCTAGATGGTAGAACTTATGACGAAATGGTAAGAGATGCGGAGGAGTTTAAGCACTTAGCTTATGCTGAGGATTGGGAGAAGTGGTGGAATTGGGATTGGACTATGATAACAGCTAGAATGAAACCCTTTAAAGATAAACTAACTTTTGTGGATAGAGGCCAAGTAAATATAGCTGGAGCCACTTTGGCTAAGGGTAGAGTTGATAGGTTTAATGTAGCTGAAACATCCAAACAAGATGATTTAATAGATTTCCATTGCGAGAATAACAATGTAAAACACCCAGATAAATTAGAACCATTTTTAAATATTTATAACAAATACCATGGCAAAGACTAAAAATAAAATAACCAAAAAGGATTTCGTTCCTACTAATAACGATTTAAGCTACTACCCATTATTACACCTGGCCTTAGAGTCTACTAAGGGGGAGGTGGTCGAGATGGGAATGGGTCACGGCTCCACTCCATTACTTCACGATTATTGCGGAGAAAGAAAAAGAGAGCTGTTTAGTTTTGAGCATAACCAAAGCTGGTTAAATAAGTTTAGCGAACTAAAAAGTGATACCCATACCCATACATTTGTAGAGAATTGGAACATAGTAAAGGATACTAGATTGTATCCAAGCGTGGTATTTATTGACCACGCTCCAGGAGAGAGAAGAAAAGAAGATATAGTAAACTTTAAAGATATTGATGGTATTGTAGTGATACACGATACTGAGCCGGCTGCGGATTATGGTTATCAAATGAGGCAGCATTTTGGTAAGTTTAAGTATGTAGTAGAAGTAAAAACGGAGGGGGCTTGGGCTAGTGCTATGAGTAATACTGTAGATGTTACCAAGTGGAAGGGTAAAAAATATGGTAAATTTATTGTTTCTTAAATAAATTATTTGTATATTTGTAAAAACCCAATAAAATAAGCTATGAGTAAAATTAGACCAATAACCTATAAGCAATATAAGAATAAGGCTAAAAAATATAGGGCTAAACATTTGTATAGGGATTTAAATTTCCAAAGACATATCGCTAAATTTAATGATAAAATAGAGTTTAAAAACTGTGTTGCTATTAATGATATTATAAATGGAGTAAACTCTATTACCGATAAAGAAGAGAGGCGTAAGTATATTATAGATAAGGTGTTTGATAGTATGCAGCAAATGATTATGAATGCAGAAGAGTTTATGTACAATGGAGCAAGGTATAAGCTAGACAGAGGGGGTGTTAGTAGTCCAATATATTACATACTTAAAAAATATTTTTATTGATAAGTAAAGAAACATACCAAGAATACATAAAGTATAGGGATATACTACAAAGGTTTAAAGATACTGGACATTATGTAGGGGGTGCAGATGCTTTATTTAATTTTATGCAAATACCAAAAAAGAATTGCGATACTTGTAAGGCTCAGGCATTAATCGAGGCTCAAACGCAAATAGAACTTTATGAAAGTAAGGATAGTTAAGAGAATATATCAAAATGGGGATGTTGTTTATGCATTACAGAGAAGGGCACTTTTCTTCTTGTGGTTTAATATGTTAAGGATAAAGGGCGGAGATTCTATTTGGTACGAGCTTAAAACACTCTCAGAGGCAAGACAGTATCAAGACTATTTTAATAATAGTATAGTAAAAGAGGACGTGGTAATATGAAAGGAATTTGTAGAGTATGCGAGTTACTAGATAACGACACTAAAGAAAAGAATATTATTTGGTGTAATTTTTGCCAAGCTGCAATGTGTAAACAATGTGAAGCTAACTGGTATAGGAGAGGGTTAGCAGCAATAAAAGAGAAAACTGATAAACTATTAAACAATGACTAAATTTGATATTTACTTGTACAAAATCACTAAATGGCTATTTATAATAGCAATAGGAGTAATAGTATTCTTATTAACTGGATGCTCAAAGGATAAGCCTAATAAAAATCAAACTTATCAAATAGCAGTAACAGGTAATAGCTTTAACTCCCAATGGACAGTAAACGGACAAACTTACTATGGAGGCAATCCTCCAACCTTAACAATAAGAAGTGGAGAGAGTGCAACCTATTATGATGGAGGAGTAAACACTCAAAAGAATGTAAGTGTAATAGTAGATAATAACACAGTATGGAGCTATAACGGAACTGGATTAGCCTCATACACTTATACAGCTAAATAGCATTATGCCAGCACCTAAAGGAAATCTATTCGCAGTAGGAAATACAGGAGGACAGCCTCCTAAATTTAAAAACGCTCAAGAAATATCCCAAAAGATAGCAGAGTATCTAGAGTTTGCTGACTCAAAAAGAAAACCAGACTCATACACAAAAGACGGTAAGGGGATATACACTCTAGAGGGGTGTGCATTGTTTTTAGGATTTGCTAGTGTGCAATCGATGTATGATAATGAGAAAAGGAGTGAAGAGTTTTCTTATGTCATAGGTAGATTTAGACTATTTTTAACAGAGTGGAATGTTCAGAAACTTTATTGGGGTGGTACTTTTGCTGGGGCACAGTTCTGGTTAAGAAACCATGGAGGCTATACAGATGAGGTAACACAAAACCAAAACCAGCGAGTAACTACAATGGAGGTAAGGGTAACCCCTAGTGATGCTAAACTATCGGATAACGAAAAAGATGTAGATGTTTAACACCTCTATACTTTACGAGGCTAATTTTAACGAAACTAAAGATGTAGTAGTAAACCAGGGCGGTTCTAGCTCTGGGAAAACATACTCTCTTATTCAATTACTATTTACTAGGGCGGTCCAAGAGTTCAATATCATAACCATAGTAGGTCAAGATATACCCAACTTAAAGGCTGGAGCATTAAGGGATGCACTAGAAATCTATAACAATTCAGAAATACTACAATCATTTGTAGTTAGTTACAATCGAACCGATAGGATATTTACATTTGACAATGGCTCTATAATGGAGTTTAAATCCTTCAAGAACTCTCAAGACGCTAAGAGTGGTAAGAGGGATTACTTATTTGTAAACGAGGCTAATGGTATTCCGTTCGATGTTTATTTCGAGTTGGAGATGCGGACTAAAAAACAATCGTTTGTAGATTACAATCCTAACCATGAGTTTTGGGTACACGAAAAGCTAATAGGTCAAGACAATGTAAAGCTAATTATCTCAGACCATAGGCATAATCCATTCGTACAACCTAAGATCGCTGAGAAGCTGGAGGCGTTAAGAGATAAAGATATAGAACTGTTTAAGGTTTATGGTAGAGGGCTAACTGGTAAGATTGAGGGGTTAATATTCAGAAACTATAATATAGTGGACGAGATTCCAGAGGATGCAAAGCTAATAGGGTACGGTTTAGATTTCGGGTTTACGAATGACCCTACAGCATGTGTAGCTGTTTATGAGAATGGTGGGGAGTTGTTTGTAGAGGAGTTAATTTATGAGACTGGATTAACCAACCCTCAGATAGCAGACAAGTTTAAGGAATTAGGAATAAGTAGGTCTAAAGAAGTAATAGCGGATAGTGCAGAGCCTAAAAGTATCCAGGAAATATACAACCATAACTGGAATGTAAAGGGGGCTAAGAAAGGAAAGGATAGCATTAAAAGCTCAATCGATATACTAAAGAGGTACACTATTAATATACTTAGAGATAGTACCAATATGACTAAAGAATTAAATACGTACAAGTGGGCTGAGGATAAAGAAGGTAACAAGCTGAATACTCCAGTAGATTTTAACAACCACTTAATTGATGCTTTAAGATACCTAGCATTAAATAAATTAGCTAAAGATAACCATGGAGTGTATCATATTTCTTAGCGGTTGTACATAATCAATTAACTTATATTTATTAGTAGATGGAAACACCAAAGGATTGGAAAGATATAACAGTAGCTCAGTATTACAACTTACTAGAGGCTATTGAAATGGATTTTGATGATGATTTAGATAAGTCGGTAGCGATGCTATCTGCCTTAACTAATATATCAATCAAAGACTTAGAGGAAAAGATACCCATTAGAGAATTAACTAGGGGACTAAAAGAGATAGCATTTATAGGTAAAGGTAAGCCAGAGGTTAATCTAACTCCACGCATTAAGCTGAATGGTAAAAAGTATGAGTTTGATATGATACTAAGGGATAGTGTAGCTGGTAGCTTTATAGATTTAGCAGAGTTAGCTAAGGAGCCTAAACGAAATATGCACAAGGTGCTAGCTATCTTTTTGCATGAGCTAGACTGGAAGGGTTCGAGAAAGCCTAAGACAATAAAAGACCAGATTCAAATGGCTAATATTATAGAGCAAAATTTAACAATGGATTTAGCTTTTGGATATAGCGATTTTTTTTTGAACAGTTGGGAGAGATTACAGCAAGGTACGTTGGATTATTTGGAGAAGCAAAAGAAAAAGAGCCAGAAGATATTGAAGAGGGAATTGATGGAACTCCACAATTCATAAAGCATTGGAACTGGTTTTGGACGTTAGACAATATAAGTAATAACGACCGAACCAAATGGGAGTACTTTTTAGAAATGAATGTAATAGAGTTTTTAAACACTCTAGCATATTATAAGGATAAACAAGATTACATAGCAGAGCAACAAAGAAGGGTAAATGGCAAATTCGGCACTTGATATATTACAGGACTATTCTCAAAAGATGATAGATGCCCTTAAAGATAATCTAAATAAAAAGGATAGGTTTGCTAGTGGAATGTTATCACAAAGCATTACAGCTAATGTAAAGGTGTTTAATCAAGTAGTAGAGATGACTATTTCGATGGAGGATTATTGGAAGTTTGTAGATGAGGGAGTAGATGGCACGGTAGTTAAGTGGGGAAGTCCTTATAAGTTTAAGAAAAAGAACCTAAACCAAAAAGCTATGTTAAAGCATATAGCTAATAGAGGGTTAAGGGTAACAGCTAAAAAAGGTGTGAGTAAGGAAAACGCTAGAAAGGGGTTAGCATTTGTTTTAGGCAGGAGCATAGCAAAGAAAGGGATTAAACCTACCCATTTTGCAAGTGAAGTATTCGAGGGGGATTTGATGGAGGATTTAAGTAATGATTTAGCAGAGGCTCTAGGTAGAGATATATTAATAGATATAACAGTAGATTAATGGCAATAACAATAGGTAAGGAGCCGTATAATGGTGATGGTCATGTACCAGGCTATAACGACATAAAGTACTTAGTAAGCTCCACTAAATCGAGTGAGGATAACTTTAAGTACGTTATGGATATTTATATTAACGGATCAGGAACAAGGGCACATAGGGAAACCGTACCACCTCACCCTACATTTGGAACGGGTAACTTTAACCCAGCTAGAATAATAGAAAGCTATTTAGCTAATAACTTTGATTTAGATTTAACAGAGGTAACACAGGCTCCTAGCAGTTGCATTGTGGCTACTATGAAATTTGGGGAGGAGTATGGACTAAGCTCAAGTGGCACGACTGTTTACCCAGACCAGGCACAAGATGATTTAGCCGTATGGAATGGTGTATTTGATTATGAGGATTTTTGTGATTACGAGGAAGGTTGTTATAGGTCTGAGGATGGAAACTCTAAGTTTCTAACTAATGAGCCTGACAATAAAAAGATATACCCAGATGACAATGCTTATGTGTATGCTATAAATCGAACGAGTGGAGATATTTATTACTTCGAGGTGTTTACTCAGGATTCTGGATTAAATCAAATAGGGCACTATAAGATAATTAATAACTACCAAGCTCAATCAAGTAATGATGATAGGATGGTAAGGTGTCCAGCGGGGTGGAACTTAAACGATATAAATAGCGGTGATATAACTGTACTAGATGGCTCACTACCTATAATTACTAGTAGTGTATTTAACTATACTATAAAGTGTATTAAGTTTGATGATACTGAAACGATAGCCCAAAGAACATACGAAACGGATTCTAATTGCGATAGGTTTACAAAGCATAAAATACACTTCTTAAATAAGCTAGGTGGGTATGATTCTTATGTATTTAGTAAGGCTAATAACTTTAAGACTAACATAAAAAGAAGCAACTATAAAAAGAACTTTGGATCGCAAACGGATTCAACTACATTTACTTATAGTCAATCTCAGAGAGGCATATCACAGTTTGATACAAATATAGAGGATGAGATAACTTGTAGAACCGATTGGTTAAGTACTGGCGATATATTATGGTTAGAGGAGTTGGTAACAAGTCCAGATGTTTATGTAGAGCGCAATGGGAATGCGGTCCCAATTATTATTACCGATTCAAGCTATACGAGGCACAATGGTGAAACTGAAAAGATGTTTAGTTTAACTATTACTTATAAGTTTAGTTACAAACGATATAGGCAACGATTATAATGGGTAGAACTAGAATAGAATTACTTACGAGTGGCGACATCGATATGTATGATGATGTATCCGCTCCACTGACCTATGCGGTAGCAGATGTAAGACACCCAGATAAGCGTAATGCCTCTTTTTCTAAAACAATAAAGGTACCAGCAACCAAAGGCAACAATATAAGGTTTGGACATATCTTTGATGTAAACCTAAGTGAAACAACTTACAACCCAAACATAAAAGCACCCTGTACCCTTTACATAGATGATGTACCTCAGCTAAAAGGGTATTTACAAATCTTATCTATTCAGATAAACGATAAGGGTAAAATGGAGTACTCTATATCTATACAGGGGAATGTAGGTAATATCTTTGGAGATTTAGGGGATTCATATTTAGAGGATATAGATTTAAGTGCATTTGACCATACGCTAGATAGGGCAACTCAGGAGGCAGCATGGAATAATGATTTTAACGATGGATATTGCTATCCACTAATAGACTTTGGATACGACAATAATATTAACCAATATAAAGTAGAGCATTTAATACCAAGTGTATTCCTAAGAACTTACATAGATAAGATATTTGAAGATTCTGGATATACTTATACTTCTAACTTTTTCGATAGTGAACGTTTTAGAAACCTATTAATACCTTGTAACACTCAGGAGTTTAAACTAACACAAGCTCAGGAGTTAGCTAGGTTATTTGAGGCTAATCTAAACGCATACGATACAGCCTTCCATAGTTACAGCCCTACAGTTATATCTGGGTGGCAAAGGCTAACAATGGATAACGAGGTAAACGACCCAGCTAATGCATACAACCCAGCGTTATCAGTTTGGACGGTTCCGCAAACTGGGTATTACGATTTAACTAGTACTCATAATCTAAACACAAGCGGGACGATAACATACGGAGCTAGTCCACCTAGCCAGACTATGTTTGCTTTTTTAGGTATTAGGAAGCTCTCTGGCGCTACATATTCAATCTTAGGGTCTACTAACACCTCTTTAAATTCAAGTGCTAAGAACTTTACAGTAAGTGCTACAAATGTATTCTTGCAAGCTGGTGATTTTATCGATGTTTGTATTACGGATAGCTTTGGAGCTAATGCGGTTCCTAACTCACTTTTAATAGAGCAAAATGTAGCTAGTGGAGTATCGTTTAAAAATTCAGCTGGAAATAATGGAGCCTTGCAAGCTGGGGATAGCGTTACTATGAATAACCTTATTCCACGTAAGATAAAACAAAAGGATTTGCTACTAGACATTATTAGAATGTTTGGCCTTTATGTGGAAGTTGACGAAGCTAATGACAAGCATTTATTAATTGACACTAGAGATGATTTTTATGCAAGTGGAAGTATTGTAGATTGGACGTACAAACTAGACAACTCTAAACCATTGGAAGTAAAACCGATGGGAGATTTGCAATTTAAAAACTTTAAATATAGTTATAAATCAGATAAGGACTTTTATAATAAAAAGAGTGAGGAGGATTACAAGTTTCCATACGGTAATAGAGATTATGTGACCGAAAATGAGTTTTTAAAGTCAACGAATGAGACTAAGGTAATGTTTAGCCCTACTCCATTAGTAGCAGATACGGGAGATGATAGAATAATACCAAGAATATACGAGGTAGATAGTAGCAATAATGTAAAAAACAAACCTACTAATATAAGGCTGTTATATCGAGGTGGTAGAATGATAACCACTAAGCCTTATGACTGGGTGGATAGTTCGGCTACAAGCGGTACAATAAGTTATAGTGAGTATTTATATGCTGGACATTTAGATAACCCATCTAGTCCTACGTTTGATTTGTCATTTGCGCCACCTAGAGAGGTGTATTACGATACTAGTGTTTATACAGATGGCAATGTGTTTAATGAGTATCACAGAAAGCATATTGAGGAAATAACGGATAAGGATAGTAAGATAGTTATAGGGTACTTCTATTTAACGCTGTTAGATATTGCTCAGTTAGATTTTAGAAATAAGTTTTATTTTGAAAATCAAAATTGGAGATTAAATAAGATATACGATTACAACCCAATAAGTAGCGAGGTAACTAAATGTGAGTTTATAAAGATTAAAGAGGGCGCACCCTATACGGCTACTACTGGATATATTGGGGATAGCGTTTTACCAGATGGAACATTTTTAGGAGATGATGAGCCTAGCCCTACTACGGTAGATGTAGGTAGGCCACGTAGTACAACTATCCATGGCAATAGTACCACAGGAGGCAACCTAAGAAACGGTATTATAAATGGTAATGATAATGCGGTAGGAGATGGGGAAAACATAGTAATATTAAACTCAAGTGGCTGTACTGTATTAGACGGTTTAGAGAATGTTATATTAATTAATACAAGTGGTACGGTAGTAGACCAGAGCAACACGATTATAATAGGAGGTGTAGACTTTTCTAATATAAGTGAAACGGCTGGAGTATCTGGAGCTAAATACAAACAAGTTGAAATAGATTATAGTGTAGAGGTAGGAGATTCTAGTATTTATGTAGTAACAGATAGCGGAGATGTGAATATAACACTACCAAGCCCTAGCGATATGACATACACTTTTGATGGTGAAACATACAGCTACATAATACATATTACTAAGATTAGAAACGACTCTAATACGGTTTATGTACTGCCTAATGGTAGCGAAACTATTATAGCAGAAAGTAGCTTAGAATTAACGGAACAAGCCGAAAACGTAACACTAGTTACAGACGGTACAAATTATTATGAAAGATAATGACACTATTTAAAATATCCTCAGTAAAATACTCAGACAGTCCAAATATTGATGCGTTTGGAAGGTTAAGAGTATCACAGCTTACTACTCAATTTGATGGTAAACAGATACACGATGCCTTACCATTGTTTTATGAAACTGAAACGAGCGGTACAGGGGCTTCCGCTCACAGTACTACAAATGCAGAAAGTACATTAACTACAGCCGCAAATGCAGATAGGGCAATTATGCAAACTAAGCAACGGTTTAACTATAGCTCTGGTAAATCTGCGCTAGGTATTATGACCTTTAGAAACTTTAATCCAGAGACTAATGTAGCTAAAAGGGTAGGATATTTTAATAGTTCTACAGCGGCTCCGTATACGGCTAGTAGAGATGGTTTTTATTTAGAAACTGATGATACAGATGTAAGTTTTGTGGTGGCTAAGAACGGCACAGAAAATACAATAGCTAGAACTAGTTGGAATATCGATGTTATGGATGGAACTGGAGTAAGTGGAGTAGATTTAGATATGCAAAATGAGGATGGTAATTTAATTTGGTGGTTTCAATATGAGTGGCTTGGAGTAGGAGCAATTACAATGGGCTTTGTTATGAATAGCCAGTTTTATCCAGCTCATAGAATAGACCATATCGGAGGTGATGGTGTTTATATGTCTAGCCCTAACCACTCGCTAAGATATGAAATTATGCAATCTGGGGCGGGTTCGGGTACACTGAGAGCTATTTGTAGTACATTTAGTACAGAGGGAACGGTAGACCAAATAGGTAAGGATGGTGGTATTTCAGATGATGGAACACACTTAAACGCTAATAATACTGCAAATTGGTATTATGCTATTGGATTACAGTTAAACGTAAATAAACTAGATACCTTGGTAGATGTTTTGGGGGCTGAATTAAAGAGCGATACAAATGATGATTTCGAGTGGAGGGTATGTGTCAATCCTACTTATGCCGGTACGGTAACTTACAATACGATTACGGATTACTCTGTAAATTATGGGCTAGGGGCAACCGCTAATACGGTTTCTGCATTTGGGCATATACTAAAGGCTGGATATGGAGTACAAGCGAGTTTAAGGGAGTTTGATTTAAAAACGGCTATAAGATTAGGAGCCTCGCTAGATGGAACTAGTGATGAGATTGTACTAGCGGTAAAACCGCACACAAGTAACTTAGATATTCACAGAGCAATGAACTGGAGGGAATTAACATAATGGCAAATGTAGTAATAACAACAAGCGGAACTCACAGCATGGTAGTGGAATTTAACGACTATTCTAGCCATGTAGATTTATTGACTAAGAAACGCTCATATCGTAGAAGTGATTTAGTAGAGGTGGAGCTTCCTGAAGCTCTTGACCATGTATTGGTAGTGATGAGAGATGTACACGAGCAAAGGCAATGGGAGGTAACTTATGATAGTGCGTATGCGGGAAGTAAGTATTTTATAATAGACTCGGTAGAGGGAACCGCCCCGACTAGTGAAAGCCATCTATTTGATTTATTAACAGCATTAAGAGGCTAACAATGGCAGATGAAGTAGTAAAAAAGATAAGGGTCGAGGTAGACTCTGAAAGCACCCTAAAAGAAGTAAAAGATTTAAGGCAAGAATTTGCAGCTGTAGAGGATAAAATCTTTGAAATGGCTGCTGCTGGTAAGCAGAATACAAACGAGTATAGGCAAGCAACTAAAGAGGCTGCCAGACTAAAGCAAGGTGTAGATAATATAAATGAGAGCTTAGACGATTTAAAGCCAGAGGCTACGTTGGGGGCTTTTGGTAGGCTTGCTACTGGAGCGGCTAGTGGATTTGCAGCGGCTCAAGGTGCAGCGGCTCTATTTGGAGATGAGAGTGAGGAGCTACAAAAAACCCTAGTTAAAGTCCAAGCGGCTATGGCTTTTAGTGAAGGGTTGAAGGGATTAAAAGACTTAGGTAAAGGGTTTAAGATATTAGGTGCGGTAGTTAAAATAAATCCAATATTCTTACTGGCTAGTGTAATAATTGGTATAGGGGTTGCTATTGCAGCTGCTACTAAAAAGTTTAAGTTTCTTAATGATACTTTTACAGCTATAGGGGATGCAATAAGCTGGTTAATACAAGGCTTTAAAGATTTCACAGACTGGATAGGTATTAGTTCATTCGCTTTAGATGAAGCAGCCGAAAAAGAGTTAGAAAATATAACTAAGGTAGGTGATGCATTACAATCTAAGTACGATAGGCAAATTGCACTAGACAAGGCAGCTGGTAAAAGTACCGTAGAAACGGAAAAGATAAAGCAGAGGGCTATTATTGAAACCGCTGTTTTAGAGGCTCGATTAATGGAAGAGGCTCTCAAGAGAAATGGAGAGCTAACAGAAGAGGAAACAGAGAGGCTAGACGAGTTATTAAAAATAGTAGCAGATGCTAAACTACAAATCGATGTTTTAGATATTCAAGAAACTACCAAAAAGAAAGCACAATTAGCACAACAAACTAAAGATAGAAAGGCAGAGCATAAAAAGCAACAAGATGAGGAGAGGGCACATCAAGAGGAGCTGCAAAGGATTTGGAATTTAGCACAAGCTGAGTTATTAGGGCAAAAGTTAGAGGCTGAGGAGGCTGATAAGGCTAAAAAAGAAGAGGAAGCGATTGAGGCGGCTTTAGAATTAAATGAGGAAATACAAACTGAAGAGGAAACGGCTGAAAAGAAAAAGCGAATAGCGGAGAGATTAGCCGACTTTAAAAAGAGGTTAAGGCAAATAGAGTTAGAGGAGTCTTTAGCCTCTGCGGAACAAGGTAATGCAGCTATAGCTGGACTGGCTAATGCACTATTTGAAACTCAGTTAAATCTAGCACAAGGTAACGAAAAGAAAGAGTTAGAAATACGTAAAAGACAATTTAAAGCTAATAAGGCTTTTGGTATTGTTGATGCAACTATAACGGGAATTAGAGCGGTACAGCAAGCTCTAGCTAATCCATATCCATTAAATATCGTTTTAGCTGCGATAAGTGGGGCGGCTGCGGCTGCTAATGTAGCTAAGATTGCTAGTCAAAGATTTGATGGAGGCGGTTCTGCTGGTGGGGGCGGTTCGGTAGGTGGCTCTATCGGTGGCAGTATCCAGGCTCCAAGAGTACAAGCTCCTACACAGGGTGGTACTCAATTAGATGAGAATGGTCAAATAATAGAGGATGGTATAAAAGATGCTCCACCCGTTAAGGCTGTGGTAGTAGAAACGGATATAACTAGTACTCAAAACTCAGTAGGACAAATACAAGACAAGGCTACTCTATAGATTGTACAATATCCATATTTTATATGTATAAGTATGGAGAAAGACAATAAGATTCCAGTTTACACTCTAGTCCTTAAAGATGATGCAGAGGAAAGCGGTGTAAATTATGTAGCCCTAGTAGATAGCCCAGCTATCGAATTAAACTGGCTAAAATTCAATAAGCAACTTAAATTCAAAGCTGACCCAGATCGTAAGATTATTACGGGATGTTTGATGGTAGCAGACTTACCAATTTATCGTAGGTCTTCTAGTATGGGTGAATTTTATGTGGTTTTCACAAAAGACCAAATAGAGATGATGGCTCAGAAGTTTATGAAACAGGGCTTTCAATCAAATGTAAACCTAATGCATGAGGAAAGTCAAGTAGTGGACGGGGTTACAATGTTTGAAAGTTTTATAGTAGATTCTGAGAGAGGTGTAAAGGCTCCCGCTGGATTTGAAGAAATATCTGAGGGTTCTTGGTTTGGAAGTTATAAGGTAGAAAATGATAAGGTGTGGACCGCAATAAAAGAGGGGGAGTTTTTAGGGTTTTCAGTTGAAGGGATGTTTGACCTTGTACCACAAGAGCAAATGTTAGAAAAAGAGATTATTGATATAATCAAAGAGATACACCCAGAAGCCTAAATCGTACACTACACAAAATAATATATTAATAATTAAAATACTTTCAAAATGAAATTAAGCGAAGCAATCGACAAATTAAAGGGAGTGGTAGAAAAGTTTGAAACTACTAACAAAGCTCCAGAGGCTCCAGAGGCTAATGATGAAAATAAAGATATTCAAGAAACTCCAGCTGAGGAAAAGCATGAGTTTGAGACGGCTAAACTAAATGATGGCGTAACTATCGTAGAGTGGGAAGGTGAGTTAATGACTGGAACTATAGTATTTGTAGTATCTGAGGAAGGCAAATTACCACTTCCAGAGGGTCAATATGTTTTAGAGGATGGAACTACTTTTAATATTGTGGATGAAAATGGGGCAGCGGATAACGTGGTTAAAGGTGAAGCACCAGCTGAGGAAGCTCCAGCGGCAACTCCAGCAGACGAGGAAGTAGATCAAGAGCAAATGAACCCTAAGCGAGTTATCGAGAGCGTAACTAAAGAGCAAGTTTTCGAGATTGTAGAGGCTGAGGTGAAGAAAGTTACAGAGGCATTTGAAACTAAATTAGCTGAGGTTAATGAAAAGTTTGAAACTGCTACTAAAGAGAATGAAACTTTAAAAGAGGATTTCGAGAAAGTAACTAAAGAAAATAAAGAGCTAGTTGAAGTAGCTAAGGCGGTGCTAGATGCTCCAGTAGAAAATGGACTAGAAACTAGTAAAAAGGAAAAGTTCAGCGTTGAAAAACAGCGTAAGACTTTCAGAGAGAGCTTAGAAGAACTAGAGGCACAAAGAACAAAAGAAAATTTATCATAATAATAACTTAAAAAAGAAACTAAAATGAGTGGTTTTACAGTAACAGGCTTAACAGATTACGTTCGTGAGAATGCGGATGACATCTTAACAGCTTCAATCTTGCAAGCACAAACGTTAAAGGTTCCTGGTCTTAGTATTCAATCTGGGATTAAGAACGCTGACAAATTGATGCTTTTATCAAACACAGCACCTTTTCAAACTGGAGGTACTTGTGCATTTAATGCTTCTGGTTCTACGGAATTTACAAACAGAACATTAACAGTATCTAAATTAAAATGGAACGATGTATTTTGTCCAGAAGATTTAGAAAGCAAATACACATCTACTAAATTAGTAGCTGGTTCAAATTACGATTCTATGCCGTTTGAGGCTCTAATTATGAAGCAAGTAACAGACAACATTGCTGCTAACTTAGAGAAAACTATCTGGCAAGGTGACACTACAAATCATGTATTTGACCCTAACTTAAAGCAATTTAACGGATGGTTAACTTATATCGATGCAGCTAGTCCAGTTTACGCAACTGCTACAGCGGGAACTACAACTGGTAACATTATCGGTATTATGGATGAGATTTACGAATTAATTCCAGCAGAATTGTTAAACAATTCAGAAAAACCAATGATTGCATTTATGGGGTGGGATAACTTCAGAACTTTATTGATTGCTGAAAAAGCTTCTAACAAGTTCCATTTCGACCCAGGAAACGCTCACGCAACTGGGGAGTATACTATGCCAGGTTCAGGGTTAAAAGTTAAAGCGGTAAATGGATTAAACAACATTTCTGGTACAACTTCTGCCTTTAAAGATAGAATTGTTTGTACTTACGCTGCTAACTTGTTTTACGGAACTGATTTAGCTAATGAGTATGAGGAAGCTAAATTGTGGTACTCAATGGATGACCAAAATGTAAAAGGTTCAATCAAGTGGAAGTCTGGTTGTCAAATTGCATACGGTTCTGAAATCGTAACATACAAAAATTCGTAATTAATTAATAACTAAGAGAGGGCTTCGGCTCTCTCTTTATAACACTTTATAATATGGCATGTACTGCAATAGTTCAAGGATATGAACATGACTGTTTAGATTCTCTAGGGGGTATCAAAGAGCTTTATGTAACAGAGTTCGAGAATGTACCACAAGCGAATATAACAGCGAGTTCGGGAACAATTTCAGCTATGAGTACATCTGGAAGTGAGAAGTTCTATACTTTACAAGTAAGAAAAAAAACGGCTCAAGTTACACAAGCGATTGTAACTAGCCCAGAAAATGGAACGCAATTTATTGAGCAAACTGTAACATTTAATCTACACAAAATGACTGCGGCTTTACGATATACAGTAGAGTCACTAGCTAAGAATAGATTAATGATTATAGCTAAAGATAATAACGATAAAATATACTTGCTAGGTCAAACTACAGGTTTAGATGCTGGAGACACTACAGGTGATAGCGGAAAAGCTTTTGGAGACTTAAACGGCTACACTTTGACATTCAAAGGAATGGAACCAGAGCAAGCAAGTTATATGGCTCAATCGATTTTAGATTCTCTCCTAGTATAATTCATAGTTTTTATTGGTTTAAGAGGGTAGTTAATAGCTACCCTTTTTTTGTACAAAAACGCTAAATCAATATATATAATAAATGATTGTTATAAACAAAGATACGAATAGCACTATCGTTTTGACTCTTACTGAGAATGTAACGCTATCTAGCCCTACGTTCTTATTTAGGCTTACTAGCGATGTAACTAGACAAAGCGTTAATTTTATAGCAAGTGATTTAAGTTCTAATACTTGTAGGTATAACGAGTTTTTGATTACCGAAACGGATGGAACGGAGATTTTGACGAGTGGAACGGTAACACTAGACCCAGAGGGGCAATGGACATACGAGGTATTTGAGCAAACCAGTACAACTAATTTAGACGTAGCAAACGTAGATAACAGCACTCCATTAGAGACTGGAATAGTGTTAGTAAAAGGCACTAAAACGACATATACTAAGCACACAGGAATAGACAAGACTATTATAGTGCATAAAGTAACATAGATGAAAGAGCAAAATATATCGGTACTTAAATTTGAGAATCACAAGGTTCCTGAGTTTAAAGAGGTTAAGAATAAGGATTGGGTTTATTATGGTGAAAATAACCTTTACCCAGAGTACTTAATCGAACTAAGTCAAAGAAGTGCAAAGCATAACGCTATTATAAACGGTAAAGTAAACTATATCTATGGAGGTGGATTAGTAGCAAATACTAAGGGTGTTTCATTGGAGGCTAGGGCAAAGGCTAATAAATTAATTAAGGAGTTTGAAAAGGACGGTTTTTTAAGACGTGCTATAAACGATTTAGAGCTGTTTAACGGCTTTTATATCCAACCAATATACAACAAGGCTCTAACAAAGATAGTTAAACTAGAGTACGTTCCTTTTGCTAAAATAAGAACTAATGCAGATGAGGATGAGTTCTATTATTCTAACAACTGGAAAGAAAGAAATCAAAGCGAGGAGAAAACTGGCTTTAAGGTATTGACTCCATTCGACCCCGACAAAAAGAGTAAAAATCAAATCTTCTATTATAAGATATTAGGCCCTAAAAATTCTAAGGATAAAAATGTATATCCAGTACCAGAATATATTGGAGCTACCGCAGCTATTGAAACGGATATTGAGATAGCTAACTACCACTTAAATAATATTAAGACTGGTTTTAGTGTGGGTACTATTATTAATTTTAATAATGGAGTGCCAGAGGAGGGTGCTAAGGCAGATATTGAAAAGAGCATTAAAAAGAAGTTCCAAGGAACTGATAAGGCTGGTAGTGTAGCTATTACATTTAACGATAGTTCAGAAAACGCTCCATCAATTACTAGCTTTGCTCCAAGTGATTTAGATAAGCAATTTATTGAGATTTCCAAAAGAGTAGAACAAGATATTTTTACAGGTCATAAGATCACTTCTCCAATGTTATTCGGAGTAAAAACTGAGGGGCAATTAGGAGGTAGAACTGAGATAATAGATGCTTTTGAGTTATTTCAAAATACTTATACTGAGATACGCCAAAACATGGTGGAGGATGTAGTAAATATGTTCGCTGATTTATTCGGAGTAGCTACAAGAATAGAATTAAAGAGAGTACAAGCGGTACAAAATAATATACCAGATGCTACACTACAAAGAGTATACGATTCTTACCCAGTAGACCAATTAGCTGAGATGGCTGGACTGCCAGCGGCTAGAAAATCTACACCCGTTCAAATGGATTCAGATAAAGATGATATTTTCGAGGTGTTATGGGAGAGAGAGTTTAAAGGGCAATCGGATGCAGAGTGTTTAAGCGACTTCAACTCTATGAGGTTTGATAGTGAGCTAACAGCTAATCAAAAGGCTATCATAGACCTATTAAGTAAAGACCCATTAATGCCTAGCGAGGGTATTGCGAAGGCTCTAGGCTCCACTACTCCAGAGGTCAATAAAATGATTGACGAGCTAAGAGAAAAGGGATATTTGGGAAAGACTAAACCCACTAAGAAGGGTGAAAAGGTAGTGGATGATGAAGGATCTAAAACCGATTTATTCGAGATAAGATACAAATACGACTGGAGGCCAAATGTAGCACCAGATAATAATAGCAGGGATTTTTGTGATGATATGCTAAGGCGAACATCTAGGCAAACTGGATGGATGAAAAGAACGGAAATAGATAGCTTAAACAATGGTCAAGGCTTAGGGGTTTGGGAAAGTAGGGGAGGGTTTTGGAATAGAAACGGAACACCAGTTCCATTTTGTAGGCATATTTGGAAACAAATGGTAGTTAAAAGAAAGAGATAATGGCAAACGTAATATTTATAGGTGAAAAGTATATCAAGGATACGTCATACATTGATGAGAATGTAGATATAGACTTGTTAACAAATTGTATATTAGAAACTCAGGATTTTAGGGTGCTACCGATAATAGGAACGGGTTTATATGATGAGTTAAAAGACCAAATAACTAATAGCACACTAACAGCGCTAAACACTACACTACTAAATACATATATTGCACCAGCTTTAAAATATTGGGTGCTACATGATGGAGCTTTAATACTTTCTTATAAAGTAATGAATAAGAACATCGTAAAAAGGGATTCTGAAAACTCAGACTCTTTACAGTTAGATGAGCTAGATAGGCTAATGGATTACTTTAAGGTAAGAGCTGAATTTTATAGTGAAAGAATAACCAGGTATCTAGTAGAGAATGAAACCGACTACCCGTTATATAGTGATGCTGGGGATGGATTCGATACAGTCCACCCTAAAAAGAACAACTATACACAAGGTTTATATTTAGGTCAAACAAAAGTACGCAAGGGCTTAGATATAGATTATGGTAGACTAGAATATTAATATGAGTAAAGCTGGCAGAATAAGTAAAAAAGTAGAAAAAAAAGTAAGAGAGTACTTTGAAAATTTAGATAATGGCAAACAGAACGACTCTAAACAATGTAATAACAAATCTAAGGGCGATAGCAGATGCTCACAAGCA
>Ga0180438_10005029_pt1 | contig 18661 bp, 16 predicted proteins | sample SS_ome_12_FD_132455 | JGI IMG/M metagenome (GOLD analysis project Ga0180438, IMG submission 132455) | Hypersaline lake sediment archaeal communities from the Salton Sea, California, USA - SS_3_D_2 metaG | ecosystem: Environmental > Aquatic > Non-marine Saline and Alkaline > Hypersaline >...
AGAAATAACATTTGAACTCCGCTTCAATCCCGTCTCCAAATTCGTCACCAAAATATGAGTATGCTAAATGGATGTTTACTTCAGGAAACATTTCCATTGTAATGGTCCAATCTTCGTTAAAACCAATGTTCTCTATTGTTCCACCTAGCTCTTCCGTGATGATTTTATTTAGCTTATCCTTGTTTAAATTCACGAATATCGGGTATTTTGCCTTGCTTATATCTTCCAATTCCTTTTCGTGTGGACCTCTAACTCCAGTAGCGTCGATCTGTCCTATGGTCATGTAGTTTCTCTTTTCATTTACCATTGTCTTTCCAATCAATTATTTCAAATCATCTATGTAATATCATTATTCCTTTTTTTTGAATTTACCTATAAAGAATCCTTGCGTGCTGTGAATTGAAGGGAATAACCTACCTGTTCCAGGGATTTTAGAACCATTGATTTCATAACTTGGAGAACACCATTCTTGAAGGTCTAAGGGAATTAATTTATCTTGTAAGTCTAATAGTTGCTTTTCCCCCTCTTCTTGATAAAGACTACAAGTAGAAAATACGAGGATTCCGTTAGGTTTTAAAATTTTTATTGCCTTTCCTAATAACTTTTTCTGAAGCGTGACATTTTGGTGTAAGAATTTTTCACTCTGGCGCCATTTCAATTCTGGATTTGCCAAAAATGTACCACTTCCGGTACAAGGTGCGTCAAGTAGAACGCGATCAAAATGCTCTTCAAAGCGTAGAGGGAATTCAATGCTATCCGTAGTAATTAAAGATTTATTTTGCACGTTTAGACGGTCCAATACATCTCTTAATAGATAAGTTCTATCTGGGAGGTATTCTCCAGCAATAATTTTTGAACGATTACCCGTATATTGAGCGATTAGAGAAGTTTTCATGCCGGGAGCAGCGCACATGTCACAAATTAGCTCATTTGGTTTTGGATCTAAAGCCTTTACAATAATAGCAGACGCCTTATCTTGAATTATTAAATTTCCTTTCTGATACCAATCGTTTTTAATTAAAGTACTTTTGTTATTGCTGGACACATGATATAGTTCAGCGATCTCTTGATCTTGTACAAGAATCACACCTTTACTCTCCAAAGAAGTAATAATTCTTTCAATAAGATCTATTTTTGGTGTTTCCCCAGATAAATCATTAAATCGAACTGTAAAATCGCTTTGTTTCTTTATGTCATTCATATGTTTGATATTTTCCTTTAAAAAATTAAAGGATATTACGGGAACAAGACTTTCTATGAAAAAGGATGGTATGGCCTCTTCAATGCTTAATTTCTCTTGTTTGCTTTTACCCTCTAATGCGGTCTTCCACGAGAAAGTAAGTATTTTGTTTAAAAAATCACGAATTTTAATTGATTCATTTGATATATTCAATTCATCTAAAATTGATCTGATTGGAGCAGCTTCAAACATGCAACGATACGTAGCATAAAGATATATTGCATTCTCTTGGTGATTAACTTCCGTCGCAAGTTTCAAGGAGCGGAGCGTTTTTTTAATGACAAAATTCAGCTTGCTCCAAAAACGAATTATTTCATTATAATATCTGACGATTTGGGCGCTTTGACGCTGTTCTCTATTTAAAGAGACAAGTCTTCCTTCAGAAAATTGTTTTAACAATCCTAAGACTATATTTATAGCTTTTTTATCCTTCAAATTGAATTACTAATCATTGACTTCTTGCTTTATTAGGTCTCCTAGTTCTTTATCAGTAATAAATTTCTTCTGCGTTATGATTTGATGGATTTTTTCTAGTATTATCTCTAAATATTCTTCATAGTTCTCAATCCCCATCTGCTGACACTTTATTCTAACTGCATCTCCATGTAGTGTTGTAGGTCCAAAAATTATATTTTCTTCTTGTCCTACAACTTCAGGACGATAGGGTGTAAAACACATCCAATATTTATCGGCTTCTAAAGCGCTCATTACATGGAGCTCGCTCTCATGTAAAAACGTATTTCTTCCAACAACGGGTTTATTGTAAGGTAATGGAACGCCAGAAACTTTTTCCACGTATTTACTTAACTCGTAAAGTTTCGAGAGGTCAATACCCGTGTCAATACCGTATAGCATTTCCAATGAAACCACGACTTCCTCTAAAGACGTGTTCCCTCCACGATCACCTAATTTATTGACAACGAGATCCATATAAATGGCACCCTGCTCAACCGCAGCTATTGTCGATGCCGTGCCTAATCCAAAATCGTCGTGAACATGCATTCCTAAAGGAACGTCTTGAACAATTGGTTTTAATTGCTTGATCATGTAAGAAATTGCGGGAACGCTACATGCTCCAACCGTGTCGTATAGCATTATCATTTTTACTCCGTTTCTTATTCCCTTCTTGATTGCTTCTTTTAAAATTGACATTTCTGAACGTGTCGCATCGACGCAATCTAAGATCGCAGTACCTCCTAACCTTCTAATTTTTTTAAGAGTAGGACCAATTAATCCAACCATTACATTAGGGGTTACCTCCTCTCTCCCTGAAAATAATTGGAGCTGCCACGGAGTTAAAACAATCCCAAAACCAACATAATCAATGTTCGCTTCCAGAGCTTTATTGATTTCCTCTGTCCAACCAATAGGATTGGAACTCAGATGACAATAAGTCTTCATTTTTAAGCCCATTTCCTTCATTTTATTGGCTAGATCCCATTGATCTTGTACTTTTCCAATATAACCACAATCAATGTGTTGAACGCCAATATCTTCCAGCATCTCAACGATCTTAACCTTTTCATCTAAAGTATAGAGAACTCCTGGTGTTTCCTCACCTTCTCGAATTGTTGAATCCCTCACATACACTCTTTTAGGGAGCTCAAAAGTTTCTAATAATTTATCTTCGTAATTAAATGGAGATATCCACCATTTATCGTTAAAAAAAAGTTTTGTATTTTCTTTCATTATATTTACCTTTTAGCTTTATTTTAAATTTTAAAAAAGGAATAGGAAGATCAATCTATATTTTCAGCATCTTTTACGAATTTTTCGAGCAGGATTTGGTTTAACTCTTCAGCATCGAAATCAGGATCTATTCGTAACACCTCGTTATAGCACTCTATCGCTTCTTCGTGCTTTCCAAAATCGTTTAAAGCCACCGCTTTGTTAAAACACGCGATAATGTCGTTTGGATCAATTTCTAGCGCTATTTCGAAACACTTGATTGCTTTTTCGAATTCCCAATTACCATTATGAGCAAGTCCCTTGTTTGACCATGCCTTTCCATTTTTTGGATTTTTTTTTAAAAATTTCTCAAAACATTCAATTGCTTTATCAAAATATTCCTTTTCGATGAATTCTATTCCTTTATCAAATAATTTATCGACTTTTATAGGTTTCTCAACTTTTATTATTTCCTCTACTTCCTCTTTAGCAGTAGGTTTAGGTACTTTATCCTTCTTCCCCGATTTAATGAATTTTAATTCTGAAGTTAGCGTTTTTAACAAAGGAATTATAAAAATAACGCTTGATAAATAAATTATTCCCATTATAATAAATCCAGGTTGATAAGTTCCTCCAAAAGAGATGAATAGCGCTCCACAGATTACTATGCCGACTGCTCTTCCTACTGTTTGGGCTACCATACTTAAGGAAAAAATTGTTGCTCTTACTTTTGGAGGATTAATATCTCCCAAAGTTGCAGCTGCTAAAGGATCTATGCCAGCTACAAAAAAGGATCCCGTAGATACAACTATTGAGAATAAAACAATCATTATAATGTCTTCTGATGTAAAATTTAATATGTAACCAATTGTATAAAAAACAGGTCCAATCAAAAAACATAAGATGATTACTTTTAATCTTCCCTTGTCATTAGTTTGATATTTTTTATCACCCCTATTTCCTAGAAATGGTGCACCGAAAAGCTGAGTTAAATAAATTACAACCATGAATATACTGGCTGTTCCTGCAGAGAATCCATGATCAGTCCTCAACATTGAAACAAAGAAATATGTAGTTGGACCTACTGCTATAAACATTATAAAATACATCAATAATAGCCAGAGATTTGATTTCTTCTTGAGTATTTCTCTTAGGTCTTCCTTATTGATTTTAAAGCTCATTCCAAGCGAATCATCTTCAATTTTCTCATATAGTACATCCCTTTCTCCTCTTATGGGCTCATATGTGAACAGTATTAAAAATGCAGCAGTAAATCCCATAATTGAAATAACAATAAAAGGGATGGAGAAAGAAAAGCTTTCAATGAGTTGTCCTGCCAGAATTAATCCAAAACCAGAACCCATTGCATTTGCGGCAATCAAGAATCCTAATACGCGCCCTCTTTTTTCAGCGTCAACTAAATCTAATGTTAAAGAATATGTTAATGGTATTACTCCGCCAAAACCTACGGCAACTCCCATTTGAAATAATAATAGTGACATGTAATCATTCGCGAGCGCAGAAAGAAATGAAAAAATAGCCCATATCAGTGTAACTAAAATCAAGAGTTTCTTACGGGAATATTTATCACCTATCATTGCCCAAAAAATAGAACTGAAAGCACCTACCATTAAAAATAGCGCCTCGATATCTCCTATGGAAGATTCAGCAACGCTTAAGGCAGCTGCTATCTCCTTAGCCATTGGACCCGTAAAGTTACTTAACGCTAAAGTGTCTATTGTCAATAAAATAATTACAATTAAAGTAATTCTTGGTTTGTTACTATCCATAATTTATAGTATTAGTTTTTGGTAAATAAAAAGATTTTTTCTAAGTGACTCGAATTAAAAAAAAAGAATTAAGTGGGTTTTAATCCAAAATATACTAACCACGCGTACGAGATCATTCCGAGTCTAATGAAAATTAATGTGAATCCAGGAGTCAATAATGCATCCAAAGCAGCGCATAAAACGAAAATAACGAATCCTAACAATAAATATACGAATTTTTTCCTTAAATCTCCAATTGATTGCTTGGCTTTTACTGTAAATCCAATACCACAGAACAGTAAAGCTGATATTAGGAAGAATAGGATTAAATAAAATGTTATTTCTGATGTGTTAAAACTCGAATCAATTAAATCTGAACCTTCAATCCCTGCTCCCGCAATGGGATAATCGATTGCCGTGTTAAATGTTAGATACAGTATTACTTCAAACACAATCCCTAAAGCCACATAAACACCAGTAATTATCTTTTTTTTGCTTGGTGCGATGAGTGATGATCCTAGATACATGGCAAAAAGAACTGCAGGAGCTACAGAAGTAAAAGCTAATAATCCGTGTAAACCCCTTATAGGTGCAGGTATATTTGTGCCAAAAAAAACTACAAATACAAAATCCGTGAAAGTACCCAAATAAAAGCATCCCGTACAAATTATTAAAAGCCCAGAGTATAGTAGTAAATCAGCGTTTAACTTTCTTGACTTGTAGATGAAGTAAATTCCAAAAATAATGCTTGTAACCATTGCAACTGATGCTGTGGCACCCATTAATAAACCAATATTCGATATAACCATTTAATTTCCTGCTGTTTCATATTTTAAATTCTTAAAAAAAATTTATTATGTATTTCCTTATGTTTAAACTTATATAAATGTGATAGGGCTAAATTCGATATCAAAAAAAAGAAAAAAAAGAAGGTATATTTTAATAAAGATCTTTTATTGCGAAATCTAAGCCTAATTCAGAAAGCGTGTCTTTTAATGGATATCCATTATCGGGATTCCAGCCCATTTTTTCACAATATCCCTTGTATTCTTCTTGGTAATCGATTCCAACTGATCTTTCTGGGATTTCATTTTTAGCAATCTCTACTCCTTCTCGAATCGTAAATGCTTGTCGTAAACTCTGAATCCTCTGCCCGGATTTAATTAACTCCTCCACAGAAACATCCCATCCGGAGACCGATTTAATCGCTTCTAAGAGAGGATATTTCTGGTAGAAAAATATAAACTCGCACAATCCAAGACTGTTAGTTGCTTGTTTTAGACACACTATATTTTTAATCGCTTCGTTTCTTTCGTCCCCAGCTCTCTTAAATTTTCTAGGAACTGAAAAACCTTCTATAAATCCATTAGCCTTTTGAAGTGGACCAGTCATCATCAAATCAATTGATGCCGCCGTGTGCCTACCGGGAGTTGGATCAAACGCATATGTCATTCCTAGCGATTTGTAAGCTTTTGGTGAATGCATGGGAAGTTCTTGTCCTAAAGAATGCATTGCGTATTCACTTCCCTTTCCTAATTTTTCAGCAGCTTTCTTAACTCCATCAGCTAAAACATCACCAATACCTTCGCGATTAATTATCTTCTTCAGCAGTTCTATCATTGCCTCTGAATTACCCCAGGTTAATTCTAAACCACCAGTATCGTCTTTATTTATTAATCCGTTCTCGAAACATTCAATAGCAAAGGCGATTGTTGACCCTACTGAGATTGTATCTATTCCACCACGGTTAGCTATATCGTTTAGTTTAAACAGTGAGATTAAATCGTCGTTTAACGACATTTGCAGGAATGCGGCACAAGTTTCATATTCTGGGAGATGTGTTTCCTCAAGTCCAGCTTCAGGCACCTTCATTATTGCTCCACATTGCACTGCGCACGAAAAACATCCATAGTCTTTTTGTTTATATTTATTGACTTGTTCTCCCGTAATTTTGCTCAGCTTGTCGGGAGGATAATCTGCTGCAGCTGTACCGCCCCAGTTTTTAACAGGAGTATCTCCGCTTTGCGTAGATATGAAATTCATCCACGATGTTCCTTGAGTTTTCCACATGAAGATCGCTCCACCTGTTGCTGCGTTAATATCTTCATTATATTCTTTAGTTTTTGAAACTAAAGTGCTACTATCGGCAAGTTCAAGTTTATTACTTCCTTTAAGCACGAGAGCCTTTAATTTTTTTGATCCCATTACCGCACCAAAACCCGATCGTGCTGCAATCCTGCCTTTATCACAAACTATACCTGAAATCAGTGAGATTTTCTCACCTGCAGGACCTATACTTGCTGTTTTTACATTTCCGTGTTTTTCAACTAATTTATTCTCTGTTTCGACAGCATCTAAACCCCAAACATCAGAAGCATCTAATAATTGCTTATCACCATCAATTATTGCTATATACTTAGGACTACTAGCAACTCCTTTTATTAGTATTGCATCGTAGCCGCACTTTTTGATTTCTGGTCCAAATGTGCCACCGCTATTTGAATCGCCCCACGTACCAGTTAAAGGAGATTTACCTGCGACCATATATCGCCCAGAAAGAGGTGCGACGGTACTAGTCAGTAACCCTGGAAAAAACCCAAAAATTGCATCAGGTCCAAGGGGATCCACTTTAGCAGCCATTTTTCCATAAAGTAGTTTTGCTGCTAATCCATAACCACCCAGATATTGGCGCATTACTTCTTCTGATAAATTTTCTTCGTCAAAAGATTCGTTTGAAAGATCAACGATTAATATCTTACCACAAAATCCAGTTACCATTATCATTCAACTCTATTGTTATTTATTATTAATTGTATTTTATTCTAAAAATAAATCTAGTAAATATAATTTATGAGCAGAAGAGATATAAAGGTTTATATTCATGGCTCTCGTTCTTACCGATAATACATAACGATAAGAAAAAACAAAAAAAGAATTTATCCTCCTCCAAGAACTGGGAAAATTACCAGTAAATCGTTTTCAAATAGCACATAATTAAAATCTGTAATGCGTATGCCATTTACCATGACGATTGCGCCTTTTTCTTTGGGAATTTTTAGAAACTCAATTGCATCAGATATTGTTTTATTTTCGAGATCGAGCTTGAAAGATTCACCTAAACCGGTTTCAGATGGAGCAAATTTCCTAAATGTAGCATATAATTTAACATCTACTGGCATTATTTAATTCCTTAATAATAATCCACATCAATATCACGATTTGTATAACCGTGACCCTTTATGTGCTGTCCTCCACAGAGAAGCCTCATGTTAAACGGAAATAAAGCAACTCTATCACCATCAGAAAGAATATCGGAAGGTTTGGCTAAGTTTCCGTTAATGAAGCAATCACCAAGTTCGCTCATTTTTAATTCTAAGCGCTCGACATATTGAACGAATGTTTCGCCGTCTTTATAATCGCTCATGAGGATTGTATCTTCTGCAAGACAACTTCCAGGTACGATTTGCTTTAAACGCTCGTAAAGATGTGTTTCAATCATTCTATTATATTAAAATTGTGAAGATTTATAATGTTTTTATTTTTACACATGTTCGTTTAATCTCTGGATGTGTGAAACATTTGCAAAAAATTGCATGCCTATAGGAAATAAAGCAACTCTATCGCCATTGTATATTGCTGTATAATTGTTTGCCAACTTTCCGTTGATAAAACAATTGCCCATATCATTAACATCTAAATCTAAGCGTTTGACAAACATTTCAAAAGTTTCACCTTCTTTATAATCACACATTAGTATGGTTTCTTCCGTAGCACAACTATTAGATACTAGAGATCTGAACTTGCCATAAAGTCGAGTTTCAATCATCCCAATTGTAAAATAAATTGGAATTATTTAAATCGTTTCATTATAAAAAAAAGGAAAATTGAGTTTAAAATGAATTAAACTCTTAGATTTAAACACCTTTATATACCTTGTCAACCTCGTCATCTGCTACATCAAAGGTAACGTCATGAGGTGGTAACGGTTCTTTCAAAAAGAATTCTGGGAGTCTATCATCTTTTTCTGTAAAGCCTGCTCGACGATTAAAGTCTAGTTCTGCTTTTAAAATGGCCATGCCATACGCTCCTATATCAATTTCCTTACCTAGAAATGCGTTAATTGTCTGTGCCATTCCGGCCATTCCATTATCATCGTCAAGAACGCAAAATGCTATAAATAAACAATATCCTGTGGCGTCTATAAACGCAGTAGTCGCTTGAAAGGTTCTAGATAGATCTGCTTTTTCAAGGATTCTAGGATCAGTTACTTCACCTTTAATTCCAAGTATTTCTGCCGCAATTGTATAACCAGCGGTATGATCTGCGCCCATTGGTGTTGTAGCATAAGTAACTCCAATTCCTCGTATGGGTCGCGGATCGTAAGCAGGTAAGGATTGTCCTTTTACTGAAGGAATTCTCGAAACTCCTAATACTTTTCCAGCGTTTGTAGCACCTGAAGCACATAATCTACCCAATGCAGAATTATCATTGTAAATCTCTTTTAGTGCTGCTATGGCTCCTTTTCCATCTCCGAAGGCAATAAGCCCCGCTTCCATTAGGACGCCAAGCGTTCCACCTGCTTCGATTGTATCAAGTCCAACATCGTTACATATTCTATTCAGCTCTGCAACATCGTGTAGGTCTCCAATAGTTAAATTAGTTCCTAAAGCCCAAGCAGATTCGTATTCTAGGGGGCCTACTTGATGTTTTCCAGTATTTTCGTATGGAACAACATTGGAGCACATCATCACGCACCCTGGATGACAGGCGTGGCCATATCGTCCCTCTGCGGCGTCACCAAACTTTTCTTTGGTTTTATCAACTAACTCGTGGACGGCTTCACCAGAAATTTTGGCAGCATTCTCAAAACGTCCTGAACGGAAGTTTTTTGTGGGCAAACCTCCTGCTTCGTTTAAAATATTCATTAAGACATTAGTACCATAGTTAGATAATCCGCCGTATGGATTTCCATCATCGTCCTTAAGCTTACCTGTGACTGGATGGGCGGTTAATGCTTTTGTGAACATTTTTCGACCTTCTTCGAATTTTTCCTTGTCTTTTGGTTGAGGTGGTTCGCCTCCCGTATCGTCAGTTATCACGGATATAACGCGTTTCGAACCAAGAACTCCCCCAAGTCCACCCCTTCCCGCGTATCTGCCAGGATCAGTGTTTTCCACGTTATTTCCGAACACTCCTGCGTTAGGAGATAGACGCTGTCCAGCGATGCCACACCCTATTATACCTGGTTTCGAAGGATAATCTTGCCAGATTTTTGTAATCAAATCATATAGACCCATATTAGCGTATTCATTGGTCTTTTTAATCTCGCATTTATCTTTCTGTATGATAATGCTATACCAATCAGATGTACCTGCTGGAGGCATGCCTTCAATAATTACACCACGAATTCCAAGACAACCCAGCTTGCCTGCAGTTATTCCTCCTGCATTTGCTTCCTTAATACCTCCTGTAAGAGGTGATTTTCCTCCAACACTTAGTCTTCCCGAAGAGGGTGCAGATGTTCCCGCTAACAACCCGGGTGATATGACAATTTTGTTAAATTCTCTTAACGGATGACACATTGGGTCAACTTCTTTAGAAACAATTGTTGATGTGAGGGCCCTTCCTGCTAAAGTTTCGTATTCCGCAGGAAGATCCTCCCATTTATGAGATAAATCACTCATATTAACTCTTAATATCTTATATGCCATTTTTTTTCACCATATTATTAATACATTGCTAAAAATGAACAGTAAAAAAGTAAGGATCTTTACTATTTAATTATAACGCTTAAAAAATATCGTTCTAAATGATGGTACATAACGAAAGGATAACATAGATGTTGTTTAAGGAGAGGACAATTTCCCAGAGCATGTTTTTACATTCCTTATTGATTCAGAATTGGAAGAGCTCATTAAATTTTCAGAAAAAAAGGACATTGTCAGTGCCTCATCAGAAATAGGAGATACCATTCTAATATATTTAACAAAACAATAATTATTAACTATTCTTTCAACACCCCATTCCACGATTTTCTTTACGATATCATTCTGAGCATCGCTACTCCACTGCATTTTACATTCTTTACCGCAAAATATCAATTCTGGTTTTGGTTGACAAATATTGACGAGTAAGGTTTTATTATTATTCCTTTTTCTAATTTTCTTCTTACAATATTCACAAATCATTGTATTGCTTTTGCATCTTTATAAGATATAGACTGATTTTTATCGAAAATATTTAAAAGAAAAAGTCATTAATGAAACATTAAATATTAAATTCGGATTAGATTTTTATGAGTTCGTAATCCGTGGAGCCTATTTTGTTTTTTAGGGACGCATTAAATTGCATTTGATATCCCAGCATTTCACTTAAAGGTGATGAGGCTTTAAATTTCTCTACGCCTGGCGGTTCGGGTTCCCGCCAAGTACCATCCTTTTCCAATATTGGGAGCCCAGGAGCGTTTATTTCTGTATCAACGCAAGCTTTATCAATAGCTACTGGATCAGTAGAACCAAAAATTCCTAGATCAGGGACGACGGGAGGTCCAGGGTTGGAAACGCAATCGCACATTACAACAACATCAAATGCAAAGTTAATATATCGAATGTTTTCGGGGCCGAAAGATGTCATTACAGCCAAGGCGTTATCAATAAATCGCTCTACAAAAGCATCACCCAATATCATTGATGGATTTTTGATAGGGCTTTTTTTCTTCTTATGTGGGCACTTTAACATGCATTTGAGACATCCATAACATAGATCCTGGTTAATCACTGCGGAATCGTTCTCAATTGAAATTGCTTTTACCGAACAACTTTCTATGCATTCCTGATTGCATGTAGTAATATCGCATTTTCTGGATAAAATTTTTGGAAGTTTACCCATATGAGCTAAAAATTTATTTCTTTTAGTAACACAGCCTATTCCGAGTTGTTTTAGCGCACCTCCAAAAGTTGCTTGTGGGTGACCTTTAAAATGTGAAATTACGACCATTTTATCAAATTTGAATAATCCTGTAGCAACGGAAACATCTTTAAAATGAATACCATCTATCTGAATCTTTTTTCCATCTGTTCCATCTTCACCATCAATGAATTGTAGTGGAGCACCAATAACGGATTCGTTGTATCCGTGAAGATTAGCAATTTTCGCGTGATCTGCGGGATTTGCGCGGTGGTTTATGCATACATAATAGTCTTCGGAAATGTCTATTTTTCGAGCCCGTAAACCCAAACCTTGAGTTTCTATTAAAGTGGGGATAGCATCCTTAGATTTAATCGCATCTACCACTTCTCGAACGTAATCGGGTCGTAAATAGCGCGTGTTTTGTGCTTCTCCAACGTGGACTTTCACGGCAACTTTATCGCCAGCTTGGATGTTGTCTAATATTTTATCTAAAATCAACCTTGTCTTGACCAAATTGTTCGTCGACATGATTTTTGCGTCGCTTCTGAGGGCAGCAACTTCTATAGGAGATGCCCAATATACTATCGGTTTATTTGTCATGAAATCATCATTAAAATTAATTTATAATTTAGGAAAAATTATAATTCTATTAAAATTAAATTATTCTATATTATAAACAATAAAATATGGTGAAGAAAACATGGTAGATGAGAAATCTTCAAAAAAAGTAGGTGGCTCGTTATTGTTTCTTATCGTGATAATGATTGCCATCTTCGCTTGGATAACGTATGGAACTTTACAAGGAGTACTGGGAACGCTGGCTTATCTTATCATTGGACTTCTAAACTTATTTCCCTGGATTATTCCATTTGCAGGAATTCCACTCGGCATCATGGATGTGATGGGAATATATGGATTTGGAATGGGTAATTTAACGTTGAATCTTGCTCATTTAAGCAATAGCTGGATGCCAATCCTATGGTTCTGGATCATTTCGATTATAGGCAGTTTAATCGATATTTTTTTGATGTATCTAACAATCTCGTGGTTGAAAGGATTAAAATATCGAAAGAAAGAGCCTAAGACCAATTTAGCTCTTATTAATTGTAATATCATTGATGGAGCCAGGGATAGCAAGGTCATTAAAAATGGCGTGATTTTGATCAAAAATATAGCTGAGGATGGAGAGATTGCTGGCTTAATTACAGGCGTAGGGAAAAACGGAGAGGTCGAGATCCCACCGGATTATAAAAAAGTTGATCTAAATGGAGAATACGTGCTTCCAGGGTTAATTAATGCCCATTGTCATTTAACGGGAAGTGGAAAACCGATGAAATTAATGAATTTAAGCGACGAGACCTTAGAGAAGTTAGTAAAACTGCTTAAAACACCAATTGGAAAAGCTCTACTTAAAAAATTGATGCGCGGGAACATGACTAACGCTTTAAACGCAGGAGTTACTACGCTTAAAACGATGAGCGATCCCTTATTTTTTGACTTGAAAATCAGGGATTTGATTTCAAAAGGAAAGATCATTGGACCTAGACTGATTTGTGCAGGCTTAGGAATCTGTATCACGGGAGGTCATGGAGGAATCATGGCTCATGTGGCAGATTCAATTCCAGAAGTTAGAAAAGCCATTAGATATAACTTGAGAAAGGAAGTTGATTTCATTAAAATCATGTCCACTGGTGGTGTAATGGATGCACGCAAAATTGGAGAAGCCGGAAGAGCCCAAATGACAATAGAAGAAATTGAAACAGCGTGTTTTGAAGCTCATAGAGGAAACATTCCAGTTGCGACCCATTGTGAAAGCACTATAGGAATTGAGGAAGCATTAAAAGGAGGAGTCGATACTATTGAGCACGGAGCGGAGATTACAGACGATTTAGTACCTCTTTTTAAAAATAATCCAAAAGCTCTTAATGGATATACTGCTTTAACTCCAACGCTTTGCGCGGGCATGGGTCTTTCCACGTTTCCAATAGAAGACACAAAAATCACGCAAATAAAACGTGAAAACGGAATACTAGTTGAAACTGGAATGATAAAAGGATTACAAAGAGCATACAAAGAAGGGATTAAAATTTGCGTTGGAACTGATGCTTCTGTACCTTATTCTACACATTATGAAGTGTGGAAAGAACTAAAATATTACTTAAAATACACGGATATGAAGGCTCAGGAAGCCATTTATTTCGCGACAAAAAATAACGCGGAATTGATTGGTATTGGTGATATCACTGGGAGCGTTGAAATAGGTAAATCAGCAGATTTACAAGTTGTCCCTGGAAATCCCCTCGAAAACATAGACTTTCTAGGTCAAGTTACTAAAGTTGTAATAATGGGGCATTTAATTACAAATCCAAAAATCAAAAAAGTCAAGAAACTAAAGGAAATTACTCCCTTAGAAATTTAAATTGATAATTTTTCTTTTATTTTATAATATTATTGGACCTATGGTAGTTATATTAAACAGTTTTGCAGCATTTTCGCCTAATATTTTCCTCTTAAAAGTATCGTTAATGGGAACTTCTTTAAAAGCAGGTAATATCTTATTCCAGTGACAAATGGGGTGATCACTCGCAAAAAATACTTTATCTTCCAAGTTATATTTTGTAAAAGCATCCCAAGGGAAATATTGGTAGAGATCAGGGTGAGCAGATACATCAATATACACATTTGGATGCCTAAGAACAACAGACCAAGCATCCCAGAACCATGGAGTTCCCATATGTCCCATTATAATCGTTAAATCCTCATTTTCTGTAGCAAGTTTATCTACTAACTGAGGATGCCCAAGACTTGCGATAGCTCCCACAGTTGATACCTGATGTCCAGTGTGAGTCCACAATATAGTTCCAGTATCCGCTATTTTTCGCCAGAGAGGTTTAAATTTTGAATCAGAAATATCAAACTTCTGAACGGGAGGGACCAATTTCACGCCTTTTAGCTCCAATGAATTAATTGCATAATCGAGTTGTTCCATTGCGTCAGGTGCGGGAACATCTATCCCTGCAAATCCTATGAACCTGTCTGGATGTCTCTTAGCGAAGTCTGCGATATCATCATTAGTAACCAGACAGATTCCATACGCCGTAATAATATTGAATGAGACAATAACTGCTTTATCTATTCCATTTTTATCCATTGAAACAATATAATCATCGATTGAAGTTTTAGTAGAAAAAACCTTCATAGACGCCCGATAATATCGTTGTTTACTCAAGTCAGTACCGCCCATTGCTTCAGCAATCTTATTTATCTCAGGCCACGTAGCTTCTTTACAAAACGGGTGCACGTGGATATCAATAATCATATCTTGGATGACCTCCTTATAGAGAATATCATCATGGATGACATTTTATCTTACTGATTTTAATTATAACTAATTATGAATAATAATCAGTTCCAACTATATAAATAAAAGCGATTAATCATCTAAGCTATTGATTACTTTAATAAGGAATGAAGACACAATGGTTTCTTGACCAGATAAGCCATGGGCAGATAAGGTATATTTCTTTTCGGGTTTTTCCAAAAATAGAACATTTTCTTCTGGTAAATTTAAGGCTTCTTTTGTGAGTAAGGCTTCTTCAAATATTACGAGGTTATCCTCCTTCCCATGAACTAAGTACACCCTATCTTTATCCTGAAATGGGCTCTTCTTCTCTAAAAAATATTTCGCAGATACTTTTTTGTTCCATGATTCAAGGTCGTCTAGATCCCTTTTCGTGATATTCTTATAAATGAACTTGGTAACGACCGTTTTATGCCTTTTAAACATCTCTAAGATGTCGTAAGTTCCAGAGATTCCAACTACTTTCTTGATTCGCTGATCTGAATATCCTCCTGTTAAACTCATTTGTGCGCCCATGGATTGGCCCATCATGCACAATTTGTTCTTGTCTACTCCGTCCAAATTTTCTAAGAAAGTGATTTCATTTTCAACATCAGAGAGGATTCCAACAAAATCGTTCATGCTAAAATCCTTGCTTGTTGATTTTCCATGTCCTCTCGCATCAATACACAAAACAGTACACCCATACACAGCTAAAGGGATAGCATATTTATAGACTCTCTCGATTTTTCCACGATATCCGTGATGGAACAAGATTCCGATTTGTTGTTCGTTAGGATCACTTAGTATGGATCTAAGGACAACACCGTGAAGATTCTGTCCCTCGAGTTTAGAAGGGATCTTTACTTCCCTTATCGAAACTTGCGACAAGTCAATCCAACTTGGAAATGGCCAAAACAGGAAATTAACGTATAATTGAACAGTAATGAACGCAGTAAGCATGAAACAAATGAGGAAAATTAATCCGAAGATCAAGTTAAAACTAGCGACTATTGGAGTTGCAATGCTAAAGACAACGAGAATTATAAAAAAGCTATAAAACCTAAAATCTTTCATGTAAAGTTAAAATTATTTGTCATTATTAAACTTTAAGAGCTAGTGATTTGGACAAAAAGGGTTACAAGTAGTCGTCAATAGTCCTTTGGTTTTTGATGAAGTCCACCATCTTGCTACTTTTTTTCCATTGTTTAAGGTTCACCATTAACCCCTCAGCCATCTTAACAAGTGAATCATCAAAATTATCGATAATGATTGGAATAGACGTTTCCATTGCGTTTTTTACCGTTTCTCGTATAACCCACACGCCTAAAGGAACCAAGTATCCCCCTCGCACTTCTCTAAAGATAAGGACTCTTGCTTGCTTCCTAATGCTAAATAAATATTCGCAAACTGATTTTCGGGCAGCATAATATGCTCCAGTAATGTTGCTTGCGTAATTTTTCCGACCTTGATAAAATTCAAAATCATTCATTATTTGGGGTTTTAGATTTCTATTATCTCCATTAAGGTTTATGTTCCAGAGCGTATTAGGAGCCCACACCTCGTTCATATCGAATGCAAACTTACCCGGAAATAATAGTATTTTAAAATGGTTATCTAAATAACTTCCCTCAAAAATACGATGATCGTTTATCTCGGGAAATCTTTTGATTTCTTTAATCAATCTCTTCGAGATCATGTCATCAATTGCGGTAATAGTCCACCTCGTTGGCACGATTCTACGCCTTTTTTTCTGGCCAAGTAGTCCTGCCGAAAATACCCTTTCGATCGTTGACTGGGGCACGTGTCCTTTTATGTAAAGATGTTCTGATATTGCCTCGTTAGCATTCAAGTCTATATCTGATACGCAATAATCCACTTTTGGATGTACTTTCACGTTTTCGGTAATTCTTATTTTTTCAGTGACTCCAGTAGGACCTATTGGGAGAGCATGGTTATCCATCATTATTCCTAAATTCATTTTTTCTAATTTGGTTTCCGTGTCGACGGGACGAGCCGCCATTGAAAGTTCTTGAGAAGCATCCAACAATTTTGAAACTTTTATGGTTAAAGTGTTTTTTAATCTTTGCTTACCTACAAACACGTTCATTTTGAAATTATTTCTGACCAAGCTACTCCTATATTGGATAACATCAATCATTTGTTTTCCATACCAAAGTTCCGGAGCGTCGAGAACATGATAATCTGTAACATTGGTTTCAAATTCATTGAATGGAACCAGAGGTCCGATATTTACGTTTGGATAATTATATCTACCAACAAAAAAACCAGGTGGACTTGCACCAAAGATTTCTACATTACGCTTTGTTTTACCAAACTCGTAGGGTAGCATCGATTTTAAAACGGATTGCTTTAATAAGATTGGGCACGATGTTTTCCCACATAATAATCTTGCTCCCTTACATCGAAGACAAATGTTTTTTTCTGTCGGAGGTCGTACCAATCTTCATCGAACCTTTCGAAATGAATAAGTAATACTTATTAGATCAACATCCTATTATTAAAAAAATAATAGAGTCGCGGTTTTTAATATATTTAATGTTGCGATAATAAATTGATTAATGCTCGAGGAATTTCTTTGTAATCTTCTACGGCATAAAACTTCCCTTTACCTGCTTTGGCTAAGTCCCGGCAGGTATCGATCCCTCTATCAGCATCATTATCTGCGGGCATTCCAATCACGTGAAGCTTAGGATAGGTTTTTGCTATTTCCAATGGATCCTCTCCACGATTATAGTTTCCGTCAGAAATTAAGATACCAAATTTATTTTTTGTAATATCTCTAACTTTATTTAACTCTTTTAAGCCTTTCTCCAGGCCTATATGGATATTTGTAAAACCAACGGCTTCAGAATCCAAAATTTCGTCTATTATGTTGGTTACCGATTTTTTCTCGTCGATCCTTTTTAGCGTCATTGCCGTGGAGTTAAAAAGCACTATGCTATAATCTTCTTTATCCATGTTATAAGCAAGAACTGAAGTAGTAAGCGCAGCGTTTAGCAGGAGCCGCCCGTACATGCTCCCACTGGTATCGAGTATCATAACTACTTTTCGTTTCTGCCGCTTTCTTTTAATTCCATAGATGTCCTTGTGGCTCAAACTCTTTTTATATACTTTCAAAGGATTGTGTTGAATTGTTTCGTCTAAATCAAATTCTGGCATTCCAATTTCGTAATGGGGGATAGTTTTCCTGAATTGTCCCCTGATTCCCTTGCTTGTTATTTTTAACGACATCTTGATGATGCTTTGACGAGCCAATCTCCTGAATATATACTTGTATTTCTCGCTAATGGGACGCCTCACGAAAAAATACACTTCCGGTACGAATGCGCCCGATTCTTCTGCTTTTTGTGAGAAGAATTTTACGCCTTCCTCACAATCGAGAGCATCTGTTGCGGCATAAACGTTCGACTTGAGCATCCCCATTATTGCTTCAAGATTTTTGTATTGGATCGCCAGGTAGGTTAATTCCTTGATTTCCTTATAATCTAAAGTGTTAGCAAGGTGCCTGTAATAATCGGGTTTTTTCTTTTTTTTCCTAATTATTTCAAACTTTAATATTTCTTTATCAGGAGGTCTATCAGTTAACCTCACGTGCAGCCGTCCATTCTCAATCTCCTCGGAATCTTCCGCAGAGAAATCATCGATTATTGAAAATCCGAACTATTCAATACTGCCAGAACAATTTCAGCAATGATTTCGGTTTTCGACTTG
>Ga0180438_10005030_pt1 | contig 18658 bp, 13 predicted proteins | sample SS_ome_12_FD_132455 | JGI IMG/M metagenome (GOLD analysis project Ga0180438, IMG submission 132455) | Hypersaline lake sediment archaeal communities from the Salton Sea, California, USA - SS_3_D_2 metaG | ecosystem: Environmental > Aquatic > Non-marine Saline and Alkaline > Hypersaline >...
AACAGCGGGGGAGGGCCACTGCGATGGTCTGCGTATACGTTGCTGCATCCTGGACAGTGATTGTTGCAGGCAGGGGTAATCTCCAGCGCGTAGATCGCAGGAACAGATAGAATGTACATAGCTGATCAGGCTACCTGCAAGTACAGCCACATCCTGTACCCGAAGTATCACCTAGAAGGCAAAAAACGGGCCATACCCACGGACGCCACGCAGGCAGCTGCGCAGCAGCAAAATCGCTCACAATGCCGCTGATAGCCGTCAGCAAAGCGACGAGTGCCAGAGCTAATACGTAGAGCCAGCCAGACCGGCTCATTGCGACCTCCATACTCTGGCAAAGGATCGCAGATCGCTAGCGGTGAAGCGACAGTATGAACCCTCTCTCACCTACACGCACAGTCGCACTGGACGTAGAAGCGGGCACTACGGCGTGAGGCATCCCAGGCTTTTGCCATCTGAGGCGAAATCACCCACTTCTTGGTTGCACGAGGGGTCTGGATCGATGGGGAAGAGAAGAATTTCAAGCTGAGGTCACAGGTTTGCTGCTCTTGGGTGTGTTTCGTGGACATGTGCACACCTCCTTAGTGACGCAAACGTGACGATATGTCACGAATATATCACAAATAAGGTGCGCTTTCAATAGGAAATAGGTACTATGTAGAGCATCGATATACAGAAAGAGGGGATGACTCGCCGGAGCCACCCCCCCAGAGCCGACAACGGGATTAGTCACACACCCAGCAGGGCCTCCTGGGTCTCCACAAATGGCCCAACTTCCACCTCCAGGTTATGCTCACTAACCCAGGTGCGTATGGCCTCCAGGGTTTCACGCTGGCGCTCAACAGGTGCACCGCGCAGGTGGTTATACAGGTACTCCACCATGATGTCTTTCTCCCTGGCATCAGGAGAGAAACGCCCGAAGTAAGCATAGGCCAGCACGTAACGCCGTAACCCTTCCTCCAACTCCCCTTGAGCGAAAGCCATCTGGCCCCGCAACATCTCGACTTTGCCCAGGGGCGCAAAGTTCTCGTGAGGCAGTTCCTCTGGAGGCATCTCCGCGCCGGGGACGATGCGATATTCGGGACCCATCAGCGTCTCCACCTCCTCCAGACACTGCTCGGCAGCAGCCCGGTCTCCGGAAGAGAAGAGCACCTCTGCCAGGTCCTCCAGCACATCGGCCTGGTCTATAGGCCCTAATTCTGTCGTCTCCAGCGCCTCTCGCAGTTGACGTTCGCTCTGACGATAGTAAGGCAACCCCTTTTCCAGGCCATCCAGCAGGCTGACGACGTGTCCCAGATCTCGATAGACCCGCCCCTGTTCGGCACGCAGCTCAGGCACGTCAGAGCCCAGACCAGCCCTCTCAGCAACATCCAGTGCGCTCTCGACAGAGAGCCGTGCCTCCTCCAATTGCCGCCGCGCCTCATCCAGCTTCCTCCCCTTTTCCAGTTCGTGCTTGGCCATCCACCGTCGGGCACGGGCGATGGCGCGGTGAGCTTGGGCCGTGCCATGGGCCTCTTCTAACTCACGGAAGAGCGTCAGCGCCTCCTCGCCATACGCCACGGCCTGAGGATAGTTGCCACGTATGCGAGCGATCTCGGAAAGCGTGGAAAGCGCCAAACCCATGCTGTAGTCGTCCCCCATATCCACCGTCGTCCTCAGCGCCTCATGAGCCAGAGGGCGTGCCAATGACATACGCCCCTGCTTGGCATATGCAAAGGCCAGGTTATTCAATAACAAGGCGTACTCGTCCAGGTAATCCTCCAGATTGTCTTCCAATTTCAAGAACGCAGCCTTGGCGTCCACGTATTGCGCAGCCGCCTGAGCCAGGAGACCCCTCAATCGGTACTGATAACCAATTGAGGTAGAAAGGCGGGCCCGCGCCAGCGCCTCCTCTGGTGTGCAGTCAACCAGCAACGGCAAGCGACCGAGCATGGAAACCGCTTCCTCCACGACTCCGGGATCGTACCCGTTGAGCACAGCCTCAGCACGGGCCCACAGTGCGCAGATATTGCCTTGAATCGCCAAATCTCCTTCCGGGCGGATCAAGACATCCGGTTGATCGAGGACGCGACGAGCAAACTGAATCTCGCGTTCGTACTGCCCCCACCAGTGAAAGCGTTCTACCCACATCTGAACGCTCTCACGGACCACCTGTTCGTGAGTAATGCCGGCCGCTTCAAACAATCTCATCCGCCTTGGTGCATTGTAGAAACGCAGGAACTCGTCCAAGAGCCGCATGCCAAACCCTACCCACCGGCGGCGGCTGGCCTGGCTACTGAGCCGTTTGTACTCCTCATAACCCTGGCGTTGGTCACTGGCCAACTGGTAATAGAGACGTTCCACTTGCAGCTTCTGCAAGCGCTCCCGCGGGGAAATACGCTTTTCCGGGGGAAGGCTTCTGAGCTCTTGCTGCAATTGAGTGATACGCAGATCGTAGTAGTTCTTCACCAGTGCCTGGGCCACCATCCGCTCGTTCACGCGCAAATTGCGCATCACGTCGGGCCGTGTCAACAACCGGTACATCTCGTCGTGGAAGAACGTGCGCTCACCGTGCAGACGCTCCGCCCCAGGCAGTGCCTTGAACCGCTTGGCAAACGAGAGCGGCTCCAGGTCTGCCAGCAACTGCTCCGCTTCGTCCGCTGGCAAGCCCAGCACCTGTTGCAGCATCTCCGCGTCAACCCCCTTGGGCATCAGCGCCAGGTAGCGGAGATACTCTCCCAGCTCCCCTGCCTCGTTGAAGAGACTGCTCAGAATCCTCACTTCGATCTGATCCTGCGCTTCAGCCAGCCGCTCGTCGCCCTCCGGAGCATCGACCAAATCGGCATACCGGTCGAAAAACTCCAGAACCGTGCGCAGTTCAATGGCCAGCACCTGCACCAAATCCACGATCAAATGGAGGAAGATCGGGCGCCCCCCCGTCAGACGGTGCACAACCGGCAGATAATGCGCCGGAATCACCTCCGTTTCCCCCGTCAAAGCCTTGACAAACGATCGGGTTTCTTCAAGAGTGAAAGGTCGCAACTCTGCGACCGTCAGGTCTTTGCCGAAAGCTTGCTTCAGATCTGCCACGAACCGCGCCTGGGGATCTGTCTGCTCACCTGGCGTGGGCGACTTGGGCCGGCCGGCAAAGATGACCAATACGTTGGCCAATTTCGCCAGGTTGCTCAGCAGCCAGGGTTTGATGCGCGCATCCATCGTGTCCAGGCCGGCCATCTCCTCGACCACAGTGCTCTCGTATTGCAGCAGTTCCACCGTGTCGAAGCAGATCACCAGCTTGCGTGCATCAATCGCCATTTCCCGGCAGTCCTGGACAAAGGTCTGGCTGAGCTTTTCGCGATGCTGTTCCAGAACGTTGGGATCAGTGCCCCGCTCGCGCAGTAATTCAAATGCCCCTCGTTCCTGGCGATAGCGTGCGAAGTACTTACGACCAGGGTCCAGCCCCTCGACGATGGCCCGCTCCACGTCGCTGGTGCTATGCGTGTCCGTGTGATACAAGTCGATGATACTGGTGCCGTAAAAGCCTGGCCCGGCATCCTCCACCAACTGCTGCACTTCCTCCAGGAGTCGCGTCTTGCCCAGCCCGCCGCGGGCCCAGTAGTACACGAAGCGATTCTCGCCCCGCGCGTGAAGGTAACGGCGCAGACGTTCCAGTTCCTCCTCGCGCCCGACCATACGCGGCACACGCTCGGACAACGCCAATTTGTGCGATGATTCTCTGCTCATTGCTTCGCCTCCTGTTCTGCGCGTTGGCGATACATCTCCGCTTCCAGGCAGTACTGCTCAGCGTCCGGATCACCGTCAGGGAACTCGTTCGCCAGGGCCTCAAATGTCTTGGCGGCCGCTGTGCAGGCACCGCGGTATCTCTCGGGGTCCATTACCCTAAGACAATGCCGCACGATGTCCCCGATGACACCGTGCAGTCGATCTCCATGTTCCTCGCGCCAGACGACCGTGTTGTGGATTCGCAGGCGCGTGATCCCCTGGATGAAGAAATAGTCAGGCTGGCCCTCGACCAACACCGGGGCGACGCGTCCCATATAACGCTGCAAAACAGTCGCATCAAACCAGTCCAGAACACTGGCCCACCAGAGGATCTCTTTCCACGGCGGTTCGATGTCTTCGAACAAGTACTGCTCCACAAATGGCTTCACGACCCGTTCACAGAGCTCATGCTTGAACGCAGCAGGGGGAGAGGCTGTCCACCGGGAAGCCACACCAGCGGCCAATTCTTCAGACAACGACGGATGTCCGAAAGAAAACTCCAGAACCAGGCCAATCGCGTCCTCGGTCTTGTCATCCTCCAGGTCTGGATTCTGCGTCTGCAACACCTCTCGTATCAAGTCTCTGGCAGCGTCCTGGGGGGAAAGAGGAGACAGAGGAAGAAGCTCCAAAGCCCTCCGTGCTTCTATCCTGCGCCAGGGGACCGGGACACGTCCGGCAAAAACCTGCCTCACCTGGCCTTCGACTGCCAGAGGCCCGACCAGGTGTTCCTCCATCCAGCGCCAGAAGCCCATATCCTCCTGGAGCACCTCTGTCGTGTCGAACATCAAGACCACAGACCTATGGCCAGCAAGTGCACTCAGTTGCGCCACGACCTGCCCAGCCACCTGCTCCGTGTCCCGCAGGTCGTCGCTGGATAGACTCGCTTCCTGGGAGATGAGGCTTCGCAGGACTCCATCCGGTCTGCCAGCCGATGCGCTGGCCACCAATGACTTGATATCCACTTGTAGCACCAGGGCCGGAGGAGATTTGGCCCGCATTCGCTGTGCCGCCTCGTCCAGCAGGCGAGACTTGCCTATGCCAGCCTCTCCATAAACGTTCAACAGGACGACTCGATCGGTGTCGGCACAGATTTGTTCAAGTTCTCGTTCACGGTTTTGAAAGGCGGGCATCTTCTTCCTCCGGTGAGACTGTCTTGCTCTCTACCCTCGCCTCAACTGAGACTAGAATAGCATAATTACGTGTAGAAATAGTTAGTAAAGTCTTAAAATTTTGCTAAATCGAAAACAAACCTACCCAGGCCTGCCTGGGTACACAAGGATCTATGATCTTGAGGGACCAGAAGCATCCACTCGCATATTATGTTTCAGATTCGACAAAATAAGCAAAATATTATACAATATACTCAAGATACCCCATGCATCACAACTTCATTCAGACTGCGAAGGAGCCATCTTCGCCCACCTCCGACATGGCTGAGTCCAACATTGACACATTGCAGCGAGGCAGACAATGACATCGTAAGCATAGCAGACTGACCAAACATGTACAATGCTCTAAATGGGACAGGATTGGGACATGATTGAGAACGAGACATGTACAATGCTCTAAATGGGACATTACCGTGACATGATTGGGACGGAGAAGTAATCTTCGCGCGGAAGTGTGACAGCCAACTGGCAGAACCCTGGCTCACTCTGTACTCACATATCCATCCACGCAAACTCTTAATAAAAACCCGAACGATTACCCTGCCCCCAGACCTCAATCGATCTCACGGACGTACAACCAATTTACACGAGTTCTATCCACATACACACTTCTTCATCAGACTGAGAGGAGAAAGATCAAACGCTACATGGTGAGTGCATCCAATGCTTGCCGAGGCCGCATCCCCAGTGGACGGGAATCCAGTTCAGAAGCCTACGGTGTGTTCAGCTCGCCATTTCTGCGGAATCCACTGCCGGACCAACCCCTCGGCCCACAGGATGGCAGCGAGAAACCAGCCGTCCCGTTAGAGCACCAAGGTTAGCATTTTTAGGAGCAAAGCTCCCATTGTTGGCGCTAGTTGTTGAGCCAGCAAAAGCACCAACACAAGGACAGCAAGTGCCAAGGTCATAACTATCAATCGTGGCCATCTACGCAGGACCAGTATCAGGGATATTCGCTTATTGTCACCCTCTTCTTGGACCTTCAACTTGACGATATCCTTAGACATAACCCACCCCCTACTTTCAGGGCTGCCTCCTGGGCTATCGAATTCGAAAGCCACCTACTTCACACTTTGAAAGACCAAAAGATTGTTGGAAGAACATATTCACCAAGAAAAGACTCATTGTGCGCTCAGCGAAGCGACTTCTTGCATCACCTCAACCGAGAGCGGAGAAACGCGCTCTTGTGCACATAGCGTAGAAGAACCCTCACAATTGCGATAGAATGAAGGTAGGCCCGCTTGGGCGGGCCCAAGTATCCGAGAATCTATGAGGGCCAACTGCACTCAGCGACACAATAGGCTAAGAGCCACTCAACATTGCCGCGACCACCTGGAACTCGGACCTCGCCGAGTATCGTTTTGCTATGCTTGCCTCCTCTGTGTAGTCTCTATGATGTCACACTTGCCAAAGGAGGTCAACTTTGTGCAGTACCTACTGGTGCAACTTCTGGGGCAAATAGCCCATCGACATATTGCAACCAAGCGGAGGATCATACAACAAGTATATCGGACTGATAAAGCATATACAATACCCTAAATGGGATGCTATTGAGACAGAGAAGTGACTGGCGCGAGGAAGTATGAAAGCCTACCGTCAAAACGTTAGCTGTCCTTGAGCCAATACCCCCGCCCTCGCACATTCTTGATGAAGCGCGAGTGATTGCCCTTCACTCCAGGCTCCAGCCGATCTCGCAGCCGCGCGACCAGCTTTCGTAGATTCACTTCATCAAACTCATCAGATTCTGACCATGCGGAGGAAGGCCAGACATCCTCAATCAGCACCGTATGAGGGACAATCTTCGGCGCCTGACGGAACAGTGTCTCCAGCAACCGCAGCTCCAGCCTCGAAGGCGGTGGCGCAACCGGCTCACCGTCCACCCAGACGTGGCCTTTGTTGTCCAAGTAGAGTCCACTCTCAGGAGGTTCACTAGATGCAGCGGGGTCAGTGATTGTTGGCCCAACCAAGGGAGACGGTGCACGTTCTATCTCCAACTGGTGAGCAAAGTCGTGCAAAGTATCCGTGAGATCCGAACGGGAGATTAGTGTCCTGGTCGTGTCGGCGTGCTCAACATGGTGGTGAATGAGCGACTGGCACAACCGCAACAACGTGCGTGGAGAACCTTCACACTCCTTTATCAAACGTTCCATCACGCTGGCCTTCGCCCCCGAAGTACAGAGCTCCTCCAAACGCTGGATCCTCTCGTGGCTGTAATATGACAGGCGTTGCGCAACCATTTCTCGCAGCGCCGTCGCATGCCAGGTGATCGTCCGGATACATACGCGGTCGGGTCGCATAGCTACGGCCTGACGCAATTGCTCGCCCACTTCGATCGGGAGGAAGAATTTGAACGCAACGTGGGACATTTCCAGCAGCGGACCTTGACTGACCAGGGGGGTGAGCAACGACACAGCCGCTTCAGGACCAGCCGCCGTCTCGTCCACCCGATCCACCAGCACGTACAGCGCCTGATACCTGATCTCAGGCGAACGTCCCAGGCGTGTCACGATCTCCGTCAGAGTCTGCAGCATCTCAAGAGGTGTGAGATCATCCCAGTTCAGTTTCACCGGCTCGTCTTGCACAATCCGAGACAGTTTTAGAGACGTCACGGCGTCTGCGAACTCAGCCGCGTAAGTCATCAGCAACGCCCGGTCGAACCCCTCCAATAGATCGAAGTAGGTGGGCGGAACATCCTCGGCCAGCGCCTTGAGCGTGTAGCGAAGGATGGTGCGGACGTGGTGATCGACACCAAGCTGGCCCAGATCTCCCCCCACCTGCTCAAGAAGTGGGCTGAAGTCCAGGTAGCGAACGGCCAACGCCCGGCGGCGCAACTGCGCGTGCGCACATTCATAGGCCACCATCTCGCGGGTGGCCGTCTTGCCACCACCGCGGCTGGCCATCAGGAAGGCAGCCTGGGGGCGGGCAGGATCACCGAGGACATCGTGGACATAGGGCCGATCTACGAAGAAAAACGGCAGACAGGAACGCTCATGATCGGCCTCATACAGCGCAAAGGGATCGTCCACAAACCCAAACCTGTCCAGCCAGCGCCACAGGCGGCGACTGTAACCCTCTTTCCTGGGCATCGGTGCGGTTCCTTTCTGAACGCTGCGTCACACTCACGTCACAAGAATACCACAGAGTGAAGGACCTGACAAGAATGCGACACATCTCCGGCAACGCTCCAGGTGTGCTTGCCCTGGCACGTCTTCGTAGAAACGGCTCAACCAGTGGCGTGTTTTCTCATATCCACATCTATCCAGTTGCATTCCAAGATAGTTCGGTGTAAACTCACAGAGCATCATGCGAGAAAAGGAGGTTGACCATGCCGCAGTTGCCGCCAACCTACGTGGCCATCATCCTGAAACTGCTCTTCTCACTGCTCGTTTGGAACACATCGAGTCGGAGGCCGAGATCACAGTGGCATCCGTCACTTTCGAAATCGTCGGTTTCCCTCCATTAAAAAGCGACTTCAGATGAGTGGAGCACAGAATGAATCTTGATGGATTTACCTCGCCCCTGACCGCCGGTGCCCTGATTGTCGCATTGACGGTCCTGGTGCTGATCATCGTACGGTTCCTCGGCAAGCGAGCCCTGCGCTTCGCCCATTCTGTCAAGCACGTGCGCGAAGCGCGGCGACAGCAACTGGTCACCCTCATCCAGCTACTTCAATGGGGAACTGGCATCCTGGTCGCCGGATCTGCCTTGCTCACGCTGTTGAGCACCTTCGGCATCGACATCACTCCCTTGCTGGCGAGTGCGGGCATAGCAGGACTGGCAGTGAGCCTGGGAGCCCAGACCCTCATAAAGGATCTCATCGGTGGCCTTCTCATCCTGGTGGAGAACCAGTATGCGGTCGGAGACTCGATCCAGTTGAAGGACGTCTCAGGCCAGGTGGAGCGGATCACTCTGCGCACCACCTGCGTGCGGGACATCAACGGGAATCTACACATCGTGCCCAACGGGGAGGTGCGCATCGTCGCCAACATGACGCGGGACTGGTCGCGGGCGCTGGTGGACGTGGGTGTGGCCTACGAAGAGGACGTGGATCGCGTCCTTGGCGTCCTGGAAGAGGTCGCAGAGAGATTTGCCAACGATCCAACCGTTGGACCACAGTTGCAGGACCCACCCCAGGTGATGGGACCGATCAGTCTCGGGGACTGGGCGATCACGATGCGGGTGATGGTGAAGACGCAGCCCGGGAAACATTGGACAGTCGCGCGCGAGCTCCGGAAGTGGATCAACGCCACCTTCGCACGAGAGGGTATCACGATGCCCTGCCCGCGCCAGGAGGTCGTCGTGCATGGCCTGGAGCACCACGGGGCTGGGCGATAGGAGGCGCTATGATCCGTTCATTGTACCGAGCGCAGGATGGCCATTTCCGTACGGACTTGAGGCCAGACGAGTTCGCCGATGCTATGCAGGACGATCACGGCCTGCTGTGGGTAGACTTCTCCGGTGAGCCACCGGAAGCGTGCGAGCCCATCTTACGCGAGACGTTCGGCTTTCACCCGCTGGCCGTTGATGACGCCCTCGAAGAAGTACACATACCCAAGATCGATGACTGGGGGCAGTATCTCTACATCGTACTGCACGCCGTCGTCTTCGACCAACAGGAAGAAAGACCGTTGGACACGCTGGAATTGGATGTATTCCTGGGACAGAATTACTTGGTCACGCATCAGAGCCGGCCCATCGCTACCACTGACCATTTGTGGACGCTCTGCCGGCGGGATGAACGTCACCTGCAGAAGGGCGCAGGCCACCTGTTATACAGGTTGATCGACGAGTTGGTAGCCGACTACATGCCCGCGGTGGATGGCATTGACGAAGCGATTGACGAGATTGAGGATCAGGTCTTCGACAACCCCACGCCATCTCTGCTGGAGCATATCTTTACGCTCAAGCGGGCGCTGCTTCGCTTGCGACGGATCATCGCCCCGCAGCGTGAGGTGCTCAATAAACTGGCGCGCGGGGACTACGCGGTGATCCACGCCGAAGACCGTGTTTTCTTCCGCGACGTATACGATCATCTGGTCCGGCTATTCGACGTCACGGAAAGTCTGCGCGACCTGGTAGGGAGCACGTTGGACACATACCTGTCCGTCGTGAACAATCGGATGAACGACGTGATGAAGACACTGACCGTCATCACCACGCTGTTCATGCCTCTCTCGTTTCTTTCCGGGTTCTTTGGAATGAACTTTTTCCAGCCGATCATATCGCTGGACGCCTGGACGGGCAGGGCAGCGTTCGGGTTGGTCCTCGCAGCGATGGCCCTGCTGCCTGTGGGCATGTACCTGTGGATGCGGCGCCGCGCGTGGATGTAGCGCACTTTGGATTTTGAAAGGCATAGCGTACGTGACGAGAGCCCGGCGCCTCACGGAGTCGGGCTCTCGTCATTCATTTGCCGTTGGTCGTCAGCCTACTTCGCCTTGATCTTGATCGCCTTGGGCTTGACTTCTTCGGCCTTGGGCAGTGTCAGCGTCAGAATGCCGTTCTCGAACTCAGCGCCGGCTTTGTCGGACACGACCGGGAGCGGAAGGGTCAACGTCCGACAGAACGCCCCATATCGACGCTCACGCCGGATGTAGTTCTCCTCTTTGACTTCTTCCTCGGCCTTGGTCTCGCCCTTGATCGTCAGCGTATCGCCCGTGATGCTAATTTCAATGTCCTCGGCTTTGATACCGGGGATGGCCGACTTGACGACGACGGCGTCGTCGGTCTCGTACATATCCACCGCCGGGGCGCCCACATCGGCCAGGGCCATTCGCCCGCCACTCGGACGCACAAAGCTCTCTTCGAACAGCCGATCCATCGCCTCCCGCAGGCTGATTAAGTCACGGAAGGGCTCCCAACGCACTAGGTTTGACATATATGCACCTCCTAACAAAATCGGTTCAAACACTTGCGGGATATTACCGCTTTACTGCCCATATTTTCGTCGACGTTCATTAGATCGGCATAAGACTCGCATTAGAAAACCGTTAGACCGATCCAGGAAGTGCTCAATCAGACTGTGTTCGAGCCCTTTTCATCGGTATCTCCAACTCCACCACTACCCCAGGTCCGTGTTCGCGATTAAAAGCACGACACGTCCCCCCCACTCTCCACACCAGAGTGGCCACCATAGTGAGGCCCAGTCCAATACCTGGTACCTGTCCCGAGAACGTGCTCTCTGCCTGATAATAGGGCATCCACATCTTGACCAATTGCTCGGGTGAAAGCGTGCGTCCATCATCCCAGACCTGCAGTCGGACACCCACCGAAGTGCCGGAGATTCTGACCTCCACGATCGGCGACCTGTTGGGGTGGAACTTCTGCGCGTTCTCCAGAAGCTCCCACACAATCAACTCCAAGGCACTCTTGGACACAGCGACCTGCCAGTCATCAACATCGTCTAACTCATTGGAAACATTGAGCGTTTCGATCTTCAGGTGAGCATTGGCCTCTGCAATGATCTCCGGAACCTCGGCCATGCGACACCAGCCCTGATCTGTTGCCAACGTCTCCGGTGCTTCTACGTGCCGGAGAATATTGAGCACCTCACTCTGAAGCCGCTTCACACCCTCGTGTGCACCTGTAAAAAACCCCAACATCTGATCATCCAAGTACTGCGGCAAGTCAGACGATAGAATAGACATATATCCTGTTACTATCGTCAGTGGAGTTCTCAGTTTGTGGTTGATCAGTGACTGAAACGTCCAAGTATTCGCCTGATTCACGACATTGGCCGTGATGTCACGCAAGCGGACGAGATAGCCCTCCTCCTTGTGGAACGACATCTCCATGACATCCACTTGCAGCCAGAATGCGCCGGCTGTCGGCGATTCAGGCCGCACGAGGTAGCGCAATGACCGCGAAGCTGCATCAACCGGCCTTGGCCACGAGGCCCATGTTTCCTGGGGCTCACAGCGATACTGCCTTTGGGCCAACTCCAAGAACGTCCCAACGATGGGCGCCCGATCATCAGCGGAAGTAGTTCCAGATTGGGTCGGAGGGAGGCCAAGGTACAGACGGGCCTGGGGATTGGCGTACGTCACCTTATCACCATTGATGATCAAATAGCCATCCTCAGCCTGTTCGACCACCCACTCGAATTTGGTTCGTTCCTGAAGCAACTGCCGATACCGATTGAGCTGAGTGATCGTCCGCACCCGAGCCCGTAACTCGGCCCGATCGAAGGGTTTGGACACAAAATCGTCCGCCCCTACCTCAATACCCCGCAGTCGAGAATCGCGGTCCTCAAGGGCAGTCACCATGATAACCGGTACCTCGGCCAGGCGCGGATCCACACGCAACCGCCGGCATACCTCAAAGCCATCCATGCCCGGCATCATCACGTCCAACAAGATCAAGTCTGGGACGAGCTCTGCCGCCATCTCCAGAGCTTCCAAGCCTTCTTTTGCAAATTCCAGTCTGTACCCCTGCTGAAACAGCAGGGCCTCCAGTGTGTCGCGTGCACTAGCGTCATCATCTACAATGAGCACAGTGCTCTGATATGTCACGTCAAACCTCCTTCGTCTAATAGCAGACGGCAACGGACAAGCCCCAAATTACCGCTGACTGACTTCTAGGCCGGAGGACGCCAGACGCCCCGCCCCCGACAGCTAATGGCGAAGCTGTTGCCCCACCTGCTTCCCGCCCCATTACACCGTGGTCAACCTCGTGCCACGCCACAACCCTTCAGAATTCGCCACCCTGATGGCACGCCACAACTTCTGAGAAAGTGCCATTCTGATGGCGCACCGAACTCTTCAAGATGCGCCATTCTGATGGCGCACCAAACTCTTCAGGAGGCGCCATTCCGATGGCGCACCGAATTCTTCAGGAGGCGCCATTCCGATGGCGCGGCAGAGTCACAGTGAAACGGCTACCCCGTCCTACCTCGCTCTCTACAGAGACCGCTCCACCGTGCATTTCAGTTAGACGGTGCACCAGCGCCAGCCCCAACCCCGTGCCGGAGTACCGTCGCGCCAGAGTGCCATCCAGTTGAACGAACGGTTGGAACAGATGCGCGATCTGATCTTCCGCAATGCCGATACCGGTATCCCATACAGTGAAGTGCACGACATCTTGCTCCAGATCGCCAGCGACCTCCAGGCCGATTTTCCCGCCCTCGGGCGTGAACTTGACCGCATTCCCCAGCAGGTTGACCAGAACCTGCTGCAGACGGTGTTGATCCGCCTGGATTCGTGTTACGCCGTCGTCCTGCGAAAAGAACACGCGCAGGCCTTTCTTCTGAGCCGCCTGTTTGACCAGTCCCAGGCTGGCCCGGCAGACATCTTTGACGGGCACCAGCCCGGTCTCTAACTCCAGTTCGCCCGTTTCAATCTTGGCCACGTCCAGAATGTCGTTGATCAGGGACAGCAGGTGGCGACCGCTTTGTCCGATCCCGTGCAAGGTACCCTGTTGCTTATCACTAAGCGGACCATAGACTTCCTCCTCCAATGCCTGGGTTAAGCCCAGGATGGCATTGAGGGGTGTGCGCAGTTCATGACTCACCGCGGCCAGGAACTCGTCCTTCATACGAGCAGCACGTGCCAGTTCCGCATTGGCGGTGCTCAGTTCAGCAGTGCGCTCGGCGACCCGCAACTCGAGTTCAGCAGCGTGCTGTTGCACTTGCTCGTGCAAACGCGCTTGATGCAAAGCTACAGCGATCTGGTCAGCAACCTCGCGAGAGATATCCACGTGTTCCGGTGCAAAAGCGTCTGGATGGTCTGCACCTAGAGCGAGCACTCCGATTAACTCCCCTCGGGCAAAGAGGGGCACGGCAACGCAGGAGCGCACTCCCTCGGCCGGCAGCGCCCACATGACCAACGACCACGCCGATCCGGGCGCCGAATCGGTCGAATGAGTGCTCAGGACATCCTCCTCCACCAGAATCTTGCCCTGCCGAAGTGCATCGATCCCCGCGTTCCTCTCCAGCGGAAGGCGCGCCCCCATGCCTAGCCTGACATCGTCTCCAACTTGCACAGCAAAAGGTATCGCCTCCCGCGCCTCGAAGTCGAAGATTACGATCCCGGCCTCCTGACAGGGTATGAGTCGCCGGATGTGACGCAGGGCAGAGCGGGCAATCTCCTCCGGTGACCAGGCAGCGAGGATAGCTCCCCCAAGTGCATACAGAGTTCGCAGCCGCTCCGCATATTGCTGCAACGCTCGATTCGCCCGTACCCGTTCGGTCGTGTCCCGTTTCACAGTTGCATAGTTGATGATTTCCCCATTTGTGTCCCGGATGGGGAATATGATCGCCTCCTCGTGATACAGGCTGCCATCCTTGCGTCGATTGATGAGCATCCCAGTCCAGGTTTGACCGGCAGTGATAGTCTCCCAAAGTTGCCGATAAAAGACATCGCCCTGGCGGCCGCTCTTCAACATGCGTGGGTTCTGGCCCAGGGCCTCTGCCACCGTGTAGCCGGTGCTCACCTCGAAGTGAGGATTGGCGTACACGATATTCCCATCGACGTTGGTGATGACAACCGTCTCAGTAGCTTGCTCCACGACTGCCGCCAGACGCGCAATTCTCGCCTCGGCATGCCTGCGCTCTGCAATCCCCTGTTGAAGCGCCCTATTTGCCGCCGTTAGCTCGGCAGTACGCTCCTGCACCAAGTTCTCGAGGTGCCGATAATGCGTCCTCAGCTTTTGCCCACTCTCCCGCGCCGTGCGCAGCGCCAGGCTGAGTTCCTGAGTCCGGCGCTGGTCGCGAAGCCTCAGCCCCTCAAGCCGCCGGTACATTCGCACGCGAATCACAAACACAACCAGCGAAAGCACCGTCGATGTGAACAGGGCAAAGCCAAAGTGCAGCCATTCAGGGGACGGCGGCAAGGCCCACGCAACCAACCCCCACGCCCCCAATGTCACTATGAGTGTCAGAGCCAGCCAGCGAGCAGATAGAAACAGGAACCCACATCCGACGATAAGCAGCATAACATTCGTCGTCTGCCGAGGCTCGGACGCAAGATAAATGTGCAGGAGACTGTTCAGCAAGACCAGCCCGGCGATACCCACCCCAATCGGATGGGCGTACCGAACCGGGCACGCCCATCGACCTAGCACGAAGTACAGCGCGAACAACACTAACGCCGTGCCCGACGCGACGAGACCCATCGGCAGGGCGACACCCTCGGGCAATACCACTGCGTGGGCCACAGCCAGGACCAGATACAGCCCACCGAGCCCAACCGCGACCGGACGTAGACTCTCGCGAACGGCCGCGTCGAGAACTTGGTGCACGTCCATCTTGCGGAATTCTTCCTCCGGCGACTCCGTGCTCCGCGCGGATTCCACTGTCTTATCTCCCGGTGCCGATCGCAACATGAACCACGTTCCCCTGCCCGGAGCAGCCTCCACGTGAGCGCACCGTCAGCATCGGTACCCTCATTTCAAACACATGGTTGAGATCAATTCCCGCCACAGGCACCTTGAACATCCTTCGCCCGAGGCAATACCAGCTCCACCACCAGCCCCGGCCCATCTTGTCGGTTACGGACACAGCACGTCCCGTCCGCGCCCCAGACCAGCGTAGCTGCCATCGGGAGCCCCAACCCCATCCCAAGCACATTCCCCGTGAAGGATTTCTCCACCTGATAGTAGGGAATCCATATCTTCGCCAACTGGTCTGGAGAAAGTTCGACTCCATCGTCGCAAATCTGGATCGTGATTTCCCTGGCCCCTGAACGCGACACAAGAATCTCCACTGTAGGAGCTTGCTGTGGATGAAACTTCTTGGCGTTCTCCAAGACCTCCCACAATATCAATTCAACGGCCCGCTCGGAGAGTGCCAGCCGGACATCGCCCAGATCTTCTTGAAGAGACATTCCAACACGTTCGATCCCCAGGCTGACGCTGATCTGGGCCACCATGTGTTGAAGTTGAGATACACGGAGCCCTGCACCGGGTTTGGCCAGCGCGGGGACGTTCACGTATTCGAGGATATGTTCGACATCACTGTGGAGGCGCTGGGCGCTTCTGAACGCCGTTTCCGAGAATCCAACGATCTCTGCGTGCGACAGTTCCGAAGCATGCTTCATCAACAATTCCATACTCACCAGGATCCCCGTCAATGGTGTGCGAAGTTTGTGGAAAATGACCTCCTGGAATCCCCACGTATCGCGCATAAGTGCCACCTGCTTCGAGACATCGCGCAGCCGCACGATAGAGCCTTCGTCTGGCGCCGACGGCAGGCTCAGAATGTCCACTTGCAGCCAGAACGCCGGCCCAGTTGGCGTCTCTGGTCGCACAAGATATCGCGGAGAGGGAGGGGAAGCGGCGCTGTGACCAAGGCCAACTGCCCACGCATCTCGCGGTTCGCACCGATACTGCTTTTTGACCAACTGTGGGAACGTCTCAGCAATGACCTCGCTTTCGTCCGCGGACTCCGGCTTGGAGCCAGGCGCAGGCAGGCCAAGGTACAGGCGTGCCTGGGCATTGGCATATACGACCCGACCCCTTCGATCCACGATCACATAGCCATCGGAATCAGTTTCGACGACCCACTCAAACTTGGCTCTCTCTGCGAGCAATCGTCGATACCGATTGAGCCGGACAGTTGTCCGCACCCGCGCCCGCAACTCGGCAGGATCGAACGGCTTCGTGATAAAATCGTCGGCGCCGGCCTCAATACCTTGGACGCGGGACCGGCGATCGTCCAGGGCGGTCACCATCGCGATTGGCACGTCTTTCAAGAGTGGGTCTGCACGCAGCCGCTGGCACACCTCAAAGCCATCCATGCCAGGCATCATCACGTCCAACAGGATCAAATCCGGGACGAGTTCCGCCGCTTGAGCGAGTGCTTCCGCACCGCTGCTTGCAAATACCAGGTGATAACCATGGGCAATCAGCAACGCCTTCAACGTCTCACGCCCAAGCAACTCGTCGTCCACAATGAGAATGGTACTAGGATTTTTCACGCGACATCCCCCTCACTCGTTCACGTGTAACTCAACCTCAATAGCCTGAACAAGATCGCTCGGGCTGACCGGCTTGCTCAAGTATTGATTGACCCCCGCCTCCAGGCACCGATCCCGGTCACCTGGCATGACCAGCGCCGTCAGCGCGATGATGGGAACATCGCGCAACTCCACGTCGGCCCGTAGACGACGCGTCGCTTCCAACCCATCCATAACCGGCATCTGAATGTCCATCAGAACCACGTCTGGCCGTTCCTCTCTCGCTCGACCGAGGGCCTCGACCCCATTTCGCGCAACCAATACCTGATATCCCCTGGTCGCCAAATAATCCGACACGGTACTGAGATTAGTCTCGTTGTCTTCCGCCAGCAGAACGACCGATGAATGCTCACAAATCGCTTCAACACGGCCCTCACTCTCCCGTGGCACGCCATTACTTTTCGGAACGTGCCATTCTGATGCCACCTCTTCATCGGTATCCATATCGGTGAACACCGGCCGTCCTTGCCCCCCCGCCCAGGGCAAGGACACAGTGAATCGGCTGCCCTCCCCCACTTCACTCTCCACTGCCACACTGCCACCGTGCATCTCTGTCAGATACCGCACCAACGCCAACCCCAAGCCCATCCCCTCGTAGCGTCGCGACAGACCGCTATCCAACTGCACAAACGGCTCGAAGAGCTGGCCCATATCATCCTCCGAGATACCCACCCCGGTGTCCCACACGGTGAAATGAACCGCACTCCGCTCCACATCCCCGATCACTTCCAGTCCGATCTCCCCACCTTCCGAGGCAAACTTGATACCGTTGCCCAGCAAGTTGATCAGAATCTGCTTCAACCGACGTTCGTCCGCTTCCACCATTTCCACCGCGCTGTCATAGGTGGACACAATCTTCAGCCGCTTCTTCTGGGCCGCTGGTCTGACGATCTCCAGACTCGACTCGCACACCGATTCGACAGGTACCGGCTTGATCTCCAGATCCAGCTTACCCGCACCAATCGTGACCACGTCCAGAATGCCGTTGATCAGAACCAGAAGATGGCGCCCGCTCTTCTCAATAGTGCGCAAGGACGCGAGCTGCTTCACGGTGAGTGAGCCATAGATCCCCTCCTGGAGCGCCTCGGACAACCCCAGAATGGCGTTGAGAGGCGTGCGCAGTTCGTGGCTGATCGTGGCCAGGAAGTCATCCCTCGCGCGGACGGCCCGCATCAGCTCAGCATTGGCCAGGCTCAGCTCGGCAGTACGCTCTGCCACCCGCTGCTCAAGTTCCGCATTGAGCTCGCGGATCTTCTCCTCACTCTTTTTCCGCTCTGTGATATCCCGTGCGACGCAGATGATGGCGACTACGTCATCATCCTCGACGAGGGGGGCACTGCTGACCTCACCGAACCCGGCCTCTCCATCCCGAGCGACGAACTCGTACACCGACGTGACCTCTCGACCGGCCAACACTTGCTGAAAGTCAGCCAATGCCCTCGCTACGGAGGTCTGTGCCAGGATATTCAGATTGTCCAATGATCTGCCGACCAATTCCACGGGCTGATAGCCCAGTATCCTCTCGACAGAAGGCGAGACACTCAGAATCCGTAGATCCGGAGAGAGCGAATACAACACGTCGGACACGTTCTCAAAATGGAGCCGGTATTTCTTCTCGCTCGCACGCAATTCCTTCTCCGCCCGCACTCGCCCGGCGAACTCGCGCTTCAGCTCGCGGTTGCTCTCGGCCAAGGAGCGGGCGTTGCGCCGAACCTCACGTAGTGCTTTTTCGAGACTCCGGCTGGACAGCCAGGAGGCCACACCAAGAGCGCCAAGCGTCAC
>Ga0180438_10005031_pt1 | contig 18658 bp, 18 predicted proteins | sample SS_ome_12_FD_132455 | JGI IMG/M metagenome (GOLD analysis project Ga0180438, IMG submission 132455) | Hypersaline lake sediment archaeal communities from the Salton Sea, California, USA - SS_3_D_2 metaG | ecosystem: Environmental > Aquatic > Non-marine Saline and Alkaline > Hypersaline >...
ACCAGCGACATCCGAACCCATGCCAGGTTCTGAACAGGCGAAACTAACAAACTTGAGTTCCTCTGTGAGTGGGCGGAGATACTTCTCTTTCTGTTCAGGAGTCCCTGCAACTAGAATGGGTTCTGCCCCAAGCGTATTCACATAGATGCTGGTGGTCATCCCTGCACAACCTGAGGCCATCTCCTCAACTGTGATGCACTGTTCGAGTGACCCAAGACCCGGACCCCCATACTCTCTCGGGATCGAGAGATTCATGAGACCCGCCTCCCAACACTTTTGAATTATTGGACGTGGGAACTCCCCAGTCTTGTCATAATAATGGGCGTACGGAATCATGTACTCCTGTGCAAACTTTCTGGCTTTGCTCTGTAGCTCCTGTTGTTTATCTGATAGCCTGAAATCAACCATTATGTTCCCTCAGAGAATTGAACAGTTATGCTCCTTCTTTCAAGTGTATAAGTCAGTTGCTGAATGGCAATAGAGTCCTTCATTGGACATATCATGAGCTCGAGGTGATGTGTTTCACGACCTCTGGTAGGTTCCACTTGAGTTCAAGTTCTAGGGCACCACCTTCAGGCCCAGGACAACGTCTGACGCAGGTGCGACATGCAACACACAGCCAGAGATCCACCTCTACTGAGCCGAATCCAGGAGCCTCTTTCTTGAGGGAGATATCTTGGGAGGGTTTGACTGCAGCCAGATTCTGAACAGTCTTGTAGAAGAGTGATCGATTCGACGGTAGCTGAGTGAGTGCCTCCTCAGAAATTTCAAAGAGCTCGCGAATCTCTATTCGAGGTTTCAGCTCAATTGCATCCTCTGGACATGCGATTTCACAGGATTTGCAGCCAAGGCATCTGGATTGCTCCCATTCAATGGTACCAAATCCAAGCAGGGGGGCATACCCCATTTGGTTTCTATACTCATCAAGCACTGAGGGCACATCAACATCTACTAGGTCATCGATAGTGACTTTTGGTCGTGTGCTAGGTATCTTTGCGCGTGTACGATAGGCAAGTAAGACCGCAGACCTGATTTTGTCTTCTACTTGGACCAGAGTAGTTTCATCAATCACTGCTCCACTCACACGCACGGATGCTAGTTTATCGCGGGCTCTTGAAAAGACTTCCAACGAGTTTGCTAGTTTTCCAATATCTTGTGCCTTGAGCTCACTCAGAATCCTCTGGAGCTCTACCCCAGCTTCGGAGAGCTGGAGTGCGAGATCGCTTGCTGTCTGAATGGCAATCTCGGCTTCGGATGGTGTTCGTGGTACATCATAGAGGATGTACCCATGACTCTCACCAGCAATTGTGAGAAGTTCATCACGCTTCATTCTGAGGAGGTGACTGAGAATTCTGTCCTGCGGGATAGTTGTTCTCTCAGCAAGGTCATGTGCAGTCAGAGCTCCTAATTCTCTAATCAGAATCAAAATGGTCCCTCTCTCAAGCTCATTGTCGAGATAGGTGTCCATCATTTTCTGGTATACCTTAGGATCTAATTGCTCCCCATAGACATTGGTCCCAGAGACGAGATTAGGTCCCTTTTCTAGTGTGATTTTGAGACGGAAACGGGCAAAGGCCTCAAGCCCTGCAGAAACAAGAAGTCTGAGGTTCTCTGCATCTTTTGAGGTTTCTGAGCTCAAGACAGCTTCAGTGGCGTTGTCAACTGTGTTTCGGAGCTTGTTAATTGGCTCGGAGAGCGCAGCTTCATCATATGAACCTAAAATCTGTAGACGTTCGAGTAGTGTCTGTAACGTTCTCAGTGACTCGTTTGCAGACTTGCTAACATCATCATCATCCAATGACTTGACCATCCCGCGAACCTGTTGCACTATTCTCTTCAGGACTAGGGTTGGGTTCGGAGTTTCTGTGAGAACATTGGAGAAAACAGGAGCATCACCATCAAGGCCAACCATCTCAACTTCACCGCGTTGAATCATGGTCACAATGGCGTGTTGTATTGCTTGGGGCGGGGTCTGCATCAGGTCTCCTAGCTGTATGGCTGTCTTTGACCCCATTTTTTGAAGAATGAACGTAATCACTCCACGATTGGCCTCAGTCAACATATTTCCCGAAACAAGATCCTTGAACCGTGGTTCATCAATTCGACCATCTCGTTTTCCTCGCTTTACTTGGGCTATGGCTCTCAAACCCGGACCATACCTAGTCTTGGCCCCAAGTTGCTGAAGTTCTTCTAGAGCCTCTTCAGGGTTTCCTTCAGATTTTGCCTCTGCCTCTTTAAGAGCTTCAACCAAGGTCACAAGCTCATTCAATGCAGATTTTGCCTCTGATTCTGCAGTCTTTTCGATGTTCTCAATTATTGACTCTAATTCAGAGGTCAGATGGGATATTGTGGAAAGGCTGGCATTCAAGTCGAAGTCTATGCTTGTTTCGGGGCTTCCTTCGACCTCCGTCATCCGAGCGAGTGCGTTTGTGAGTAAATCGTTCAGTCCTTTCAACGCCTCAGAATCGTCTTTTGCCAATGCCTTCTCAAGTCTAGAGATTGAATCTTTGAGGATGCTCCTGTCGCTCACCTCAGTGACGGTGTTATTCTTCTCTACTGTTTCGAGGAACTTCTTGAAGTATGAGTCGGGAAACGCAAGAATTGCATCAGTAAGTGGAGCCAACTCTGTCTTTAGTTTGTCAAGCTCCTCCTTCACCCTACTGAGAGGAATTGCAGATTCTTCTTTGAGTCCACCCAGTGCTAGTACCATGTCCAACATGCGTTGTCTCTTCGGAGCAATGGACTTCTCGGTTAGTGGCCCGGTCATTCAGTCACCTCCATCCACGTCCCAGCTGTTCCTGTATGGACTGGAGTGGGTCCCAATTCTGTGGCACGTTTCACCATTTCATTGACTGCGTTAGTGAAGCGCTCTGGTTCTGCACTGAACATTCTGAACATATCAACACGCTCGCCTTTCCAACCAATTGCGTTAAGGATGTCTCTGGCCACATCTACTTGCACCTGAGCAATTTCGTTGCCAGTACCTCCAATGTGACACCGGTCTTTTTCACATGCAGCAATCATTACAGTGCTTGCACCATGTTCGAAAGCCTTGAGAATGTCTATAATACTCACTCGACCTGCGCAGGGAACCGGGATTAGACGAGTGCTTGTGGGATATTCCATCCTTCTTGTTCCAACTATGTCAATCGTGGACACAGAGCACTCCTCGCAATAGAAACAGAGTGTGATTGGATACTCTGGTCCAGCCCCTTCAAGTGTGGCTTCAATCTCAGCCCAGAGCTGCTCGTTCGAGAGGAAGTTGAGTTGAGTTGCACCCGAAGGACACAGGCTCTGACAGACTCCACAGGAATGACAATTCAGTGTATCAATTGCGGCTTTGAAGAGTATCTTCTGGTCTTCATCAGCCTCCTCGGCCTCTGTCTGTTCTATCATTAGAGGGACTCCACGAGGACATTGTTGAGCGCAGAGACTGCATCCAACACAGTCATCCACATTAAGAACAGCACCGCGCGCAACTGATTCAATTTTTCCCCCCTGTAGCTCATTATGAATGATGAGTGCTCCAGCTTGGGCATCTGTCACAGCTTCGAACACAAACTGAGGTCGTGTGATCCCACCTACTGCAACAACGCCTCGACGACGTGTTTCGTTTCTTCTCAATTTGCCATAGAGTTCTTTAACATGTCCATCTTCCTCAACAGCATAACCAAGGGTTTCTGATAGCTCAGAGGTTCCGTCAGGTGGTAGAATCGCAGAGGAAAGGACAAGTATGTCTACGGGGGTTTCTAGATACTTGTCAAGAAGTGAGTCATAGACGCGTACGTATGTAAGGCCATCTTTTTCCCAAGTCATACTGACCCGGCCTCGGATATAGTCAACACCCCTCTCACGCGACTCTTTGTATATCATCTCGTTCTCGAAGGGGACTCGGATGTCCATGTAGACAATTCTGACATTTGCATCTGGGGCCCGTTTGAGAATTTCAAGAGAATTGTCAATCGCAAAGGTGCAGCACAACTTGCTACAGTCCTTCTTGTAGTCTTCAGACCTACTTCCAACACACTGAACCATTACAACATCCTGGACCGGCTTTCCATCCGATGGTCGGGCAAGTTCTCCCCCTGACAGCATACACGAAAGCTCGTACTGTGTGATGACATCAGGATTCTTTCCGTAACGGTATTCATCCATTGAGGTGGGTTTGAACTCCTTAAAGCCAGTGGCAATGACTATGGCAGATGTGTCCAGTATCTGTTCCTCATCATCGTTCATAGTGTAATGGACTTTGAAATCGCCCATCTCTCCAGTGATATAATTCACCTTAGCCTTGGTCAGAATAGAGATATCGTTATTATTCTGAAGCGCTTTCAGTCTGGCCTCAAGTATCTCTAGTCCTGACTTCCCGGTGGGGGCGACCACAGGGAGGTTCCTGACATGTCCACCCAGCTCTTCAGTGATTTCTAATAGGGATACCTTATAGCCAAGGTTTGATAGACTAAGAGCTGACTCAATACCAGCAATCCCGCCGCCAATGACCGTAACATGGGTGGGGATCTCCTTTCGCTCTAGTGTGCGTTTCATTGACTTTGCAGATCTTGCCAGTGTGCCTCGGATCATGTCTGCTGATTTCTTACTTGCTTCGTCCCTGTCTTTGTGTACCCAAGCTGAGTGTTCTCTGATGTTCACATACTGTATCTGGGAGCTGTCAATACCTTTTAGTTTGAGATATTGGTCAATTCTTGGTTGAATCTTCTGGCTTGAACATGCAGCAATCACGAGAGGTCCATCACTGGCTGTTACAAGGTCTCCTATCTTGCTCAGACCTTCTTCCTGACACACGAGATCATGAACAGTCACTGATGATGTGAGAGTTGATTTTTTGATGTGAGTTTCTAGGAAGTCAAAGTCCAATCCCATCTGCTTTCCGCAGGTACAAATGAGCACTGGTGATTTGTTGTCATCCATCTGTCAGTTTCACTTCCTGTTCTGGAGTATCTTGGACACAACTGCGCGGGCTTGTGTCACACTCTCTGGGACCTCTGCGGGGCCTAAGGCCGTACCGCATGCATAGACATGATCGCCCACCACAACCTCATTTTCTGAAGCGGGATCTGCAAGTGCAACAAATCCACTTGCAGACTTTATCCCAAGTGTTTCAATGAGTTTGTCAGTCCCTTGGGGAGGCTCGAGAGCTGACGAGAGGACAAAGAGGTCCACTGTGAATTTGAGATATTTGTTGAGAAGTGAGTCATAGACGGTGATGTCTAGAGTCCCATCTTCACGAGGGTTGACAAGGGAAACCCTACCTCGAACAAATTCCACTCCTGAGTTTCGCGCGTCGCGATAGTATCGTTCATATCGGTCATATGTTCGGATGTCCATATAGACAACACTGACATGAATGTCATCTCGTTCCTGCGTCAGGATATTAGCATGTTTTAGAGCAAATATGCAGCAGATCTTTGAGCAATAGGGGTAATAGTTTTCATCTCTGCTACCAACACATTGCACCATCATCACTCTTTTTGCAGGCTTTCCATCGGATGGTCTAACAAGCACTCCACCTGACTGCCCATTGGGATCAATAATCTTGGCTAGTTCTAGTTGTGTGATGATGTTGGGATGTTTTCCATAATAGTATTCATCCATGTTGACAGGTTGTAGCTCATGATAACCAGTTGCAATGATTATGTCTGAAACTTGGACTGTTTCTTCAGTTGGTTGAGCGCTCAGATTGATCGCCTTTGTTGGACACTCCTCTTCAGCCTGTTTTGTACCATCATCAGCTTTCTCCGGGTCATACATTACTGCTTGTGGTTGGCACTGTGGTGATAGTAGAAAGAAGGCCTGGGACTTTTCCATACAAAGTCCACACAGTGTACATTTCTTTGGATGGACATATACAGGACCTACATTCAGTTTTACAGTAAATTGACCAGGACTCCCTGAGATTTCGTCTACTTCACTATTCATCTTCAATGTGATATTGGGTTGATCTGTAAGTGCGCTTCTATAGAAACATTTACGGATTCCTGGACGCCAGCGATTCCCCTCGAAGCAGTAGAAACAGTCATCGGTTGGAAATGCCTTGTAAAGGACCAAAGCATTACCTCCTACTGATCTCTGTCGTTCCACAAGGATTGTCTTAATCCCAGAGTCTGCAAGCTCAACTGCCGCTGTCATACCTGCAACGCCAGCTCCGATGATAAGGACCGGATTGGACACTCTCTCTCACCTCATCCAGTCAGATGTTCCAGAATAGAATCCGCGGGTACTCTATTCATGCCAAGTCCTACTTCAGCCTCATCCATTCCAAGAGCAAGACCTAGGATCTGGGGGTAGAGAAGAACTGGTAGATTGTATTCCTCCTTGTATGACTCTTTCAGACCAAGTTGCTGAAGGTCTAGCTGGTTCCCACAAGCAGGACAGACAACCGTTACATACTTCGCACCTGACTCCTTCATAGACTTCAACTTGTCACGGGCTAAACGGATTCCTAGGTTTTCATCAACAGGTAGTACAGTAGCACCACAGCACTGCTTCCAAAGGGGGTATTCCACAACTGACGCCCCAGTTACCTCTATTAATTCATCAAGATACTCAGGCTTGAACTCTGTGACGTCTTCAGGGCGCAAAAGATGACAGCCATAGTGGATGGCAATTCCGACTCCATCTAGTGGTTTTGTAATCTTCTTCTTTATCTCCTCTATGCCGATGTCTGTATACAGAGCTTCCACAAAATGGCGGGGGATAATAGTACCTTTGAATTCTAGACCTTCCTTCTTCAAGATTGCATTGATCTTTTCTCTGTATTTGGCATCATGTTTGAGATGGTAATATACATCCTTCAGGGAACCGAAACAGCCGTTGCATGGCGTAACAATGTCGTGCCCATTTTTCTCAGCTATGGCAAGGGTCCTGGCATTTACAGCTAGCCAGCCATCATAATCAATAGCACGGAGATTTGGGCTTCCGCAACAGGCGACCCCATCCATATACTCTAACTGGATGTTGTATGCCTCTGCCACCTTCATCATGGCTGCTTCATAGTTGGGATAGTTTGCAGGCACGCTACAGCCCATATACAGGTTGTATACTGGCATCTCACTTGCCACCTCCCACAAGCCTGCCCGTTCGAGTTTCCTTCAGAATGTCCTTTACAGGATCGACAGATAAGCCGGGCACTTCTGGTTCGAGATTTAGGTCTTCGCGCTCCCAATCCGCAGTCACCGTGTAGAGTTGTCCCTTCTCGAGTAATTCTTTTCCAAGCCCAACAATAGTCGGTGGCACCTTGCCTTCCTCAGCAGCCAAGTTCTTGCAGTCAAAAAAGATGTCAGTGACACGTACTTTCTGAGGACAACGTTCTTGACACTGAAAACATGTCAGACATAACCAGATTTCATTAGATGAGAGAACCTCATCTCGCATTCCAAGAAGAATCATCCGAATCAACTGGTGAGGCTTGTAATTCCAGATATTTGCGATGGGGCAAGCAGCTGTACATGTTGAACACGCAAAACAGGCAGAGAGCTCTTCACCATTTGGCATGCTATGTATCTCTTCACGGAACTTGTGGTCAAGTTTTGACATTTCAATTGGATCAATCAATGTATCTGGAGGTCCAGTCGGTTCTTCTGTTTCGGCCATGGAGGGGTACCACCTGTAGTAAGATCGATTGTAGGCGACTTCGCCAGTTGGCTGTGCGATTTTCCAGCCTATATTAAAAGTTTGCAGAGAAGACGTAAAATTGTACTCACTGTCTTTGGATGCGTATTTTCAGTCCGGAAGCCCTTTCAGATATACTAGACGAAGAATACCGAGTGAAACCAGGATAATCATGAATACATAGAAAACTGGTGCGAGCACGCCCCATGGCGTTGGAGGGTACAAAATTCCGCCAGCAACAGCAAGCGCAATACACACCAGAGCCGCTATGTAAAAAAGATGTTTCTTGTGCAGTGGCATGATTTTTGCAGTGTTCAAGATGCTCTTAGGACTTTCTATCCTTCGGGGGTCTGAACCATACCCCGTATTGACTCAACCTTGACTTTAATTTGCTCATATGGATTCAGTGAGCTTTGGCGCAGGTCTGTACTTGTTCTGATGATATATGCCTTGATATCATCTGCGCTCCCTTTCATCTTAGTCAGAATTGGATTTCCTCCATTGAGTAGCCGTAATGTGTTTGAGAGTGCAACCTGAAACTTGTCATGTTCTAGGCCGACCTTTTCACGTGTGTCATTAATGAGTCTGAGAAGTGATGTCAGCTCAGCTATTAGATCCTCTTTCTTCATTCCAAGACGTCCTCCTTTGTGACTATACGGACAACGGTACCATCACGAATCCATGTTCTAGCATTTGCTGCTGGAATCTTGGCAACATCCTCTTTGTTGAATGGTCCATAGGTCCTCTCATCAAGACCCAAGAAAGCCTCACTGATTGGGCGTAGAAATCGAACAGTTACAAATTCCACGGTTTCAGAAACATGTGATTCCTTGGGCCCTTTTGGCCGATGGTCGGCTTTCTTCTTTGGTTTTGATCCGGCTAGGGAGTCTTTGACAAATTCTGTGTGGCCATCAAGAGCTCGCTGTGTTCTGTTGTATAGCTCCTCTTCTGCCAAGGTCATATCACCCCTTGGCCGATATCCTGAGATGGCAGCACTCAGTATCTTCTGTCTTCGGAGATTCAACAAGTCTTCAATCATGAACTCGAGATTGAGGGCCTCCTGTGTGAGTATATCTGCTTGGACCCTCTTCTCAGCATCTGTCGATGCTAATGACAAACGAACATTGGACAGATATGAAATCATTTTACCTAGTCGAAGGTCTCCCAAGTCCTGAAGACCCTCATTCTCAATCTCACTTTCCCATGCATCCTTGATTTCATCATACCCAAAATCACTCAATGATTGCAACTCCTTTGCATAGTGCAAACACAGCAGCAGCTGTTGGTAGTTCCACAGACTCTCCATGAAATGGTCCATAGGTTTCATCACCAATTCTGAATCTTGGGACTCCAGGAGATCTGCGGAGAAACTTGACTTTCATTTGTCCATTATTTAGTGCAACTGCATCATGAAAAGGGTCAAAGTCATCAATGGTATCTCTTGTCAGCTTGCTGACTGAGAATCCAGTTTTTCCATTCAAACTACCAATTAGTCTAATGACTCTATGAATATCATGGGTTACAGGACGGTCTATCTCACCGCCATAGAACTCAGCAGCCTTTTCTGCTATTTCCTGCCACGATTTCAGTCCAATATCTTTAGCCTCTTTGCTCAAAATTGGAGGGTTCCTTAGTAAGCCTTCCAGAGCTGATGCTTTCCCCTTTCTAAGTGGTCTGACCCATCTTTCAGTTCCACTGTATGAGTCTATGTTCCGTACAAACTCAATAATAGCATTGGCCAGCTTTCCGGCCCAACCTGGAAAGACTCGGTCTGGAACTCGATTGACTCCACCCTGATTGACAATTACCTTTTCTGTATTTAGACCAAGGCCCATGATATAATGCACAATTTGGATTCGTCCATTTGAGTCAAGTTTGTAGACGCGAGGATCCTGAACACGGAGATGGTATCCCCTATGGCCGCTATAGTTGAGTTGGATTGATTCTGGGTCGAAACCAAAGTCGTTAATGATGAACTCATCATATAGCTTCACAGTATGTTTCTTTGCTTCAAGCAGACATTTCTCACATACCCATTTCCGCGTTCCAAAACTCTTTCCACCACAACTAGGACAGCTTTCAGGATGTGTGCCAGTTCCTGTTTCATGACAAGTTTCAGTGTTACAACGCCAGGCATCATGCTCCTTGGCACAAGGAAGGTCCAGATGATCTGCATCAATATCAAATACAAGCTCAGCCCCAAACCATTCCTTCTCACTCATATTACGGGCGACTGGTATCCTGTAAAAGGCTGCTGAATGATAGATGCTATGAGGAGCTACAGACACCAAGTCGTGTATAAGCTCGTCATGATTTAGATATCCGACATGTCTCCGCCATGTTGTTGCCTGGATGTCATCAGACCCGCAGTTGGGACACGATTTTACACTAGAGAGAGATGTTCCTGATTGACCACATCCAGTTGTCGTTTCACGACCTGATTCATCACGAACCTTTCTTTTAGGACAAAACCAGTTCCATTCCCAGCTTTGGACGCCAAACTCTCGGTTGTGTACCTTCTCGGGAACCTCAACGGAGTCTGGGTTTGATTTGTAGTATTCATGAAACATGAATCGCAGTTTCAAAATCGTACTTGTGAAACCTTGATTCTGATTCGACATGCACTAGAACTCCATTATTTGGTGCTAGTGTATTTGGCACCTTTTGTCCTTTTATCTACGTTCTACTCGCGGTGCAAGAACGAAACTTATGCTTCCTGCTTCTGCTATTGGAAATTCCAACATCATTGGTTTGTTGGATGTGAATTGAAGCATCAAACTATCACTTGCAATAGCTTTGGCTATTTCTGTGAGATAGTTGAGTGCATACATTGCCATCGACTTCCCTGATACCTCCAGTTGGAAAAGTGCTGGTGCGTCACCTTTAGTTGTTAGAGCGACATTTGCCTCACCAGTATCACCCTCCCCAGCAAAAGTAAGATGTTCTGGTTCTGCACTGATTTTGACATGACTGGACACAACCCCAATATCTTTGATTGCTTGTTTAAAGGTATCAGCCAGTAACTCTGCCTTTGCATCGAATTGAATTCCAGGTTTCTTAGTCTGATCATCTGGAGGAGTCAATAATTGAAGTTTGAATATTCTGTTCGCCTGGCCAACCATTCTAATCTCAAAGCGGTTCTCAGACTCATCGAGGTTGAACTCTAGATGCTCGTCTCCAGTCATTCTTTTGCTAACCTTGGTAAGTTCGTCGATACCCAAGCAGATGTCATGTTCACCCTTGCATGAGTACTCTTGAAAAATACCAGAAGGAAGGGTAAGGTCAATCATTGCAGCCTTTGATGAATCAAGCTGGCGTAGGGATATCCCAGATTCAGACACACGGAAATGTGCTTCTGTAAGCAGTGTTGCAAGAGCATCCACAATCTGTTTCCATGTTTTGGTGCTATCTAGGGTAGCATGAAACATACCATTATCTCCAATCATCTATTGGTGCAGTACAGCCTTTTTTACTCAGATGATACTAATGTCACATGAGAGGCTAATACTACTCCTTATCTTTGAACTAGATTCTCAAAAATGATTCAGCATTTTAAAGTTCCCTCTCGGTGGAATCTATCATCACTTTATAGGTACGGCCAGACTTGTGGCTATCGTCGCTCTATACGTGGTGCCAAAAGGAACTTGATCAATCCTCCTTCTGCAATCGAGAACTCGAGCATTACAGGTTTGTTCCCAGTCATTCGTAGCGTTAGAGTTTCACTCGATATTGCTTTAGCAATCTCTGTTAGATAACTTAGGGCATACATTGAAGTGGCATCCTGTTTCACCTCAAGGCTTTGGAGGAGAGATTCATCCCCAAGGCTCATTGAAACCTCAGCCTCCCCCACATCACCGACTCCTCCGAAATCGAGTGAGCCCTTTCTGACTGTAATCTTCATGTGATTAGAAACAACGCCAATGTCTTTCACAGCCTGCTTAAAGGCATCAGATAACATCTCCGCCCGTATCTCAAATGTTGGACTTATCTTCTGGGTTCTTTCTTCCGGTGGAGTAAGAATCTGAATTTTAAATGTCCGTTCAGCCTGACCTATCATCCGGATTTCAAAACGATTCTGAGTTTCGTCCAGATTGAATTCTAGCCTATCATCACCAGCAATTCGCTTACTCACTTTAACGAGTTCATCCAATCCTAGACTCACTGCATGCTCACCTTTGCAGTTATACTCTTGGAAGATATCTGAAGGGAGAAAGAGGTCAATCATGGCAGCTCTTGACGAGTCATATTGAATCAGAGAAATGCCGTTACTCTTGATTAGGAAGTGGGCTTCTGTGAGTAGTGTTGCCAGAGCATCTACAATCTGCTTCCAGGTCTTGCTACTGTCCAGAGTTGCATGAAACATCTTGGTCTGCACCTCATCCACTCATTGCTCTTGTCACTTTTTCCTCTAGGTCTTGGACTTCCTTATAGAGTGCTATATCCAAAGCATCGATATCATGGGCAAGTGATACATTAAGTCTGAGTTCTTTCCCGGTATCGGTTGTTTTCTCTGTCACCTCTCCAATTAGCAGGTATTTTTTGCTTAGTTCAAGAGATCCTTCGATGCTGACCTGGATTTTTCCTGCCTTTTTTACATCCTCATCATATATGTCTTGAATGACAGCAAGTCCTGGGCTTGCATCGACGACTATTCCCATAATCCTAACTGGACCACTTGTTTTAGGGGATAGGTTTCTTATGGTAGTGAGTTTTGATGGTTTTCTACGGGTAAAGCTCTTCTCTTCTGCCAATTCCATTACTCCATGTTTTCTGGTCGGAGAGAGTTAGCAATGGGTTGTATTAGGAGCAGCATCTCGAGGGCTATAAATCTGTCAGTCGTAATCAGTAGCGTCTCCAAGTGTGCTTGCATTCCGTGCATCGATAGAACTCAGTTGCACCTTCATCGCCTCTTCTTGTCTGGAGCGTCCAATAATAAGCATCTGTGTTTCCACATTTTGGACAAGTTTCTTTAGTTACAGGCATGGGGATAGAATCATCCTCAACAACAATGATTTTGTCACGAGGTGTTTTTTCGATGTTTTGAGAAACAGTAAGTCTTCCTTTGATTTTTTTAGTATGACCACAACTTCGACATTTTAGGACTCTACTACCATCATCTTCTGTGGTTGGTACCATCATTGCACCGCATTTATCACAGAATTCCATCAGACATTCACTTCTCCGCTGCAGCATCTAGAGGTCAATTAAGCATTGCGACATTGAACATTTGGTTGTCAAGGTAATGAGTCAATATATTGCTCTATGAGATATTGGAACGATTGTGCTGCAATCTCACCCTCTTTTCTCCTATTGGTCTTGGAGTCTATGCAAAGTGTTTGAACAAGTATATCGACTATTCCCTGTACTGTGACTTCACCCTTCATCCATAGATAGGCTATGATGGCTTCGTATGCATCTGCCGCTCGACCTGAGTCTGTTCTACGGGAGATGTGTCTATAAATAGCTGTTGAACGTATTGCTCTTGCAAGTATACTATCCCTCACCTTCTCCCCAGTTGAGTGCCCTAGTATCTTGGATTTGGCTAAAGAGTAACAGAGATTTACTATACCATCACCGACTTTTGCTAATCCCTTGTCATTCAGAATCTCTTCAATAGAGTCATGTTGAACAAAGGCTTCCCACATGTAAGGACATCCTCAAGCACTACTCAATCAACATTATGATCTGATACGGCTTGTTTGAATTTCTTACGGAACTCTTCAGTTCTCGCAAGCATCTTCTCAAGAGCCTCTCTCAAGACCACATTCGCTTGGCGCCTTTTTGTCCTCAATGTCAGGATTGGACTGGCTAGTAGTGGATGTTCGATGTTATATCCAGCGAACTCTACTGAAGACTCTTCCAAGAGAGTCTTTCGAAGCAGGTTCGGAAATGAGTGTCCTTCTCCACCAATCTCAAATTTTACTTCAAACTTGGAATGCTCAATAGTTCTAGGTTTCACAGCTAACGTCTCCTACTCTCTCTGTGTCGATCTCCACCTTTTCTGTCACGTCTATCGCCACCCCTTCTACCTTGACCATCAAAGCGTCTACCTCCACGGTCATCTCGATCATAATGGCGGCGCTCAAATGACCGTCTGCGAGGTGCTAAGTCTGGTCTTGGTTCTAGACCAAATCTTAGACCATAGTCATTTGCTACTTCTCTAGTTTCGCGATTCTCACATCGAAGACAAAACATGTTATTGTGAGTTGTAAGAGTCAAGGGATTTCCACATCTTGTGCATAATGAATATACAACCCCAAGCTCTGGGCCTACAAGCGTAATCTCTACAGGGATTCCATGTGTGTTGAGGGCTGCAGCACGGACTATGTCATTCTGTTTGAGTACATCCTGCATGCTCTTCACATACCTACGGGTCACATTGCTTATGTGTAATTCACCGACAAGTCCGCTATGGTAATCCATGTCATTGATTCTTACTATCTTGATCTCAGCACGTTGATCAAAGACGATTGTGGCTTCGCCCATAAGGATGTCACCTTTTTCTGGGAGGGCTAACTTCATTCCACCATCAGGACCAACAATTCGAATGCTTCGTTCCTTGAGGTCCATGTCGACTTGTCCCGGAGCTGCGGCGTAGACAATTCCATCTTTTTCATAGGTGCCAAAACTTGGCATCAACTCTTCTATGACGCATAGTTGATCTCCAGGCACTACAATATCGCCGCTCTTTACATCTGCCATTCTATTCACGCTCTTTGATGCATATACGATACAGATCTACATCCACTAGGTGTTTTTCTTTCCTGTGATGTTCGAACAGTCGGCCAATTGGAAACTGAAATGTTTCAATCTGTGTAACCCTGGCACCTAGCTTCTCTATCTCTTTGCTCAGGAAAGCCCTGTTCTTGTCACCAGCGAGATGCATACTGTATACCACATCAGCAATCGAAATTGCTGTCTTTAGGAATCTCAGATCAGCACCCCGATTTTTCACTCCGAACGGGGGGTTACTTACCACTGTATCTATTGGACAACATAGCTGTATGGAGGACACATCCCCCAGAACCCAGTCTACGGTGTCATCTGTTCCGAACATTCGTGAGTTCATTTGAGACACCTTTAAGGCTTTGCTTTGTACATCAATTCCGATGACTTTGCTTGCACCTAGTTTTGCAGCCCCAATAGCGAATATCCCATCACCACACCCTAAGTCGCACACTATCTTGTTCTTAATGTCCTTGTGTTCCAGTTCTGCGGCATAAAGCACTGAGGCTGCAATTGGAGCAGGAGTCGGATACTGCTCTAAGGCTATGTCATACTCATCTAATCGTTTCATTGATTCGAGTGTTATTTCAAGGTCTCTTAAGCGCAAGAACTCCACCGTTTCGGTGTTGTGTTTGATGAGTGAAGTTAGAGCAGTACTGATGAATTCTTTTGTGTGTATATCTAAGAGTCAGAGGTAATACCCACTCTTATCAAATCCATAGGCTCCATAGGTTCCAGTCGAAATCCACTGGAACTTGCCTTAAGTTCTTATGGAAGTATTTATGTTCCACTTGGTGTTGTTTACCAGAGATTTGGAGTGGATGATGATATGGAGAAACCCCTCGATAAACTGTTTGACAAGTTCCTGCAGGGTCAAGCCATTTTCAGAGATAGAACCGCCTTAAGACCAACATATGTGCCTGAAAGTCTTCCATACAGAGATGACCAAATGAGTCGAATCGGGTCTATCTTGGGGCCAGCACTGAGAGGAGCACCACCATCAAATATTCTGTGTTATGGAAAGACTGGGACTGGGAAGACTGTTGTAGCCCGCTATGTGCTTGACATGCTGGTGAAGAAGGCAAAAGAAAGTGGAATAAATGCACCCTTGACAGCATTTGTGAACTGCAGGATTGTTGGCACCAACTATAGAGTGTTGAAAAGACTCTGCGACCAGATTGATGCTACGATGCCTGATGGCTCGGAGGTGCCTTTCACCGGACTGCCAACAGATGAGATTCGAGATGTCTTAAAGAATAAGTTAGACTCCAAATCAAATATCCTTACGGTTGTACTTGATGAAGTCGATAGTCTGTTGAAACGTGATGTGGGACAGGGAAATGATATTCTCTATGGACTGACTCGGATGAATGGAGAGCTTGAAAACAGCAGGATATCAATCATTGGAATAAGTAACGACTTGAAATTCAAGGAGATGCTCGATCCGAGGGTTCTATCAACCCTTGGAGAAGAAGAGGTGATTTTCTCACCCTATAATGCCGTGGAGCTAAAGGGAATCCTAAAACAGAGAGTAGAGCTTGCCTTCAACAAGAATGCGATAGGTGATGAAGGAGTAATCAATCTTGTAGGGGCATTAGCAGCTCAGGAACACGGTGATGCTAGAAGAGCACTTGACCTGCTGAGAACTGCAGGTGAACTGGCAGAGAGGAGAGGAGATAGTTCAGTCACTCAAGAACATGTACGTGACGCTCAGAAGGTCATTGAACGTGATACTATTACTGAAACGGTGAAAACTCTTCCAATGCAGTCAAAGGCTGTTCTTTTTGCAGTATATGCCCTAGCTACGAAGGGACAGCGAGATATTTTCACTGGTGAGTGTTATAATGTCTATTCAGAGATAGCAAAGTCCCTTTCGTTGGACACATTGACCCAAAGACGAGTTTCTGACCTGATCTCCGAGCTTGATATGTTGGGATTAATCAACACCACGGTGATTTCTAAAGGTCGTTATGGAAGAACGAAGAAAATCAAGCTGGCTGTGAGTAAGAAACAGATTGGGGTCATTCTAGACGATGATGTTCGTCTAAGCAAGGTAGCACAGGATATTCTTGAGTGAGTTAGGTAGATTGATTATAAAAGAATCTAACATCAGGTGCGCCTGTTCGAAGGTTTAAGATTGTGACAATGCCAGGAGTTGGGACTACTCCTTGTTTCCGCATGAAATCAGTTTGGGATTGGAAAGTTCCTGAGTTGATGATTTGCACGCCACGATAGTTATCGACCGCATTGTGGTGGCAATGACCAAAGTGCACAACATCAGGAGGTGTATCAATTACCATCCAGTCTCTGTGAAGTGGAGCAAGCTCTGTCTTGCCTCCGTACATGGGCACGAGGTGTCGTTTCTTAAGAAGTTCTTTCATTGGTCTTGCAGGTTCTGTGTATGTGGCTCCAGGAATGTTTGTTACTAGGTCATCCATGCTGTCACCATGAGTGAGTAGAATATTCACGCCCTCAACAATGACATGGCTAGGATCGCCTAGCATGGTGATGTGGTTTCCAAGATCATAGAGTGGTTGTGCAAACTCTTCAGAAACTGGGGGCTTGGGCAAAGCCTGTCTATTTGCATCGTGATTTCCAGGAATACAGAAGATTTTGATGTGCTTGGGGATCTTGCTTAATTTGCTTGCAAAGTGCTCATATTGGTCATAGATACTTTCAATTCTCAGATCATCTCTCTGTGAGGGGTAAACACTTATCCCATCAACCATGTCACCAGCAACGAAGAGATACCGTATCTGTTTTGCTAAAGCCCTGTCCTCTTCGTCAGCATCAATTCCATTCATCCAACCTATGAACCTGTCAAACTCGTCTTCTAGGAACTCCTTGCTACCACAATGAATGTCTGATATGAAGACAGCATAGACATCTCTTTTTGCTCGGCCTATATCTCGGGCTGTGGGAATATCGGGGAAGATTACATCATCAGCGATCATTCGTGCATTCTCATCGACAAATCCGGAGATGCAAGTGACCTCGTCTAGGAGTAGTGAGTTTGCTTTTTCAGAGAGTTCTTGTCCCTTGAGGCCTTCTCTTGTAGCTGGTATGATACAGATTATTGAATCATCTGTGTCTTCGAGTTCAATGACTACATTCCTTGACTGTGAGATGTTCTTGTTCTTTACAATGCCTAGTACGGTTTGAGATGTCCGAGCTGGCGTACGAATGCCTTCCCGCGTCATCACCTTTCTCTGCCTTGTAGAGTCTTTTCTTAGTTTGGCAATTTGAGGTGAAACTGCATTTTGAGTGTCGATTCGACTCATGTATATCTGTTTGATTCGGTTGAACCTGTCTCTGAAAAGTGCCAAGAAATCCTCAATGGTTCCTTCAGATCCAACTTCATTCGCATTGGGGGACTTTTCAACACGAAAAGACCATCCAAGTTCATCATCAGACAGGTTCAATGGTGTTTCCGGATGAAGACCTTCAGTATCAGCAGTATATTCTGTAATTTCTTCAAGTGCCTCTTCAGACGCGGCATTCGTGTTCTGTTCCATCAGGAGAGATTCTAGGTATGGCCGGGATATGACAGGAGGATGTGCTTTGGGCGAAGAGGAGAGAAGAACGGACTTGACCGTTTCAACAGGGTGATCTAAATGCATGAGGTATTCCAGTGCTTCAGGCGCCACTTGGAGACCAGACTCAATTAGTAGTTCGAGTATGTTACGTCTGATTGAGGAAGTCAATGGCACACCAACAAACGGGTATAGACTTGCAGATTTAAACATCATCCATCACCTATAACGTTCAGTCAAGAAACTAGCCTGCGGGAAATGTAATAAGCCGCTGACTAAGAATTCAGTTGGCGCCCTTCTTTAATAGGTGAAGAAACATGGTGAACATCAGGCGACTCCAGCAAACTGGTGGTAAGAATGGAAGCTCATTTCTGATAATATTACCAAAGGACTGGGTGGTAAGACAAAAGCTTAGCAAAGGAGATCCAGTGGTAGTTGTTGAACGTGAAGATGGGTGTCTGATTGTCGACCCGCGGCTTCCAAAAGCTGGCGAGAGAAAATCAACTACTGCACAGATGGAACAAAATCTCCGTTGGGAAATCACAAGCAGATATTTGCTTGGATTTGACGAGATTCGTATTGTCAGTGAGGACCCAATCACGAACAGTCAGAGAAACGATATCAAAAGAATCATCAAACGGTTTGTGGCGCTCGAAGTCACTGAAGAAGACGAGAATCAGATAGTTTTACGTTGTTTGGTGGACCCTGCGACCCTACCAGTGAATACTGCAATGCGTAGAATGCATCTTATCACCTCTCGAATGATTCAA
>Ga0180438_10005032_pt1 | contig 18652 bp, 13 predicted proteins | sample SS_ome_12_FD_132455 | JGI IMG/M metagenome (GOLD analysis project Ga0180438, IMG submission 132455) | Hypersaline lake sediment archaeal communities from the Salton Sea, California, USA - SS_3_D_2 metaG | ecosystem: Environmental > Aquatic > Non-marine Saline and Alkaline > Hypersaline >...
CAACGGTACGTATCAGGTAGAGTGGTGGGATACAGATGGCGGAGGCATCGTCCACACTGAGACCCTCGTGGCCGACGGCACCGTCACGCTGGCCCTGCCCTGGGCGCTGATGACCGACGTCGCCGTCAAATTGACCCAGGCAAGTGTGGATCTCACCGCCTCACACCTGACTGTGGACAAGGCCATTGCCGACCCTGGCGAGACGCTGATCTACGAGCTGGTGCTGATCAACGGCGGCAGCGCCGATGGCGTTGACATCGCGGTCGTCAACCCCATCCCGGCCTACACCGCCTACGTGCCCGGCAGCCTGACGGCCAGCAGCGGCCAGGCACTTTACGACGGGAGTAATATCACCTGGACGGGCGACGTTCCAGCAGGGGGGCGCGTGACGGTCAGCTTTGCCGTCACCGTAGATGCACAACTCACCGATCCAATGGCTATCGTAGACGTGGCTACTGTTACCTATGCGGGGGATGCGATAGAACGCCGGGCGACAACGCTGGTCAATGCACTCGAAGTCTATCTGCCGTTGATCCTCAAGAGCTATTGAGGTTGAAAGCGCTGCCACGGGCAGGGTAGGTGGGGTTTCTACCCCGGAGGTCCTACGTAGATTATGTGCAACCAAGGGCCAAGCCGTACAAGAACTCGAAAAACGAAGCCTATCTGGAGCAATTTCCTGTCTCACAGGGCTGCCCTCTGTTAATTTATGTCTACAAATCTGACAAATTGACAATTCAGCAGGCCCAAAAGCAGCGTCTAACGTGACTTTTGCATAACGAAGTCGGCAGCAGAAGCCTTTTTGGGTCAAATCTGCTCCAAAGAAAGTTCAAAAAACGGGAGTTGTCGAACGATTCTGCGGTTCGTTGCACATTGTTTACGCCAGGGTGGTAGTTTTGAAAGAAAGCCCGATCCCTCAAGGGGGATCGGGCTCCTATCGCCTTGTGTCCTCGCCAGATCGCCCCTCCTTTCAGCCTTCGCCACGCCGAATGACCACGAAGACATATCTAGCGACAGGTGGGGGTCCCTACTTCGTCAGATTGAAGACAAGTTGGAAGTCTTGCTGGGAAGGTTGCAGGGGCCATCGTCTTTGAGCTGTGCTGTACCTGTGGTCGCTAAAAGAGATCCCGACATGTCAGAGGGCGTACTCCGCAAGTGCTTCCAGCAGGAGCCTCAGTTGCTGGTAAACTGGCACATCCCGAGGCTGATACAAATCTTCCATACTCTGCAGAAGGTCTATTGTCGAATGGGCAGTTGGCGAGTCCGTTTCGATCAGGATCTGTTCGGCCAGCGCATCGACTTGACTCTCTACCTGATAGATCGTGGACACTTCCTCCGACAAATCCGTGAGCACTGCCAACCGTGAAAGGATGGACCCCATCAACATGACCTTGATGTCCCCCAGGCTTACTTCGATTCCACCACTGCGCAGATCGAGGACAGTAGTCTTCGTCTCGCCTAGACAGGTCAGTAGAGAAACACCATCATGTCCAGATGCGGAAACGGCGGAATGTGTCTTCCGACAGACGAGGATCAGGTCAAAGTGCACCGGGGACTTGGATTGCTGAATTGGAACAGACACAGACATCTCCGCTTTGACCGGCTGGATATGCGTGATGTAGAAGCCTGCCTCACGAATGGCCCTATAGACGGAAGTCCAGCCTTCGATTCGGGAGTGGTGATAGGTGAGTACTAGTAGGCCAGAGTCCGTTAACACGCGGTGACACTCACGAAGGACAGAAGCTAATTTGCAGGTGAAGACTTCTGCTTCAGTGTCTTGCACCTCGCCTGTCGAACGGGTTGATGTACCAGCAAAGTCCTCGCGCCCGTCAAGCATCACACGCAGCCAAACGTGGAAGAAATCCGCTAGCTCGGAGTAGTGTACATTGTCAAAGAAAGGCGGATCGGTTATGACGAGGTCGACGGAACCGTCTGGTATGTCCGTCTTGGAGGAATCCCCACATGATAGGTAGACCGATGGGTTCTGAGAGAACTCTGCGTAGGTTCTCGCGACCGGGTCCTTGACCGGCCGGCTGATTCCAAAGACTTTCTCGCTACGGAGCACACCGTCGGTTTTCACAAGCCTCAGTTCAAAGGGATGATCCTTGTAGTCGAGGGCTCTGAGGATTCTACTCCGGAAGAGGGTGGAGAATGCACCGGAAGACTTGGGAGTGCCCCACAGGTTGGCTTCGATAGGCGTAAGCTCTGGCTTCAATATATGGTGGGAGAACATGTGGCGGACTGCACCTGTGCCCTCACCCTTGAAGGAGCAGAACATGTTGTTGAACTCCAGTGTGCCGGAGAGCAAGAAGGCAAATAGCATTTGCAGGCGAGGATCAGTGATGCTTCGGATTTCGCGGACGAGGAGGCTTATGCTGACCAGTTGTCTGGCGTTGAACATCTGATGCCAGTACCTGTAGTTGTAGTTCAGTACCTGATTGGTGTTGTGCCCGGGCATGATGCGTGCCTGGGGAACATAGTCCCACAACTCCGAGAGCATCTCCTCAGCGCGACGATATGATTCCATATCTTGTTCATCTGCCGGCAGATACCTCTTGTTTCCTTCTGAAGTGAGTACCATCTTAGCATACAGCTTGTGAGCTGGTGGGACGCCACTGCGGCGGGCGGCGTCAATTGTCTTGAACACCTTGTGGCAAGAGGGGCAAGTAACCTTTGCTCCTCTCACTGACCCTGTCTGCGGATTGTAGGTGGCGGTGCAATAAGAGCATGTAGCAGCCTCGTCATTGTACTTCACATTATTGATGCAGCCACACCGCGGACACAAGGACTTGGCTTCTGGGTGCTTCCTGGGATAGGCGTGCTTGGCGAACACTCTGGACTTGAAGAGTTCGACTTGATGATCACAATGGGGACAGGGCACTGTCTTGGCCCAGAAGTAGTACAGAACGTTGCCCTGGCCTCCTGTGGGAAGCTCAGTCTTGTAGAACGAAAGGATTTGAGCGGCAACCGAGGTTTCGAGTCTCCTATAGACCCGTTTCACCTCGGCTCGTGAGTACTCCTGCAGTGCGGTGGTGACCATCCCGACGGATACAGGGTTGATGTCCCGGCCGATCGCGCGGCAGCCCAGCTTCACAGCCTCACCTACCGTGGTCCCACTGCCCATGAAGGGGTCGAAGATAACTATGTCTGGCAATTGGATAGGCTGGTAGAATAGGCTCTCTATGCCCTCATCCTCTTCAGCGCAACACGACAGGATGATGGCCCGGAAGACAGAGCCGAGCCGTCTTGCCCACCACTTATGGACATAGTAGATGGGGCGATAGATTTCTTTGCGCCAAGATTCGCGCTCAGCTAGCTGACTGATAGCCCTGATTGGGAAGCCATCCTCGATTGCCCTGGCCATAGTCCGATCTTGATGCCTTTCACACGGTCTGACGTCACGAAACTTCGATGGGGAGCCGGAACCTGCCCCTGGGTTGAGTCTGTGAAACTCTTGTTTTGGGTTGAGGGAAAGGATCCTTCAGGATCTGGACTTCCCATCCGTCGGGGATGTCGGACGCTATTCTATACGCATGGAACTGACGCTGATCCCCCTCAGTGGTAGTTCTGATGATATGATATGCGAGCCGAAGCTGCTCATTCATTAGGTCCGCCGAAACCAGTGTAGCCTGCTGGTCAAGCTCCTGGGCACCGAGAGGGTTGGCAAAGATGAACATTGGGCGCTGCCGGTCTACACCATTACCGTAAGTGCCGAGGTCAATCTCTTTTTGCCGTTGGCTAACTGTAGCAAGATAGAGGTCAAAGTCTTCGTTGAGTATGTTACCATCGCAGAGCGTTAGGCCCGTAATGACATATTTATTGTTGGCTGTTGTTTCCTGAGCGACAAAAAGGTAGAACCCCCTGATGTCCAGAGGGGAATCGTCGGCAGCATAGATGCGCACAGTACCGCACGGCGGCGTGGTGTTGTAATCCAGTCCCGTAGATCTGGCAATCTTGCCGGTCTTGGTTCTTTCCAGCTTTTTCACTTCAATGGCAACGATTCTGGTTGTGTCATTGGCAAGCTTTTCGCGTGGCTGATGGTTGCAGAATTCCGGGCGATAGAGGACCAGGTCGGGGTTGATGAGTGGGCCTGGGGCCTTGTGGCAGATCGCATTGGTCAGACCCTGTTCTAGAAGCTCGGAGACGAATTCGTCCAGGGGATCGTCTTGTGTGTTGCGTTTGGGTCTTAAATTGAAAGGAACCGGCTGCATTGTGTTGTCGAAGAAGGAGTTACGAAGTAGAAGGAAAGCGTCTACTGTGAGGTCCAAATAACTCATTCTGGATGTGGCCTCCACAATTGCTGAGATCTTGTGAGAATCATCAGATCAACTGCCCTGACGGGCTTGGGACAAGCCATCCGCCACGCCGACGGTTGGCGGTGGATGAGTTGATATCCCAGAGCATCTGTGTCGTGGGTGCCGTCGCCACTCCAGTCATTGCTTTGGGCTAGGCAAGAGCTGCGACGACTTGGTCTTTTCAGCAAGGGTATTATACTACCGGCGGCTGATATGCACAAGCATCCAGGCGGGTAGGGCAATCGCATCTAAATTCAAGAGTTAACCGTAATCAGCACAATCAGTGAGATTTCGTCTACAGGAGCGCAATCCGTTGCTTGCTACAGCCATCCTGAATGAAAATCGTGAGCCGCTACTGTGCAGTTGGCTGCTTTTTGGAGGTCAGAATGGCTGTTCTTGATGACATAACTGCGATTTCAAACCTTAAAGAATAAGATGCGATTGCCCTATCCAGGCGGGAGGGTATCCGCAATAAGTCTTGCTTAACACTGGCGGGAATGGACCAGTCAAACGGGGGGCGCTTTTGCGGGCCGCCCGCTGTCGTACGACACGCTACCCAGGAGCGACACGACAGCTACGGCAGCCGCTCCAGGCTGGCGTCGTCCCAGTAAGACGTGTTGTGGAACCACTGGATGATCGGTTCGTGAAGTGGCTCCGAATAGAGGAACACCGTTACCGTCGAGCTCTGAACGGTGGCCGTGATCTCGAATCGCCGGTAGGCATCCAGCGAGACCGCCGCTTCCGACCAGCGAACGTTATCACAGCAATCGGTGCCGCCAGTGGGGTCAATGCCCACTTTCATCTGCAAATTGCCGTCCGGGTCTGAAGAGCTGGAACCCATCACTCTGGCTGCAAAGCCCAAGCCATGCGCGGAAAAGCGCAAGGTATCGCCGACCGCACAGCCGGTCAATTGCTGGTACACACCGGCCTGGTAATGCTTCCAATTGACGCCATACTGCTGCGACTTTTCGCCGGAGCGAATGCGGTAAGCAGGATCCGAGGCTGTAGTCGTCTCGTTGTATTCCGGCTTGGCGTTGCGAAAGTTATCCGGATCCCACTTGTCATTCCACCAGGGCGACCAGTGGGACGCGACGCGGGTGCCATCTGACACCTGGACGTAATTCCCCTCAAAGCCACCGTTCTGCAAAGTGCACGGCGGCACATAGTTGCGGGCGACGAGCGGGAGATAGACGTACCGCCACGGGCCGGACGTCACGACGGCGTCGTCCCACAGGACGTAGGCAGGGGAGGCATATCCTGCTTGCGCGCGAGTAAAGACGGTGACTGTGGTGTTCGAGACTGTCGCTGTTGTCGAGAGTTGCTGATAGTAGTTGGTCGCATACTGCCCATCGGCTGTCCATACGACCCGGGAATCGTTGGCGTCCGTCCCGCCATAAGGGTCAATGCCGATCCACACTTTGATCCATTGCCCCGCCCGATCGCCAGGCCAGTTGTGCCAGATGCTGAAACTCACGGCATCGCCAATCGTCAGACCGTTCACCTGCTGGTACAAACCACCATACATGGGCTCAAGATACGCTCCAGACCAACTCGTCTTTTGAGCGTGATTCCCAGAATGTGGTTCCTGCTGATCGTCCTCAAACCGTGTGGTATCCGTGTCCCAACTCCACCAGCCAACCGCAACGCCGTCAGAAAAGCCTTCCTCAAAACCAGGGTTGAGCAACAGGTTCGAGCTGCCCAAGGGTTGCGCCTGCCCCGGTTGGGCTACTGGCACAGAGATAAAGAGCAGCGTCGCCACCACCGCCAACCGAGCTGCTTGAGCCACGGGAAGCCGAAAACGGTTGTTCATCACCCGCTCTCCTTGTACACCCTGTCCTCACCCCCGCGACACCCGATAGCCACCGCCGTGCATCGTGCCCCCCTGCCCACGCATTGTAGCATAGACGACCCGTTCTGCCAAATCTGGCATTTTGATTGCCCCTCCCACGAAATCGTGCTATAATCCACCTCCGGTTTCAACGCGTCGAGAAAAGCTCTGTGCACCGTCCTCTCAAAACCCATCATCTATTTCTGCAAGCCCCCCTTACCAGGTTATCGAACGGTTGGAGCAGGTTATCCATCGGCTGATTGAAAGTAGAGTCCTCTGATGACCAAAGAATCGCAGTCGGGTAGGCCACAATGAAATCAACGAACGATCTGATCCTGATAATCGACGACGACCTCGACCTGCTCGACATCGTCGGCGCCGCTTTGAAAGGTGAAGGCTACGAGGTGCTGAAGGCTGCTGGTGGGCTTGGCGGGATGGACATGTTCCGCCGGCACAACCCCAGCCTGGTCATCCTGGACGTCATGATGCCAGACATGAGCGGGTGGGAGGTGTGCCGGTTGCTGCGAGAAAACTCTAGCGTGCCGATCATCATGCTCACCGCCTTACGCCAGGAGCATGACGTCGTGCGCGGGCTGCAAGACGGTGCGGATGACTATATTGCCAAACCGTTCTCAACCCATGAACTTCTGGGGCGCGTCCGGGCCCTGTTGCGTCGGGTCAGGATGGTCGAGACAAAGGCGGAAGGGCGAAAAGTCACCCTTGGCGACCTGGTGCTGATCCCCGGGGTCCATCAGGTTGTCCTGGCTGGCCGGACCGTGAGACTTACGCCTACAGAGTTCCGCCTCCTCTCCACCCTGGTCAAGCACGCAGGTGAAATCGTCTCTCACGACAGACTTCTTCGGGAAGTGTGGGGGGAGGCGTATGAGGCCGACACCAGGCAGCTCAAAGTGTACGTTCACTACCTCAGGCGGAAGCTGGAGGATGACCCAGACCACCCACGATACATCGTCAGCGAACGCGGCACAGGCTATCGGATCGCCGTCTGACAGGCATGACACCGGCGCGAAAATGAGAACCGGTCACGACCGTCCACCAGCCTGCCCGCTTCTTGACGCTGGGTGGCCATGGAAGATCGTTCGCCGCCAGCCAGCATCGTTAGCGCCGGGGCCCGCTCCAGGCAGGTTTGTTCTGACCGCGCATGAACTGTATGACATAGATTCCTCCCTGCGCCCGGATGTCTTTCAGGCCAGCGTTCAGTGCAACAGAGTTCCCATGAATATCAGACAGCAGCGCAATGCGCATCACTTTGGGCGAGTACCCTATGTCTTCTATCTATGCCCAGCATTGGGCCGGCTGGTCTTTGCCGCTCGAATCGAGGCCTCAATCTCTGCCTGATAGAGCTTACTCAGCCTGCGTGTCAGTGCCCCCAAACGTCCAGCGCCGATCGTCCGGCCATCCACCTCGACGACGGGCGTCAGGCTGCCGAACGTGCCGCTGACAAACGCCTCGTCTGCGTCGTACACGTCAGTGAGAGAGAAATTCTTTTCGCGCACCACAATGTCGTTCGCGTGACATAGCTTGATCACTGTGCCTCTGGTGATGCCGTTCAGGCAGTACTGGCCCGTGGACGTCCAGACCTCCTCATTTTTGACCATAAAGAAGTTGGTCGCGTTACAAGTGCTCACGAAACCGTTGACATCGAGCATAAGCGCCTCGTCTGCACCTGCCTGGAGCGCTTGAAGAAGAGCAATCACTTCATGCAATTTGCTGTGACAGTTGAGTCTTGGATCCAGGCTATCGGGAGGTCCACGACGCACGGTTGAGGTGAACAGCCTGATGCCGGCTTTGGCTGTTGCCGGGTCAGCCTGCTTGTGCTCGGCGATAATGACGATCGTTGGGCCACCTACGGTGAGGCGCGGGTCTTGAGAGGGTGTCTTTTTGATGCCACGAGTGATCATGAGTCTGATGTGAACGCCAGAGTCCATATCGTTCGCCTCAACTGTCTTGTAGAGCGCATCGATCAACTCTTCTCGCGTCATGCCGATATCCAGCCCGATGGCTTTGGCGCCCTGAAAGAGCCGGTTGAGGTGCTGATCCAGAAAGACAAACACTCCGTCGTGCAGTCTCATGCTTTCCCACACGCCGTCGCCGACCAGAAAACCGCTGTCAAAGACAGAGATCTTGGCCTCGGCGCGCGGCACCAGGTGTCCGTTGATGTAGATCAGCACTTCATCGTTGCGCGGATCGGGTAGCGTATCGTGCGTGCTTCGTTTCATTTCTCCTCCCTGCAAACAGTTTGATATCTTTCGAGAATGGCTCATCGCCTCACCTCTTTTCCTGTCAAATTCCTCTCGGATTTGCTCCGGTGACGAGGTGAACCTTGGCAGCGCCGCCTCGCCGGATAGATGCGAGATCGGGTGACTCAACCGGTCGCGAGTCTGCCCGACAGGAAGAGGCGACCCAGCCACGTCGCCCAGATTGAATATCCAACGACTGTGAGGAGCGAACCCACGTAAAACAGGGGGTGTTGCTGCCCGCCAGTCCAAAAGCCAACGACCAGGAGCACGTAGCCCATACCGGCAACGAGACCAAAGATAGCCAGGGCGCCTGGCAAGGTCTCGGCAGCCAGGGCGAGCACGTTGGTCAAGAGGAGCCAGACGCCAACCCCGCCGCCCGCCGTGAGAACGGCGGCTATCGTCTGCTCATACTCGACAGCGCCAAAGACGAGAAGTGTTTGTAGTACGGCCGCGACGAGCATGCCCACGATGCCTATGGCAGTTGCCAGCAGAGCCAGCCCTGCGGCATGGGGACGAGTCAGGAGGAAGAGCGCCGCCGCGATGGGGGACATAAAGAGCAGCTGGAAGACGCTGGCGGCGTCGTTGATCGTCCCAAAGGGTCCATCCAGGGTGAAGAAGAGGATACCCGTGACCAAGGTGACTAGGGTGGCTACAACACTTAAATATGCGGTCCATCCGAAAAGAAGGTTGAACTGTGTTGGGCACATCTGATTCCCCCCTGTGGCCTTTGGCACGGATACGGCCGAGGAAAATTCTTTCTACGGGATTGACTGGCCCGGCGGGCCGACAGCCGACCATCCAGGGGAAGTATTCCCAGGCTAGAGATTTAGAGATTGGCTGTCAGTCTTTCATACTACACGCCACAGTCAGATTCCATTGCGGCGAGGGCTGTGCTGGTGCGATACTCAGGCGTGCGCCATTATCATACCACAGATTGAAGCCAAGTTCAATACCCGTCAAATCACCATTTGCTTAATCTCTCCCCACACCCAGCTACCCGCCAGACCGAAGGTCCGACGAGCGCATCACCCTGGCATTGGGTGGAGACGTGATGCTGGGCCGCCTGGTGAACCAGGTCATCCGCGCCAAAGGGCCGCACTATCCCTGGGGTGATCTGCTTCCCCTGATTGAAGAGGCCGATCTGTGTCTGGTCAACTACCGATTCAATCTCTCCAAGAGTTTTCGTCCTCGACTTTTCATGGCCGGGCTGCCTGTCGTGGCCAGTTCTTCCAGCAACCTGATGACCGTGGGCCGCAAACTGGCGTCCCGCTCCGCGAAATCAGCCAGGGCTTGCATGGCAAACGTCTTGACAATCTTGCTCTTGTCGCCGAGATAGTCCAGGAGGATCTCTACGGCAGTGGCCCGTTCTTCCTGGGTTAGCTTGAGGCGCGGCAACATCTGAGCCACGTGCCAACGAATTTCTTGCTGGTCGATCCTTGCCACCTGCCCGATGAGTTTTTCTTTGTGCGGCTGGAGGTATTCTGGGCGCTGGGCAGCGATCTTTTCCACGGCATCGGCCGATCGCATTCGGATAAGCGGGTTAGTGCTCAGCATGCCGTCAAAGATGGCTTCGAATAGCGAGGGATCGTCTAGCACCTGTGCGACGACCTCGTCAACTCTGCCGATGGAGCGTCGATCACCGCCCTCCAGCTTTTTCAAAAGGTCATGCATGATGTCACGCCCCTCACGTCCGGGTTGGCTCGCCAGCAGTCGAACGTGCCTGAAATACCGCTCAATGCGCACAATTCGTTCCCTCCTTGGCTGCGCAGACAGGACGACCACAGTGCCCCTATTCTAGCATAAGCGGCAAAAGTCCTACATCAGCAGGGCAGAGGGCGCGGCGAAGAGCCAAGGTCTGTTGCGCACAAGCGCGCTAGCCATCGTCAGGCCAGGTTTGCCACAGGGTGCGATAGCCTCCGGTGTTGTAGGTGGACAGTTCAGCATCTACTGGCCTGCCCGCCAGCAGTGCCTGGCGCTGCTCCTGCAGCCAGCCGACGGCCGCTTTGTAGCGGGCGCGCAGGTTGGCAAAGTAGCCCAGGGCGACGTGTATCTCGCTGGGGCGGGCACGGGCCAGCCACAGCGTTTCAAACTCGGCGCGTAGTTTCTCCAGTTCGGCGTCCAGTGCCTTAAGAGCCAGGATGCGGTCGTACAGCCGCGCGGCGTTGTGTTTCAACGGCTCCGGCCGGGCGGCTATGTGGCGCAGCGTGGCCCGGATGACTTGCGCCAGCGTCGTCTTGCGGGCGGCGTAGGAGGTGAGCCGGGCGGCAGACGCCATCTCGCGCAACGTTCTTTCGCGGGGGTGCCCGAGGGCCACGGCAGCGCAGGTCACGGTGGCGGACTCGGCCAGGATCTGCATCTCGATCAGCGTCTCGACAGGCAGCGCGTCCTCGCCCTCCACCGTTGCACCGGCCAGCGGCTCGTCGAACAAGGCCAGGGCCGTGTGGGAGCGGTTGGGGCGGTAGACACCGGGCAGGTCGTTGGTGCGGGCCAGTTGATGGAGCGCGTCCATGATCGCTTCGTCATCCAGGCCAAAGAAGAGTGGACCAAAGTCGGCGTCAAAGTCTTCGTCGCTCGTCGTGCCGCCGGTCCAGCCCTGTGCCGCGCCAAAGACGTAGCCGTGCCAGCTCAGGCCCAGGTACTGGTAGTGACCATAGTCGCCCCAGTCGGTGTTGAGCATTCCCTCGGCGCCGGCAGCCGCGCCGTCGCGCACAAAGTTGCGCATGTTGGTGTTGGCCCCGTAAAGGCGGGGAAAGAGACTGTTCCACGAACCGACGCCCGGACAGACCCAGAACCGCCGTCCAGCCTGGGCAAAGGTCTTGACGGTGGGGTACTCGTCGGCCGGATCGTAGCGCCAGTCGAGCAGCGTGACGTCGTCGGGTACCTGGCCAATGAGTTCCGGGTGATGGAGTAGGATGTCACCCCAGACCTGGATGCGCCGCCCGTAGCGGGCGGCTAGCTTGCGCACGCGCAAGATATGATCCAGGTAGACCCGCCCGACGCCGATCTCGTCGACCAGGGCCTGGCTGGCTCCCTTGCCCAGGTCGTAGGTCTCGTCGCAATTCACGTTAAAGGCCGTGGAGGTAAAGGCTGGCAGCATGTCGGCGTAGAGTTCGTCCAGCAGGGTGTAGGTCTCCTCAAAGGCGGGGCTCAACGTCCACAAGAGATCCGTCTCCGCCAGGTGCTGGTATTCCGGGATGCCCAGCGTGTGGCGAGCGTGGCCGAAGGACTGCAGATTGGGCATCAGTTCGACGTGGTGCCTGCGGCAGAAGACATCCAGTTCCGTCACGTCCTCGCTGCTGAGGGAACCGCAGCCAGCGCCGATCTTGGGGTGGCGGGGGAAGTGGAAGGTGTGCTCGGTGTAGAGCTGGAGCACGTTGAGCTTGTAGTGGGCCAACTCTTTGACCAGGTGCTTGAGCGTGTCCAGCGTCGGCACCTTGCGCCGCGAGATGTCGAGCATCAGGCCGCGGTAGGGCAAGGTGGGCCAGTCGCGGATAGCCAGATCGGGCAGGTACTGGCCGTGTATCCGCACCAGTTGACGCAAGGTCTGGACGGCGTAGAACAGACCGGCCGGTGCGTCGGCGTACAATGTGATCCGCCCTCGCTTGACGGTCAACGTGTAGCATTGCTCTTCGATAGACTCAGGGCGAGCGCTGCCCTCCGGCGCAAAGGTGCCCGGCTCCACGTCAAAGGCGGCTGCCTGCTCGGGCCCACAGATCAGCAGGATGACGTTTGCCGGCCGCGGCGGCGCATGAGCCTTGACGACCGGCAGCGCCAGGCAGGTCGCCCGGCATACCTCCTCCTGGAGCTGGCGGGCGGCGAAAAACGCGTTGTCGCCTGCCTGCGCAGGGATGAGGATCAGGGTCTCGGCATCGAAAGTGAACAGCCCCTTGATCAACATGACTTCCTTCGGTGGGGGAAGCAAATGTATCCGTTGTGTCACGACAACAACCTCCTTTCAGCTAGCTGATAGCTACCCTCACTTTTCTCGCCGGACAGCCAGCCAGTGATCCGGCGACTCACCGCCCAATCGCCAGATGGCGATGCCGGCAATGTCGGGATGGGTCTGTCGCACCCAGCGCACCTTGAGGGCAATGGCCTTCGCATCAGGAACGTAGATGGTATGCTGCTCTTCACCGGTACGATACGAGAAGTAGAGCTCGCCAGACGAGGGGTCGCGTCGCGTCGCCGGGTGGCGCTGCCGGATCAGCAGGCCAGCAGTCGCCCAGACCAATCCTGTCCCTTTCTGCTCGACCCAGTTGTAGCCATAGAAGGGGAGACCCATCCATATTTTGTCCGGCGGAACGGTTTGCTCGGCGTAGGTCAGCACACCGTCCACCCAGTCCAACGGGGCGATGGGGCCAGGGGAGCTGGTGCGCCAGTGATAATCGTAAGCCATCACCTTGAACTCGTCGACTGCCGCGCCCAGGCGGGGCCAGTCCTGGGCGCGAGGCCCGTTCCACGTCCCCTGGTCGTCCGTCTTGGGATGCACGGCGACCGAGAGCAGCTTGCCTCGCGCGTGCAGCGCCTCGGCCAGTGCCTCGATAAACGCCGTAAAGTCGTCGCGGGCCTCGGCGGGCAGGGCTTCATAGTCCACGTCCACGCCGTCGTAGCCCATGCGCTCCACCAGCGCCACGACCTCGGACACGTGGGCCGTCCGGGTCTTTTCGTCGGCCAGGAGGGCGGCGACGTGCGGGCCGTCAGAGTCGTTCATGAGAGTAGGCAGCACCCGCAGACTGTGGGCCCGTGTCACGGCCAGCAACGCCGCGTCCTCTGCACCCGGGAAGGCGCGCAGACTGCCATCGGGCTGGACCTCGTACCAGAAAAAGTTGGCCTCGTCCAGGTCGGCAGCGTGTGCGGCAAACGAGGCTCGAACGCGGGCCCGATCCCAGTACGGCACCCAGGCCGACACCTGAAAGCGGCGCGGCGGCGGGGGCAAGCGAGTCGTTTCCCGTCGCCCCACCGCCAGGACCAGGATCATGACCGTCAGCAGGGCGATCAAGGGCACCACAGGAAGGCGACCATGGGTCTCTTGGGGCATATCGCGTCTACCTATCCTTCAACGCATAAAAAAAGAGCCCCCGCAGCCGATTCGACGCCGGGGGCTATAAGTCTTATACATGGCCGTCCAATTACAGGTGGGGTTTTATCTTGTCCATGAGGTGGTCTTTGGGCATAAAGCCCACAATGCGCTCCACTGGCTGCCCGTCTTTGAAGACCAGCAGCGTGGGGATGCTCATGACGCCATATTTGCCGGCCGTGTCATAGTTCTCGTCTACGTTTAGCTTGGCAACCTTGAGCTGGCCTTCGTACTCGGCAGCCATCTCTTCCAGAAGCGGTGCAATGCGCATACAGGGCGCGCACCACACGGCCCAAAAGTCCACGACGGTGGGGAGGTCGGACTGGACCACGTCTTGCTCGAAAGAATCGTCGGTTACCGCAAAAAGTGTTGACATACAGGTTCCTCCTCAAAACAGATAATTACTTGCTCCCCGCTTGGAGAGTTTTTCATCCCTGGCCGTTCATCATACCCATTCCATGGACGGGCCAAAGCCGTCAAATCTTACAATGGTTCGGCCTTTTTGTCAATTCGCAAAGCGCGCAGGGTGCATGTCACCTGAATTTCAATCCGTGGCGTGGGTTCTCAGAAAACCGCGGAGAACCTCCACAGCTTGGGCAGGATCGTGGACCTCCAGGAGGAGTTGCTCCAGGGGGCCGCGCACCTTGCCGTTGCGGGAGAGGATCATGGGGACCAGTTCGTCGTACTCGAGCGGCACGTCGTAGCAGCGCAACATGTCCAACGCAGGCTGGCTGAGTAGGGGCGTGTAGACGGCCCGGATACCCGTCTGGCAAACCATGGCCGCCACCGCCTTGCCCACCAACTTGTCGGCCAGAGATGCGCCAACCAACGCCGCCCCATGGTTGTCTAGCAGCGCCAGCAGATCTACCACCCCTCTGCTAACGCTGATGCCGACGATCTGCCCATCTTTTACGACGGCGAACGCCAGGGATCGTTCTCTGAGCAACTTCTTGGCCTGTTCCAGGTCTCGGTTCACGCACATCCTCCGGTTAACAGTGCGTGAGAGTATACTCATCCCTTCCTATGCTGTCAAGAACGGCGAGGCATGGCGGATCTGATTCCCGCATCATACGCCTACGTCTGTTCCCACAATTGTCTTACTCTTCTTCCGGCACCTCACCACCAAAACGTGCGAACAAGTAACGCACATTGATCTCGAACCTCTCCATATCTCCTATCAGCCATTTATCAAAAGGCTGGCTTTATGGCATATCGGCAAAAGCCGCCAGAGACGCGTAGGCAACACCCACCATACCCGGGCCAGTATGGGCGCCCAGCACAAGAGACATAGGACCGACTGGCAGCCAAGTGCAGTCAAATCGTTGATTTACCAGCTCGCGTAGCATAGCCGCCCCTTCGAGATTGTGTGAATGGAGCACCTGTACACGCAATGCACTGCCAGGCGTGTGCTGATCGGCCATCAGATCAACCAACCCTTTGACCGCTCGCTTGAACGTTCGTGCCTGACCCAGTTGTACATAGGTTCCGTTCACTTTTTCCACCCCGATTAGCGGCTTGATATTCAGCACCGAGGCTATCAATCCTTTCATGTGACTGATGCGCCCGCCGTGAATCAAGTACTTGAGTTCTTTGAGGGTGTATATGCTGTCGCTAGCAGCACCGATACGCGCCATCAAAGCCAGAATCTTCTCTTGCGGCCAACCAGCCTTCAGTGCTCGGGCGGCCGCCTCCACTTGCCATCCTGCTGCGGCAGACAAGGTTTTCGTATCCACATGGGTAATGTTCGCCTCGGGCACCAGCTCTGCTCCGGCTTGAGCCGCGTTGAACGTGCCGCTCAGACCTGAAGTCATATGAATGGACAGAATGTCGGGGTCGGTGGCTGCCAACTGCCGATAAGTCTCGGCAAAATCTCCTGCCGACGGCTGCGACGTGACAGGAAAGCTGTCGGTCGCTGCCAGCAAGCGGTAGAATTCGGCCGGTTGGATATCCACGCCTTCACGGTAGGATTTGCCTTCGAGGGTAACGATGAGAGGGACAACGTGAATGTTCAGTTTGGCTACTTGCCCGGGGGGTAGGTGTAGGTCTGTTCCACTATCCGTTACAATTTGCATTTCTACTCTCCTTCGCGAGCCAGCCACGGCCCCAACCGTCACTGTTCAAGAATGGCATCCAAGTAAAGCATTGTTTCCGGCAACGGGTGTCTATCGAATGGCTTCGAGCTGAGTACGGCGGTCGATAAGGCTCGCCACCCTCGCTCACCGCCACGGCGCACAAGTCGGCCTGCATCATCTGTGCCTTGACACGATTTTGGGTATCTCGAGAAGCAAACCGAGTATCGTGACCCTGGCAAAGGGTACTAGAAGAGCGAGCCTGTCGTGAGCAAAGTCGAAGGGCCGAAGGGCTCTCTCGAGTGGTTCGGGAGTGGTGCGGGAGCGGGCGACCGCTCCCGCGACCACAACTCAGGTGGCTGCTTGTTTAAGCGCATTGTTCCCCTTTGATGTTTGGCACCAACAACCCTTCACCGTGGGTGTCTTTGGGAGCTTTTCTCGGGGTTGGTCATTGTATACCAATCTTCGGCCCTGATGGGCTAGGTATTCTCCATCGTGGCCTTAACGCGTTCCTCCTGGGATAGCGCTGCCAAACGCTCGATCTTTTGCACGTTCAGCTCCAGTCCCTCGGCCACGCGGCGACCGTATTCGGGATCGGCCTTGTAGAACAGCGCGGTCTGGCGCAACTGGAGGCGCTTCTGGGCGTTGCCCAGGTGCGCCACGATGTTGCCGATCAGGTGATCTCGATCTTGGTCCGTCATTACTTTGCGGTACAGATCCCCAGCCTGTACGAAATCATCGTTGGGATGGGTATACGGCTGCCGAGCCGCCATGCCGGAAACTTCGAAGGGCGGCTCTGCCACCTCGGGCATGGGCTTGGGACCCTCAAAAGTGTTGGGATAGTAATTTGGGCCGCCGCCAGCGTTGGCGTCGGTTCGCATAGCCCCATCCCGCTGGTAGTTGTCTGCGGGGACACCCTTGGCCCTGTTCACGGGGATCAAATGGTAGTTCGGCCCCAGGCGGTGGCGATGGGTGTCATGGTAGCTAAAGAGTCGCCCTTGCAGCAATTTGTCCGGTGAGGCAGATATCCCAGGTACAAAGTTGCCGGGGGAGAAGGCGGATTGCTCGACCTCGGCAAAGTAATTCTCTGCGTTGCGGTTGAGTACCATACGGCCTGCCGGAACGAGCGGGAAATCGCCGTGGGGCAAAACCTTGGTGATGTCGAAAGGATCGAAGCGGTACTCTGCGGCTTGCTCGGGGGTCATGATCTGCACGCTGACCGTCCAGGACGGATACTCACCCCGTTCGATCGCCTGGTACAGGTCGCGAGTCGCATGGTCAGGATCCGCACCGGCCAAGTGCCCAGCCTCCTCCCGGGTCAAGTTCTGAATGCCCTGGTCGGTTTTGAAGTGGATCTTAACCCAGTAATACGCGCCCTTGTCGTTGTACCACTTGAAGGTGTGTCCACTGTAACCATTCATGTGGCGGTAGGATCTGGGTGTGCCGCGGTCGGAGAAAAGGATGGTGACTTGGTGGATCGACTCTGGCGTGAGCGACAAAAAGTCCCAGAACATGTCTGGATCCTTGAGGTTGGTTGCTGGGTTCCGCTTCTGGGTGTGAATAAAGTCAGGAAACTTTAGTGGGTCTCGGATGAAAAAGACCGGTGTGTTGTTTCCCACCATGTCATAGTTCCCCTCTTGTGTGTAGAACTTGACCGCGAACCCACGGGGGTCACGCTCGGAATCGGCAGAGCCTTTTTCTCCCCCCACAGTGGAAAAGCGCGCAAAGACCTCGGTGCGAATACCTACCTCAGACAGGAACTTGGCCTTGGTATACTGGGTCACGTCGTGAGTGACTTCAAAGTAGCCATGAGCGCCCGCTCCCTTGGCGTGCACCACCCGCTCAGGGATGCGCTCACGGTCAAAATGGGCCAGCTTCTCGATCAGGTGAACGTCTTGCAGCAGTGCGGGGCCGGGACTGCCTGCAGTCAGCGTGTTCTGATCGTCATCGACCGGCGCCCCAAAATTCGTGGTTAAGGTCCTCTTATCCGTTGTCATCTGAAATCTCCTTTCACTCGAGTTTCAAAAGCGATGTTGACATCGTTGTTGAGTCTAGATTCACTATTGCACATATCCAAACTATCGTTCCATAAACTGCCTCCTTTCTCGCGGCCGGCCGCCCAACGGCGCGGCTGATGAGCCGCGAGCATCCTTCGTCCAAGCCAGTCCTTCATCTTCCAACAGGCTGGCGGCGCCTGAGGCGTGGGACGGGAAACGTCCCGAACTATCTTCTGCAGGCGGTGATTTCAATCATCGGCTTGACACGGGCAGATAGCCATGATCTCAGAGGTTCATCGACCGCAATATCATGCACGACATGAGGGTCTAAAGAGCGATCCTCGTAGGCAATGCACACAAGATCATTGAGTGCCAAAGCTCGCCGGTCTAGCGGTACAGACTGGTGCAGATTGTAAGGATAGCTGTAGTCGGGTGGCAAAGTGCGAACCCGTTCAGGGTCAAGGTGGGTCACGATGAGGGCGCTCAAAATAGCTTGATGCAAAAAGATCTGGTGGCGCTCGTCTTGGCAAGCGTCCAACTGAAACGCCTGGTCACAGACCAAAGTCTCGAAACACTCGAACCACCGGCGGAATAACCCTATAGATGGATTGGCAGCCAAAGCGTGCGAATTGAAATAATTGGAAAAATCTTTTTCTAGTCTGGATTCCGCCCAACGGTTTGCGCTTCACCCGCCCGCGCCGGTTGTGGGAATGCGCATCGCAGACAAGGCACACTACAAGCGCTTGAAACCGCCGGTATGCGCGGTCGGCTACCTGCGGGGTTGACGCGCACTTTTACAGCGGAAAACTGTACAAAGTATACGCGTGGCTTTTTGTGAGCCCAAGTTTCTCTGCTAATTGTACCGAAGCCACATTCTCAGCCATACAATCCCAGTACGGCTGGAAATGCCTGTCGACACACTCTGCGATGAACGCCTTCGCCACCGCCTCAGCATACCCTTTCCTGCGATATGACGCTTCTGTTTCAATGTCAATCGCATGAACATTCCCCGCCACAAAACCAGAGCAACACAGACTGACGATTTCTTCTCCACACACGACCACATAACCCAGACCATGCTTCAAGAATGCCTTCGCACTACCCCAAAAATGATCCAATTTGGAAAGCAAG
>Ga0180438_10005033_pt1 | contig 18650 bp, 14 predicted proteins | sample SS_ome_12_FD_132455 | JGI IMG/M metagenome (GOLD analysis project Ga0180438, IMG submission 132455) | Hypersaline lake sediment archaeal communities from the Salton Sea, California, USA - SS_3_D_2 metaG | ecosystem: Environmental > Aquatic > Non-marine Saline and Alkaline > Hypersaline >...
AATGTAAACCGAGAGAATAATCACTTGATTATCTTTTTCATTTTCTGTATCATAGATTACATACTCATTTTATTTTCAGTAAATTCACCTTACCCATTTTCGATCCCTAACAATAATTATTATGGCAATTCTCCACAGAATAATATTATCACCATGATATTTTTTAGTATAGGGACACTATGATCTGACATATATAAATCACAATAACACTTGTCAAATATCCAGAAATCGATGAACTCCAGCTGAAAATTAAAAACTTCATGGAAAAGGAGTATATTCGTTTGGTAAAATGAAAATCACCCATTGGATGTATAGCTATGAGGTATATGGGTTCATGATAAAGAGAATTTAAATAGATAACCTATCTCTATGATTCTATGAAAGAAGAAATTATTCTCTTCAGTTCCTGCCTGGTAATGATTCTGATTACGATTCATATGATCTGGTCTCTCAATTTTGTGGATGGGGAATTTCAGATAGTAACCGATTTTTCTCACCAAAAAAACCCTGTTATCTACGGAACTATTGTCATCTGGCAGGATGAGAGATATGGGTTTCCTGACATATTTGGCTATGATATCCAGAAGAAAGAGGAATTTCCCCTGATAACTGATTCGAGTGAACAATGGAGTCCTGCTATCAATGGAGATAGAGTGGTGTGGACAGATTACAGGGGGGGTACCGATAACATCTATTATTATGACTTATCGATAACCCGAGAAATCCCCATTACCTCGCATCCTGCATACCAGTATAAACCAGCAATCTACGAGAATCGAGTGGTCTGGGAAGATTATCGGTTTACTACTGGTCGTCTCTTCATGTATGATTTTATAACAGGAAAAGAATTCCAGATTCCCACCCTGGCTGAAAATCCTTCGAGACCGCAGGTATTTGAGAATATTCTTGTATGGGCAGATAACAGGAATGGGAACTTTGATATTTACGGCTATGATTTTCTGGCACACACTGAATTCTCCATTTCAACCCATATAGCTCATCAGGTTCACCCCGTAATTTATGGAGATAGAGTTGCCTGGGAAGATAATAGACGAGGAAATGATGATATTTTTATATATGATATCTCAGAACAACAGGAATGGTCCATCACTACAAATAAACTCCAGCAACGGTTTCCAGCAATCTATGGAACCATTGTCGTCTGGCAGGACGATCGGAATGGCAACTGGGATATCTACGGGTTTGATCTCGCAACTCATGAAGAATTCACCATTATCCTCAAGGATGGTAACCAGATACTGCCACGAATACATGGCACCATTGTCGTCTGGCAGGACGATCGGAATGGCAACTGGGATATCTATGGAATTGACCTATCCACCTGTTATCTTTCACAGGGACAGAAATATATGAAAAATCCTAATATTATCTTCTTTCTTATTACAGGTATTTTTATGCTCTTTACATTATTTAAATATAAAAAAAGATGATTTCACGTAAAAAAGAATTTTTATTCTATTACCATCAATTTTGTTTGTTATTTTCATGTACATAGCAATTTTTACAATATTTCTTCAATCGACATCTTTTTATTTTCTTGAAATATAAGTAGGTTGCATTGTTAATGAATTAGATATGCAATAGTGTGAGGAGTGAGGAATGCGGCCTGGGTTAAAAAAAAGCCTTGAAAATAAGGTAGAAGAAGATGTGAAAAATACAATTTTAGAGGGGAATGAAGAGATAATTCAGATCACAGGAAAAAACAAAGATTACATGGATAAAGAGGGCATTAGATAAACTAAATGAGTTAGTTGATAAAGACACTCAAAAGAAGATTTTGTTGAGTTTTTGAGACCAATTAATACTCTTTTTCAAGTCATTTCATCGAATTTCAAAGTATCACTTTCAATTTCCATATCAGAAGTTACCATACTCCTAAAGAATCTATCAGTGCACCGATGATTAAAGCTCCAGCCATAATACCATAGACCTTTTCTCTCCGGGATAAATATAATGAAAAATGAAACACTGAAACTGCAATTATTAAAGCATCCATTCGATCCTCCACATAAAATAATAGTATAAAGAACAGTATGACAGCAATAACACCGCCACTTTTTTCTATTGTATCATTCATCCTTTTTTCTTTCTTTTTTACTAGTCCTGTATACTCTGACGATTCCCCATAGCTCTTGTGCTCTTTTTCTATTTTTGATAATTCCAGAATCTCTCTCATGCCACCAGTACAATATATTCTCTTCTTTTAATGATATCGGTGGATTCGTGCACTATACATCTATAATCCATGCAGAAATTTCATTGAAGATTCCCCCCCATTGTATATTCTTTTAAATTCCCATAGAAAGTGCATTGACCTTCCCAAATAACACCTGTTTGATTTCTGCAAAATAGTGGTTATATTTGAGCACATAAAATTAAAATTAATTATCAGAAGACAGTGCATTCGATGGAAAATGGGTACAAGACAGAGGTTTTGAGATTGGAAAGAAATCAGTGGAGCCTTTATCATGCCTTAGAGATGATATGCGCCAGTTTATCACTCCGCAGCTGAAAAAATAGGAGTGCGCCATGAACTTTACGAGAAATGGAAGAAAACTATTGCTGATTCCTGCACGATCCCGGTGGAATTCTATCCCGAATACAGGGATCGGTATGGTATATGTATGCTATTATTATCTACAAAGTATGAAAAAGAGGTAAAATCTTTATTCTCTCAATTTCCTACATCTTCTTTATATATGGATATGAAAAAAGGGATCATGATTGACACCTTCATATCATTTTTTTTCATTTTCCTTTCATATGAAAAAAAAAGGAAATATTTATATACCCCTTACGAATAATAATTTCAGGTGATTTGATGGTTCGGTCTGAACTGGTGATAAAACTGGTAGAATCTCATGTGAAGCAAGATGATGACATATTTCAAAATACCCTATTTAATATTATCGATGAAGAAAAATCAAAGGGAAATACTCTCGTAGCAACCCGATTAAAAAAAGTGAGTAAAGCATTGACAACATATCATTTCTCTTCACTCAACCCCTCATCCCGTGAAAATGTGCCAATTGCAGAAAATGGTCTTCCCCTCTTAGAGATCCGAAAGCCAGTAGAGACCTTCAATGACATAATTTTCCCGCCAGAATTACTTCATTCATTCTGTAGCATAATAAAAGAAACCAGAAATAGAGGAATACTCCACTCATGGGGTATTTCTGCTCCTTCCAAGATACTCTTCTGTGGTCCTCCAGGCACAGGGAAGACTCTCAGTGCCCATATTCTGGCCAATGAACTTGGATACGATCTCCTGTATGTGCGTCTGGATTCATTGATCTCTTCATACCTGGGTCAGACAGGTAACAATTTGAGAAAGATATTTGATTATGCTCAAGGAAAAAAAACTGTTTTATTTCTCGATGAATTCGATGCTATTGCCAAAATGAGAGACGATATAAACGAATTAGGAGAAATAAAACGAATTGTAAATTCTCTGGTCCAAAATATTGACATGTTCTCCTCTGATGGGGTACTTCTGGCTGCAACAAATCACCCTCAGCTCCTGGATAAGGCTATATGGAGACGGTTTGACGAAGTAGTATGGTTTGATCTTCCCTCAAAAAAAGAGCGTATGGAAATTTTCCAGATTCATGTAAGAAATATACCGGTAGACAACATGGATTATGATGATCTGGCAGAAAAAACAGAAGATTTCTCCGGATCAGACATAGAGCAGGTAGTACGACTGGCAGCAAGGAAGGCAATTACCGAAAACAAACCATGTATTTCTCAAAGAGATTTATGCTCATGTATCGAAACCATAAAATATAAAAAGATAAAACAGGAAATAGCCATGAAAGAACGGAATGGGTTTACTCCCAAAACACTGAAAACTGAAGAATTGATGAGAAAAGCTGTAGAACTTCGAGAAGAGGGGTTATCTTTAGAAGAAATTGGAGAAAGAATTGGGAAATCACCTACCACAGTACATAGATATATCCATCAAAAGTGATAAGTATGTCAAAAGAGGGAAACGAGCAAAAAAGATTGCCAGAATTTGAAAAAAGGGAACATATACCCCTTAGAGAAAGTAATACTGAAACTGAAGAAAAATCAAAAAAACGTTATTTTCCTTCAATTGAAATCGAGGATCTTCCCGAGCATTCTGAAATATTGACTGATAAATTTGAAAAATCAATTGAAACCTCTAGAAATAGGAGGACAATATTCCAGACACATAATGTATATTTCAAGGTCACCTTAATGAACGATATATATTATCATGAAAAGGATCTTGAGAGGATGGGATTAGATCTCCTCGTTGTAATCGATAAAAACAAAGCAATAGTCAGATTAGAAGATGAAGAAACAATTAAATTTTCAGATAAACTTAAAAATTATGATGAAAAGAAATTTAAAACATATCTTAGAAAACTACAAAATATCGAACCCATCGAAACACAAGAAAAAATTGAAATCACCTTAGAAAGTGAAATGAAGAAACCATCTGAAGACAAAGAACTATTTGTAGAAATCAGACTTTTCCCTAATTTAGATCATAATGAGTACAAAGAAGCTTTAAAATCGATTAAAGAATACATAGTGAACAAGGGAGAAGAATATGTATCTGAAACTATCAAAAAAAAGCGCGCTAAAACTCGGGTAAAAATTCATTTAAGCTCAATAAGAGAGTTGACAGAGGGTGTGGAACCAATTTCTACGATTAACACTGTTCCCCGTTATCGCATAGGATTATCGCCATCGAGGACGATTGATGACACTCTTGAGGAGTTTCATCCTCAGATAAAAGAAGATAGTCCTACAGTATGTGTTATAGATTCTGGAGTGATAAAAGATCATCCCCTACTTGAAGGAGTCATAGATGAAGTAGCTGACTTTTCAAAAATCACACTAGATGGATATGACAATAATGGCCATGGCACTTTTGTCACAGGATTGATTTCGTACGGAGATTCATTTCATAGAGAAATAATTCGGAATCCTGACATTAAAGTAATTGCTACAAAAGTCATGGATGAAAATAATTCCACTGTTGATTTAGAAGAAATATTACCTGAAGTTGTAAAACAATTCCATGGTAAAACAAGAGTCTTCAATATGTCAATCTCAACTGGATCCCGCTGTAGAATATTAGATACTGAATTAGCCTCGATAATCGATACATTGGAACGAAAATATGATGTAATATTTTGTATACCGACTGGTAATATCGATTTTAATGACATTGAAAAATTCATCAATAATGGAGAATCATATCCTGACTATCTAGATAGAACCGAATCACTCTTATTACAACCCGGAGATGCCTGTAATTGTATTACAGTAGGATCCATTGCCAGAAAAGAATCATTGAAATCTCTTGCAAGAAAAAATGATCCTTCTCCCTTTACCAGAAGAGGACCAACTCCCGAAGGGAGAATTAAACCGGATTTTGTAGAATTTGACGGAAATCTTAGCCATATTCAAAGATCAAATGGTGTTTATGTTTATGGAGAAGAGGATACTGCATCAATTTCCCTCAATTCCCAGTTTGAAAACAAATATCTAACTTCAGATAATGGCACAAGTTTCTCTGCTCCATTTCTCAGCAGATATGCTGCAAAAATAATTGAAAAATTCCCGTCAGCAAGCCCAAATTTAGTCAAGGCTTTACTTATGAATTCAGTTCCATTGAGTCAAATAACAAACACCGATAAACGAGTTCTTGGTCATGGTACTCCCAGCCTGGAAAATGCATTATATTCAACTCCTTTCAGCGTTACATACTACCTTGAGTCTTCTGTAAATATGAATGAAGAAAAAATAATTAAATTTCGTGTACCAGAAAAAATGAGTAAAATCCATGGTAAGAAACGGATATCCATAGTTTTAGTTTATGATCCTCCAGTGGACAGCAGTAAAGAATATTATATCTTAACTGGATTGGATTTCAAATTACATAAGGGAGGTACAAAAGGATACCAAAATTCATCACATAATTGGCATTATTACAATAAAGACAATAATAAATGGGACAATGCTAAAATTGGAGTATATGAATGGCAGAGAGCTGGCTGGGGTCAAGACTGGGACATTCACATCATTCCTCATCATCCCAGAGCCTTAGAATACGAAGACTACGATCAACGATTTGCACTAGTGGTGACTCTTGAGGATATAAGCAAAAGGGTAGACATCCATACTGCTGTAATGAATGAACTTGGAATCACTGTGAGGGATATAGAACGAATTCGGATCAGATGAGATATTATTTTTAATTTATCTATTCCAGGATATTTTTCTAATTCTAATATCTTTTTTAAGATTCTTTCTCTCATTATTTATCGAGAGCGAATAATTCTTTTTTAAAATTTTTATCAAATAATAATTCATACATCATTAGAAAAGATTTCGTCTTTTGTCAAGTATTCCCCTTTTTCCATTCTTTGTAATGCATCATTAATTTTTTTCACCGTTTTTTCATCTGATAGAACTTCGATAGTTTCTCTCATTCTTTCCATATAGTCAAGCATGTCTTCATATTCCTGTTTTGATAGTCGAACAGTGTCGCTTTCCATGAAAAATGTCTGTTTTACATGCTTATAAGGCTTATTATTGATATATAAAAAATATTGTAGAACCCAGGTTCCATTCAATCTTATCTATCAATTCATCAGTATACAAGAAATCCATGATCCATAATAACCCCACACAACATTCACATGTACCATACATAGTATCCATGCAGAAATTTCATTGAGGATTACACCCCCACTGTATATCCCATCTAATACAATAGAGCGTGCATTGACCTTCCCATACAATATTGTTGGTATATGCAAAATGTTGGTTATATTTGAGCACATAAAAATAAAACTGATTATTAGAAGTGATTCCATTCGATGGAAGATGGGTACAAGACAGAGGAGGTATCACCGTGAATCACAAATCACATTATAAGGTATATATAGAGGACATAATGGGTGAAAGAGGAAAATCAACTACCTGCACCGCTTCCCATTCTTTTTGTGTATTTATCCTTCATGGATCACACCTCTCATGGGGATAGAGGTATACATGAGCAGAATTTCTCCCGAGCAAAAAATGCTCAAATATTTTACCATTTATGAGCATATATATGAGGACCCTTCCATTTCTGTGTATGCACTCTCTGAAAAGACGGGTATCTCCAGGAACACTGTTTCTGCATATTTAAAGGAGATGTATGCTAAAAAGATCATTTCCGGTCCCTTCCTCTCCATGAAACTGGTTCAAAATTACACCGAATACCTGTATTTCATGAATTTTTCTGATCCCATGAAAATCTTTGAAGGGTTGAAGGAATTCCCCCACATCGTTTATCATGCACTGACCTTTGGAAGCTGGAATACCTGCATCATCTCTGAAAGACCGCTGGATTTTTCACGGCAGGTGGGATTCTTTCCTGAAGGCAAAGAGAACTATTCTGTATGTACGTTTTTATTATCTTCGAACTATAAAAAAGAAGTAAAGTCATTATTTTCTCATTTTCCTACATCTTCTCTCTATATGGATATGGGGGAGAAGATGATGATCAGGGTGTATGTGAAGGATCCGGATTGCATGAGAAAATTATTCTAATGGTCTGTGATATGAAGACCAAAGGAATCATTAAGGAGTATAGGTATGCACAGCGTATTGATGAATGTTATCATTGCCGAATAATCCAAAATTTTTAAGCAAGAAGATTTAAAAATATTTATCCTTTAAATCTATTATCTGGCCATGGCCTAATGGGAGATTAAATCATGAAATTCAGAATTTACATTGAAGAAGATGAAGATGGCATGTTTGTCATTGAGTGCCCATCTTTGCCAGGATGCATATCCCAGGGAAAAACTCGTGAAGAAGCTCTTATAAACATTCAAGATGCTATAAAAAGATATCTTGAAAGCCTTAGAAAACATGATGAACCAATTCCTCCATCTATTGACGAAGAAATTATTGAGGTAATTCTTTGAGTACATTACTTGTAATTTCAGGCAAAAAAGTCTGTAAGGCATTGAAAAAAGTTGATTATTTTGTAGATCACCAAACTGGGAGCCATATCATTCTTCGTAATAGCAATAAACCGTATAGAAGATTATCAATCCCAAATCATAAAGAAGTGGCAAGAGGTACTTTGGGAAAAATTATTCGTGAATCTGGTGCCTACACATGAATTGAAAATTCTCCCCACCAATTATTTCATACCAGGACTAATGATGGATTTCTCTCAATAATTCTTTCTCATCAATAATGAAGCATATGAATACTCTTTCAAGATTGTGTAAAATGGTGGTTATTTTTACAGACATAAAAATAAAACACGCTACCTGGAGAGGCAATTATCGATGGAAGATGGGTATCAGATCAAGGAGGTATTACCGTGAACTGCACAAATACATACGGAATAGTCTATACCATAAAAATAAGAGAAAAATCACAATCCAGAACAGAACGCCCTTTTTTATGTGTGACTTTTCAGAATGCAATGTATCGCTTACCAGGGTAGGGGTGAAGATATGGTTAGAATTACTCCCGAGCAAAAAATGCTCAAATATTTTAGAATATATGGGCATATGCATGAGGATCCTTCAATTTCTGTATATGCACTCTCCGAAAAGACACAGATCTCCAGGAATACTGTTTCTGCATACCTAAAGGAGATGTATGCCAAAAAAATCATATCTGGTCCCTTTCTATCCATGAAGAAGGCTCAGAATTATTCTGAATATGTGTATTTCATAAATTTCTCCGATCCGCTGCATGTTTTTAAGGGATTACAGAAATTTCCACATATTGTATACCATGCAATAACCTTTGGAGACTGGAATACCTGCATCATATCAGATATTTCCCTGGATTTCTCGCTACTGAGAGGATTTGAAAATTTACTATACATGGATGAAAAAATCCAATCTCAATTATTAATGGCTCGATCGGTCTCCTGGAAGAGGGCATTCCAGAACATGCAGGAGAGAATAGAAAAAGTCACTCCGCACTATGCCAATAAACAGCAGACAGTACCGTTCCTGAGATGGGGAAGTGATCAATGGGCTCTGTATCATGCTTTCAAAAATGATATGCGCCAACCTGTCACCCCACAGCTGAAAAAAATTGGGATACGTCATGAACTCTATAAGAGATGGAAGAAGGACATCGCTGATTTCTGCACCATTCAGGTGGGATTCTATCCTGAGTGTAGGGATGGGTATGCTGTATGCACGTTATTATTGTATACAAAATATGAAAAAGAAGTAAAGTCTTTATTTTCTCATTTTCCTACTTCTTCTCTCTATATGGAAATGAAAAAAGGGATGATGATCGGGGTGTATGTGAAGGATCCTGAAAATATGAGGAAATTATGGTGCATACTCTTTGATATGAAGACCAAGGGGATTATAAAGGAATTTAGGTATGCACAGATTATTGATGAATGCTATCATTGCAGATAAAATGAAATGGAGGTAATAACAAAAAGGGTTAAAAATAATTATTCACTTTAAATTATTATCCCAATACACCCTATAAATTGAATAATTTATGAAATATAAATTTTCTGTTGAAGAAGGTGAAAATGGTAATTAACTATCTTCATCACTGGGATACACACTACAGGGGAAAACTCGAGAAGGAGTTCAAAAAACGAGGGTGAAAAAAAATATTTAGAAAGTCTTAAAACCTATGATATGCTAGTTGAAATATCAGATATTCATATAATTGGTGAAAAAAATGGAAATAGAAAGAAAATTGAGAAACATTGAAAAGAGTATAGATGATCTAAAGATGCTGGTCTTATTCAAAGATGATGCATTATATGAGAAAAAATTAGTATCGTTACGAGGAATAGGGAAAATTTTGGTATCTGAAAAAGAAATGGATGAAGCAATGAAGAAAGCAAAGAAATCATTATTTCAAGGAGTTCAAAAGAGTTTATTTCAGTGATTGTCAGTGATGTTCATTCCTCTATAATGTGTTAATCTTCCTTAAAATTTAACATATATTTTTAATTCTGATAGGTATTAAAATTATGTATCTCCTAAAATATTTTCTGAAAAGTATGTAAATTACGAATAATCATAGAATACTGATTTTTAATTTTTCCCTTTATCCTTCCCATAATCTGAAATTGTTATTAATACATCAGTTAGATTTATAAATAGATCATATGAAGGAACATAGGTGGAATCCATGAATAAATTGAATATTAAATATAAAAAGAGAACATTTATAATGTTTTTTGTATTTATACTTTTAATACTAGTAAATTGTAAATCTGAAGGAAATGAATTCTTAAATGATTTATCACAACTGGAAATAAATTATAATACTAAGTTAGCACAAACAAATTCAAACAGTAATTGTAGATACCTGCTAATTGTGGATATTGGTCATGCAGATGTCGCACCTGGTACCTGTATAGATACTTCTAATAATTGCCCTCATCAATGGAATTCTATTCTTAACATTTATCAAAATAAATTTTTTGAAAGTCTCGCAGAATTAATGATTTCGCAGACTGCCTCAAATTGTTCAGATTTTAGGAATGCAAATATCGATTTTCAAATCCTCAACGCGTTGGGAAACCAATTCCCACGAATAAATGAAGCATCATTGAATTATACAGCAGCAATTTATATGTATCATCATCTCAGTCATGATGAAGATTTGAGTAATGTAGATTTTGTATTTGTAAAAAATCGACATTATTATTATGTTACAGGGTCAGGCCCATTTGGTGTATCAATGCCCATTTCCGAATATTCTCTATATATTCCAATGACAAATATTGATTTAACAAATATCTCAGAATTGAGTGATCAACATTTATCTAAAAGTGATCTAAATAATTTTTCATCTAAAGGGTCAGGAGCAGTTAATCATCGTGCTGTTCTCATCAATTCTCTCATAGAATTATTGAATAATAAAAGAACCACTGGCGGAAAAAATGAATACGAAAATGTTGCTGTGATAAGTTTACATTTTGACTCAATAAATAGTCTCACATCTTGTCAAACCAGGCAAAAAACAAGAATCTTTTTTCATAGAAATCCAAGTGAACTATTTGCAAAAGATATAGAAAACAAACTCTCTCCTCTATGTACCAAACATGGAAGAACAATTGATAGTAGAACCAATGATCAATTCATTATGGTTAAAACCAATCCAAACCATATTCCAAATGCTGATGTAAAAATCCTCATTGAATGTGCTTTTCTATGCAGTGGGAAGGAATTGATCTATCTTTCTGAAGGGCGTATGTTAAATAATGGTGATTTATTCATTCATTTCCCCCATGCTCTCTATGAATTTGCAGGGAAAATTAAAGATGGCATTCTCGACTATTTTAACAGGACAAAATCCTCCTGTGATCCATCTGCTGGTCGAAATTGGGCTAATTCTCCTGGTAATGCTCATCCCGATGATTTCACCGGATTATCCTATTCTGTACCCATCCAGAACCCTTCTGATCCCTCCTATGAAACCTATGGAACAGGTTATGGAACATCAGTTGCAATCCTCAATGAAGGATATCATGCCTCAGTTTATGAGATGCTTTCTGAATACAGACATCTCTTTTCATATACCATCCCTGATTTTTCCCCTTCTGCACTAATTGAAGATCACCCTGTGTTCATATTGCCATCTGCCTCCTTATTCTCTCTTGACAATTCATACCTATTCAAAAAACGACTGGAAACATATGTGGAGAATGGGGGTACAGTACTCGTATTTTCACAGCAGCATGGAGACGACTATACAATACTCCCTCGAGGAGACGAACTGTCTGGATACGGATGGAGTGAAGATATCTCCTGTAATTTCAGATCTGCTGCCATTGCTTCCTATGCTCATCTCTTTTCAGGACAGGAAGATGTCGTTTTTGATTTGAATATCGATGGATTCTTCACCCGGATTCCTGATGACTCATCGGTATATCTATCACGAATCAGGGACGGAACACCCTGTCTCTTTTCCTATCCCTTCGGTGATGGGAAGGTCATCGTTTCCACCTGTTATCTGGATTTCGCACATCAGCAAGGGTCTTCCACCCCAGATGAACATGTATTGTTGAGAGATCTGGTAGAGTGGTCTGTCTATGGATCGGTTCCCTCCTTCTTCCCCGATACTCCTCTCTCCCTTCCTGTAGAACTCACCAACGATTCCTCAGAATCTGCATCCAGAGCCTTAATATCCATATTGAACCCTAAAAAAGAAATAATTGATATTTTAGAAGTAAAAATCAACCTTGATCCCCATGAAACAAAGGGAGTAACCCTTGATGTTGGTCCTCTACCTTTTCTTGGTTATTACACTATTGAGTATCTATTGATGGATGATTCCTATAATCCGCTTTTCATGGTGGGAAATTCATCGCCTTTTGTCATCTCTTCCTTTTCCGGAGATGAACAGGGATGCAGTTATCTTCCGGAACTGGGATTTGCCCTCACCAGTGAGAGAGAATATTATCCCTGTGGATCGGAAGCAGAATTCACCTTCCATATATGGAACAGATCCCAACAGGACAGGACCATACGGTACAGGCTTTCCCTTCCTCACAATGGCATTTATTCGGGGTGGCAGGACATATATATCCCCCACGGACAGGAAGTGGTGTTCACCCGATCCTTTTCACCACTATACAGTTATGATAGAGTATGGGCCTGGTTTTACGAGGGTGATACTCCTGTGGGAAATGCCAGCAGAGGATTTTATGTGTTTGATCCTTCCTTCGATATCGACCTACTCTCTAGTAAAACATCTTATGGAAAGGGAGATGAAGTGACGGTAACGGCATCCATTACCAATACATTGCCTCATCATTCTCCGGCTCATGTTATTCTCACCTGTTTCCTGCCAGATGGCGGGGAACTGTTTTCTGAAGAAAGAATGCTCGAATTTGAAGGAAATGAAACAAGAGAAGAATCATTTCATTTCACCATCCCTACCGATTGTGAGTATGGAACTCTCAAGGTACTGGCTCAGATGCCCCGTGCTTGTGGTGTGCCCACCATGGAGAAGACTATACGATTACCGGTGAACCCTCCCACCCACTCCATGCATATCGATACCTCCAGGATTGGAGACAATGAGATAGGGGTAACAGTCACCAATACCGGAGAACCCGGCATACATGACGGCATTCTCTCCATTCAGGTGGATCGGGATGGAATCGAATATGTTACCGAATCCCGTTCCTTCACCCTTGCAGGCGGTGAATCTAACATTCTCACATTTTCTGTACCTTTCAATTCGGCCCACCTCTCTGTGTATGAAATCCATGCACAGACAAATTATGGAAGCTCTGCAAGAAAAGTGGTAGATACCCGTCCTCATCTCTCCATCTCTCTTCATTCTCACCGTGTAAGAGTCACTGAAATGCTGGAAGGTATCCTCACCATCGACAATACAACAGCATTTTCCAGGCACCTCACCATAGAAATGACGGTAAATGAGCTTGGCATATATGAACAGTACACCACTTCGCTCGACCCATACGAAATGGTGACTATACCCTTTGCCCTTGATCTACCAGAGGATGCTTCCTGGGACACATACAGTCTCACCTGTACTGTACTGTCGGGAGGAACCTCTCTGCTTCGTTCATCTCACTTTGCCATACTTCCTCCTTCCCTCAGTGTACACATGGAAGATACAGGTTTCACTGCTGGAGACACCCTCACCGTTACTGTGGAAAATAGTGGAGGTTGTACCACCGAATTTGATTATACTATTAGTCTTTTTGATGCAAAAAATAATGAAATACTATTTGAATGGGGAATGGAATCTATTTTACCGGACAAATCCTTAATTTTATCCTTTCTACTTCCTGAAGATTGCACAGATGGGCATTATACCTTCTATTTTGAGGGATGGGATCATAAAATCCACAGATCTTTTCATCTAGTAAAAAAAATCCATATTTCTGGAAAAAAATCACTCCTGTCTGTTACCACCTCTAACCCCATCTTCTTTGAAGGAGAAGATATACACTGTCTGGTAGATATTCAGAACCAGGATGGCCCATATTCGGGAGAATTGCTCCTGGAAATAGTGCAGGATGAATCGGGAGGAGAAGAATTCCATGTTGCTCAGGGAATGGTGGTGTGGAGCACTATGGTAGTGGTAACAGTGGATGAATCCCAGAATCTCAATCTGGAATTTTTTGCTCCCATAGATATAGAAGGATTACTTATCTTGAGGGGGAGACTCTTTACCCTCACTGGACAAGAAATGGCCATAGATGAACAGTATTTCTATTATTTCCTTAATGAACTGGCCATCACTGTCAATACAGATAAAGAAGTATACTGGCCACAGGAACAGGTGAATATCTGGGGTGAATTGATCAATGTTTCAGAGAATCCACAGACAGGGTCTCTCACTGTTTTCGAGGAAGGGGAATTACTGTCTATCTCTTTCGATCTGCAACCAGGAGAATCCATTACCTATGCTACATCCATGGTGGCTGAATATGAAACAACGGTATATGTGGAAGCCAATTCTGTCCATGTCTGTAAGATAATACATGTGGAAGAACCACGAGTGTTCAGCGATATACTCTTCCCCCATGTGGTAGATCATAATCCCTTTACCGCATCCCTGGTACTGGAAAACCCAGGGAAAAGAGCAGTATCATTAAATATATCCTTCTATGGGATGGAATCACTAGTCATCTTGCCCGGTGAAACAACAATCATTGAAAGAGAGATTCAAATCACAGAAGATACTGTATTACAGGCCATAGTAACAGGAGATGTATCTCATATCGTGGAAAGAATGGTTTTCTTTGAGGGATCCATACATCTTTCCATTGCACCAGAATCCAGTTATCCACTGGGAACTGTAGAAATACCCTTTATGCTCTCTCATGAGGGCAGTGTGGATTCATCATTTTGGGTAGAATTTCAATTCGATTCACACATGATAAAAAGAGAATACATAATCAATGCAGGAGAATCTATTTCAGACACTCTCACTCTCTCCATAACAGAAGGGCCTCATCTGTTGACGGTGAAAACACCTTTAGAAGAGTTACAGGTTGATATAGAAGGAATTGTCATTATTGAAAATCACGCTGAATTACAGGTAGACATTCCTGAGAATGCTGGAGAAACACTCACCTTCTCTTTAACCGTGGAAAATACTGGGAGCACTGTATTTGCTGGAAGAGTAACCTGTTACACAACATTCTGGGGAGAATCAGTGGATATAGAGATTCCAGAAGCTGCTACAGAAGAATTCATGTTTGAACTGCCCACAGAACCGGGAACTTTCTCCCTGAACATCGAATTAACAGGTAATGGTGAGTTAGTGGATAAAATCTTCAGGGAAATAGAGGCTCAACATCCTCCCCCCTATATACAGGCGCTATCTGTACCGTCACAAATATATCAGGCAGGAGAAGAGAACATCCTGTCATTTACTCTGGAAAATTCTGGTGGAAAAGGAGTGTGTGAATTCTTCCTGGATATTCCAGGGATATACAATAGAAAGATGACATTTTTCATGGAAAAAAAGGGAATAAAATCCATTGATTTCACTGTTCTATTCCCCAAAGATATACCTTCTGGTGAATATGACGTATTGTACAGTATAAATGGAGTGATATCTACTTTTGAGATCCAGGTAATTGGTGTTGAAATAACAGTTTCAGCTTCACTGGACCGAACTATATATGATGAAGGTGATATTGCTTTTCTGACCATATGGGTTGCTCCTGCCCATTCCTGCAAGGTGAAGGTCAATTATGGGAATTATTATGCAGAAGAAGAATGCGAAGAGACTGCATCTCTGGCCATTCCAGTGGATGAAACAGGAGACATTTTCTATGCTGTTTACGATGCTGACACCCAGAGATCACTGCATATATCGTCTATTCTTCTTCAGGTCAGGGGTGACTTATCCGTATATACTGATAAACTCATCTATGCTCCCGGCGAAGAGGTGACTGTTACTGTCGAACCTCCCACTCCTGGAATTCTTACAGTGTACTGGAATTCTCTGGAACCCATTGAAATCTCTTCTCCTTTCCAGTTTTCATTTACCATTCCACCAGAGAGCAGAAGTGAAACTCTTAAAGTATATTATGATTTCATAGGAGAAAATGGGTTGATCAGTTCTTTCTTTCCAGTGAAAGTTCAGGGATATCTGGTGAAGGTGCATCGCTGCAGTCTTGACAAATCTGTGTATGATCCTACCGATACAGTACATGCACATTTTATATTCGCCTCTACTTTACCGGTCCAGACCACATTTTCGGCACACATTTATGACCCGAAAGGAAATATCCTGTCTACATACCACATTCCTCTCTCACTCGATGAAGGGAAAACTGGATTTTCTCTTGACTTGGAGTTCTCTACAGCATTTTCTGGATCCCATATCCTCGAATATTCACTGGCTACTCCCCATGGCGTATTACTGATAGCGAAAGACTATTTTGATGTCAGTGGGCCTGTTATCTTGGGCATACATACTCCTAAAAATCTGTATATGCAGGGCGAGCCTGTTAGTGGATATGTAGATTTATATGGTACAGGTACAGCATATCTTACTCTATACATGGATGATACAGTTCTGGAAAAAAGGGAAGTGATCTTGTCAGGATATGAAATTCAACCCTTCCAGATTTACATTCTAGAAGGAGATCATGAAATACGCGCAGAACTGCTGTCAGAAACAAAAAGTACAGCCCATACATATATACTGGTGATGAGTAATGAATCAGCGCAAATTGGTTCTACACCTGAAAATAATCCCGATGTAGATATGAAGCCTGTTGCCCGATACCATATTGAACAGGCTAAAAAATTGAAAGAATATGCAGAATCTCTGTTAGACCTTGTTGAGGGAGCAGATGGTTTTGAGATAGAAGCATTATTAAAAAAAGCCAATGACTATCTGGATGTTGCAGAAAGTTTTTTAGAAACTGTTCCCACCATTGCTAATAATTGGGCATTGGAAGCAATAAACATATATAATGAAGTAATTGCTCTCTTAGAAACATTGTTGAACGAATGAGACCTTTTTACTTATTAATAGAGATATAATGAAAATAGTGGCATTTCTTGGCTGAAATCTCTTTTGATATCGATAACCCAATGATAATAGTAGAAATTACTCTTGAAGGAACGTCAACGAAGAAAAAAAATTTCTTGTGTACTCGATACTAGTGCGACAATGACCATGATTCCATGGGAAATTGCTTATGCACTTGGATATGATCCTCATCTCTCTAAAGAAAAAATTGGAGTTATTACCGGAAGTAGAACTAAATATGCACCATTAATAACATTGCAATCGCTCAGTTGTTTGGGTATGAAAAAATGTAATTACCTGCAATTGTTCACAACCTTCCATCAAGAAGTTATGTGGATGGATTATTAGGATTGAATTATCTAAAAAATTTTAAAATATCCATTGATTTCCAAAAAGAAATTCTAAAATTAAAATAAATTAGAATTTTTATTTGATTTTTGATATTTTACAGATTCATAAAAGATGATGGTTACAAATTTGTCAAAATATGCTATCCTTCGAGCTGTCTAAAAAAAGGTAAAAAAAAGAAAAATATGAAAGAAGAAATTACCGTTTGGCAGCAACTTTGTAAAGGGCAAAAATCACCAATAGATATGCTAATAATCTAATAACGAGCAATATATCTTCGAGAGCTGCCCTCTGACCCAGAATTGTTGCTAAATGGGAGATTCCAAAGAGACCAAATGCAATACCCACATACAACGATATGGAATTTCTAGTTTTCTGATAACCCCAGTATCCCAAGAGTACAATTGCTATACACAGGATCAGGTTTACTGTGGTGATCGGATCCCAATTGAAAGCCAATTTTTTCACCTCTTTTTTACCTGTAATAATCAGCTCTCCTAAAAAGGATTACTGATAGTATACTTGAATTACCCATTGTCCATACTTCTTATATTCGTACACAGAGAAAAAATCTCAATACATAAGTTTTTAATGGGATGAGGAGAGAGGGATTTCATGACACTGTCAATTCGAAAGGAGGGACCCTGTCCCTGCGGGTCTGGGAAACCCTATGGGGAATGTTGTTATGAGAAACAGCAACAAATTGTAGAGGTATTGAGGGAATTCAATAAGATCACACCAGAAGATGAAAAACTCTTTGAAGAACAATACTTTCGATGCATGGAGATGAAACAAACAGAATTTGAGCATGGTGAAGGACCCATATCCTTTCTCGAGAATACCTGGAACCTCGATTCTGTGGCTAAAATGGAAACACAGGAAATTCTGGAAAAACTGGAATCCATGCACATCCAGTTTGATAAGGAGCAGTTCAAAGAACAAGCACAATCATATATTTCCACAGAAAAACTCGCAGATGATCTTTATTATACACAGGATTATGAACCCCAGGATGAGGAGGACTTCATCTGGCTGGCTATTAACGAATTATGGAAGCGATTTTTACCAGAAAAAGTGAACATCGAAATGATCGATGATGACATATTTTATGGATATGATGATGCAGAAGATGGAGAATATGAAAAAGCGCTGGAAAAATGGAAATCCGCTTGGAAGATGATACCTGAAATCTTTTCTTCAGACACCACTTCCACAGATGAAATCATGGAAATATGCAATTTCAGCTATCCCTTTTCACA
>Ga0180438_10005034_pt1 | contig 18647 bp, 20 predicted proteins | sample SS_ome_12_FD_132455 | JGI IMG/M metagenome (GOLD analysis project Ga0180438, IMG submission 132455) | Hypersaline lake sediment archaeal communities from the Salton Sea, California, USA - SS_3_D_2 metaG | ecosystem: Environmental > Aquatic > Non-marine Saline and Alkaline > Hypersaline >...
CCCGCTCGACAACCCGATCGAGCCGACCGAGCCCACCCCGGAGCCCGAGATCCGGTGCGGCGACTGCTATTTCGCGAACGAGTGCGCGGTCAAGGAGTACGGCAACCCGACCGGCTGCGGTGATTACGAACCCGCCGACGAGCCCACCCCGGAGTCCGAGCCCCTCACCGCCGACGATCTCGACAAGCGCGATTGGCAGAGCTGGCCCGAGCCGACCTTCCGCGCCGACTCGCTGACCTACTATCGCCCCGGGTACGCTCTCACGATCAAGGGCGAGCGCAACAACGGCACCCCGTACCGCGCGGAGGATATGATCGTGGTCGGCGCGCTCGACGGCAAGCTGTACCTCGCGAAGACGCAGAAGGCAGCGTGCGCGGGCGAGCATACGCACTATCTACTGTGCGACGACAGCGGCGCGATGAGCTTCTACACGAAGGCGGATCGGTGCACGATGCCGATCGTGCACAGCGTCATCTCGGGCGCTGGCGCCCCTTGGCGGCTCGCTCGCAACATCCACGGCAAGCGCGGCTTCACGAGCGCCGGATACCTCGTGCCGAAGCGCCCCGAGCTGCTCAAAGAGCTGCGCAAGCTCAGCATCCCTAAGACCGGCAACTTCCGCGCGAGCAAGGTCTTCGGTCGCGCGCTCGTCATCGCCGGCTACGCCACCGCTCGCGAGGCGTGTGGGGCCGACTACTGGACGCTGACCGAGACGGGGCGCGAGTTGTACGGGCTGCCGAACGCCGAGCTGCCCGTCGACGCGCGTGAGAAGGATCACGCGCCCGAGCGCATCGGCAGCTACGGGATCAACACCCGCCCCGACACCGGATACGAGAGCTACACGCCGACCACGCTCGACGCTGGCACGCACGCCGAGCTTGAGATCAAGACGCCGGACGCGCCGTGGTTCTGGCAATTCAACGCCTTCCGCCTCGCCGATGGTAGCTTCTGCGTCACGCACGGCGACCTCGACCCCGACCGCGACGAGACGCACGAGCGCATCGTCGACGCCGATTCGGCGCTCGACGCGGCGATCGGCGTCGCAATCGAGTATCACAACCTCACCGTGCTGGAGCACGACGCGGCGCGCGACCGCATCGCCGACGAGTACACGCTCGACGACGCCGTTGACGGCGTGCTGTGGTTCGTCGGCTGCGCGCTGCTCGCCAACCGCCGCAATCACCGCACCAACGTCGAGATCAAGCAGGCAGCTCGCGAGCACCTCGAAGGGCTCGACCGCGAAGCTCTCACGGTGGCGATTCACAAGGTTCTGTACCGCGTTACGTCGCGGTTCACAGCGAGTGAGGTTGCCGACGTCATCGCCCCGGAGCCCGAGCCCGAGCAGCCCGCCACCGTGACCGCCACCGACCCCGGCAGCGGCAACAGCTACACGATCGCTGCTGACTGGCGCGTCGACCATATCGGCCGGATGCGCGACTCCAAGGCATACCGCTACTTCTCGGTGTGGTTCGCTGATCTCGGAGACGCCTACAGCTACACGAACAGCAGCTCGCTTCGCGTGGTCGAGAGCCGCGACGGCTTCGGCTTGCAGCCGCCCGAGTACGGGCCTGCCCCCTGCGCGCTCGCCGACATGCTGATCAGCGCAGTCGGCTTCGATCTCGACAAGCGGTACAAGACCGCGAGCGCGGTCAAGGCGGCTTTCAAGCGCGCGCTCTTGAAGGCGGGGCGCTTCACGAAGCCCGCCGAGCCCGTGCACGCGGTCGATCTGGTGAAGGATGAAGAGGGCAACTACAAGGGCACCGTCGACGGGCGGCCGGTCACCATCAGCAAGGCGTACCGGAGCGGCTGGGATCTGATGGTCAAGGTCGCTGACAAGGATCGGCGGGTCTACGTCGCCGCTGGTGGCAGCCCGAAGACGCTTCGCGAAGCGCGCGACGCCGTCGACGGGCTCGCGGCCGGTCGGTTGGTGCTCCGCTTCTACACGCCCGACTCGACCTTCTGCACCGCGGCGCCGGCCGATTCGTGGCGCGACGGGCTCACGGTCGAGGATGTCGAGGCGGAGCTGGCGAAGCGCGCCGACGAAGCTGAGCGGCAAGAGAAGGCGAAGGCAGAGCGGGTCGCGACGGTCGAGGCGGTCGCCAATGCTGACAGCATGGTTGACGAGTACCCGGCCAGCGCCGCCGCTCTGCTGCGCAGCGTCGGGCTCGACCGGCTCGCGGCGGTGCTCGACCGGCTCGACACCCCGCCGACCGGGACGGATGATCCCGAGCCCGTCAACGCGCGTGAGAAGGAAACGCGCGCGAACCCGACCCCGGGGCTCGACGCTCGCATTGCTGAGAAGTACGGGAACGAAGGCGCGCAGCGAATCGAGCAGCTCAACCGGCAGATGGGCGTTGCGCCCGCGAAGCCGGTCAAGGCGACGGGCGTGCAAGCGGTCTACAACGCCGAAGAGGCGGCGAAGCTGGGCGACCGCGAGACGGCTGCCGACGAGCTGCGGGCGGTCGGGCTCGGCGCGCTCGCCGATCTGGTCTGGGCGCCTGAATTCATGGTGTCGGCGGACATCCCGCCCGAGCGGCTCGCAGCCTTCAAAGAGCAACTCGACAAGTCACTCGCGACCGCCGGCCCGCGAACGCCCTTCATCGTGCTCGACGAGCTGCCCGTGCGCGACCGCTGCGACCGCTGCGGCGCCGCGACGAGCGCCACCGACCGCGAGACGGGCGACGGGCTGTGCGAGGTGTGTCGTGACCCGCGCACCGTCGACGAGCCCGCCCCGGAATCGCCCCAGGACGAGCCCGAGCCCGAAACGCAGCCCGAAACCCCCGCGGAGACGCCCGAGCCCGTCAGCGTCGATCCCCTGCCCCGTATCGCGGGTGTGACCGAGCCCCCGGAGATCGCAGGCACGCTCGCGAACCTCACCGACAACGCCCCGGCGACACAGTACGACGCAGGCGACGACCCCTGGCCGGTCGTGGTCGCCGCAGCCGAGCGGCTTCACGGCTTGCAGTCCGGTCGCGAGCTGATCAAAGACGGTGTCGGGTTCTCGAATGCCGACCTGCACCTCGCCGGATGGTTGCTCGGCGGTGGCGATGACGGGAGCTACCGCGCCGCGACGCTGGCGCATCTGGTCTTGAAGTACCGCAACACGCAGCTCAGCGACGGCGAGATCGCCGCAGCCGAAGCGGTGCTCGCCCGGTCCGGTCGCTACGGCACCGACTACAGCGACGCCCGGAGCAAGGCGCGCAACGCGAAGGCGGAAGCGGAAGGGCTCGAAAAGGAGCGCGAGATCAACACGGTGCACGGCAAGGCCAAGGGCGACGTCATCGTGTGGACGCTCGACAAGCGCGCCTCGGAGCTGCGCGAAGACCTCAAGGCGTGCTTCGCGATGCGCAAGTTTGATTGGGATACGAAGACCTGGCGCACCGCCAAGGTGACGGAGGCGGAGTTGGATCGCTTCCGCGACGCGGTCGAGGCGCGCAACGGCGAGCTGACGATCGAAGGCAGCTTCATCCCCTGGGATGGGCTGTACCACGTGACGGCAGAGCGCGATGGTGACGGCGCGCTTGTCGGCTTCGAGCCCGGGGCCCCGGATTTCTACCCGCTTCTCGACGCGGTCAAGGCTGCGGGTGCCAGGTTCAACGGGCAGACGAAGCAATGGGCGCTCCCCGACGCGACCGCGGTGCGGTCGTTCCTCGCTGCCGCGCAGCGGGTCGCGTCGGGGAGCACCGACCTTTCCGAGCTTGAAGCCGTCGCTGAGCTGCTGCTCGGCGACCTGAAAGAGCGCGCGGCTCGGGAGGCGGAGATTCTGGCCGGCAACCTCGCCGTGCCCGAGGGGCGCGAGCTGTACCCCTTCCAGAGCAAGGGCGTCGCCTTCCTCGCCGTGCGGCAGCAAGCGCTACTCGCCGATGACATGGGGCTCGGCAAGACGGTGCAAGCCATCGTCGCCGCCGAGACGGCGGAGCCCGGCCCCGCGTGCTTCCTGGTCGTGTGCCCCGCTTCGGTCGTCCATAACTGGTGTCGGGAGATCGAGCGCTGGGCGCCCGAGCAGCCCATGCTCGTGTCGCCGCTGGACGCCTCGCGCGCCCTCGACGTGGGCGTGTTCCGCTGGTCGGTCGTGAGCTACGACACCGCGAAGCGCAAGGGCGAGCTGCGCGACCGGCTGCAAGCCCAGCGGTGGGCGGCGGTCATCGTCGACGAGTCGCACAAGGTCAAGAACCCGAAGAGCCAGCGTCACGGCTTCGTCGCCAGCCTCGACACTGAGCGGCTGTGGCAGCTCACGGGCACCCCGATGACGAACCGCCCGATGGATCTGCTCGGGCTGCTGCGGGCTGCCAAGCAGCCGATCGCGAGCAACCGGCACAAGTACGGCATCCGCTACTGCGACGCCTATCACAACGGGTACGGCTGGGATTACACGGGGTCGAGCAACCTCGGCGAGCTGTCGGAGCGGCTCAGCGATTGGATGCTCAGGCGGCACAAGGATGACGAGCTTGACCTGCCCGGCAAGCTGCGAGTGACCGGCGATGTCGAAACCGCGAACGGCTATCGCTACCGCAAGCCGAAGGACATCGGGCAGCTCATGGAGGAGCGGCACGCGCTCGCGATCGCCAAGGTCCCGGCGACCATCGGCAAGGTGCTCGACAGCATCGAAGAGAACGGCAAGGCGATCGTGTTCTCGGAGTACCTCGGAGCGCTCGACGCGCTCTGCGAGGCGCTTCGCAAGGCCCGTGTGGGCTTCGTGCGCGTCGACGGGTCAGTGACCGGCGAAACGCGACAGCAGCGCGTCGACGCATTCCAAGACAGCAGCTCGATCAAGGTCTTCGTCGGGCAGACACTCGCCGCCGGCGAGGGCATCACGTTGACCAGCGCGGCGCACGTTTTCTTCAACGATCTGGCGCTCGTGCCCGCCTACCACTGGCAGGCAGAGGATCGGGCGTACCGCATCGGGCAGACGTCCCGCGTGGTCGTCTGGTACGCGCTGAGCGATTGCCCGCTCGACGAGAAGTTGTGGCTGATGCTGTCGCTCAAGCAGCAGACGGTCGAGGCTTTCGAGGGCGGGCTCAATGAGCCGGCGGCTGCCGTCAGCGCCCGCGCGCTGTTGCAGGCGCTCGACGTCGACGGGGGTGCGGCGTGAACCGGACCGAGATCATCGAAGCGGCGTACGACATCGCCGCCGAGTATGACCGCCAGGGGCTTCGGCTCACGCTGCGGCAGCTCTACTACCAGTTTGTTGCCCGCGGGCTTCTGGGCAGCGGGCAGAAGGTCTACAAGCGCATCGGTGCCGCGCTGGTCGAGGCGCGGCTTGACGGGCGTTTCCCGATCGACTGGATCGAGGATCGGGGACGGTCCGCTGGCGCGAGCGACCTCGAATGCGCCGACGACCTCGACGCGGCCGAAGACAACGCGCGCGATCTGGTCGGGCGGTCGCCCTGGTATCTGCGCTATGGGCGCTGGTACGGGCAACCCGTCGTGCCGTTCGTGTGGGTCGAGAAGGAAGCGCTTGCAGGCGTGCTTGAGCCCATCTGCACCGAGCTGGGCGTCGGGATGTTCGCGTGCAAAGGCTATCCGAGTGTGTCGGCGGTGTCCGCGTGGGTCAGCGAGACGCACGAAGGGCTCGGCGACGTGGGCGCCGAAGCGCGGATCGTCTACTTCGGCGACCATGACCCCGACGGGTTGGAGATCCCGAAGAGCGCGCTCGACATGGTGCGCAAGGTCCAGCGGGTCAAAGGCGAATGGTTCCCGGTCGACCTTGACCGCGTCGCGCTCACGATGGCGCAGATCAGGCGCTACAACCCGCCGCCCTTCGGCGCCAAGGTCACCAGCGCGCGCTATCAGCGCTACGTCGACGAGACGGGCACGGATGACGCTTGGGAGCTGGATGCGCTAGAGCCGACCGTCTTGCGACAGCTCGTGCGCGACAACGTCGAGAGCTTCTTTGACGTGGACATCCGGCGGCAGTACGCCGCCGAAGCGAGCGAGCTGCGCCGCGAGCTGGTGATGCGGATGCGCAAACCCGGATGGCTCGACGACGCGCTTTCAAGGTGGCTGTGATGGGGCGTGGCAAGCAAGCGGGCTCTCCGCTGTACTTCCGCTGCGCGAAGTGTCGGCGCGATTCGTGGGCACAGAGCGCCCGGCAGCTACGGAAGGGTAGGATCAACCGGGTGCAGCTCACGGGCGAGGTGCGCCCCTATGCTTCGCCGCAAGGCTCGGCGCTGGGCGCTCGTGGCAAGACACTCTCGCGCGAGTACGTGTGCGACGACTGCGGGCACCGTGGATGGTCAAACCATCAGGATCTCAGCATCAAAGCATTCTGCGAGGGCAAGCGATGAGACGCAGACGCAATCGACGACTCGAAAAGGAGCCCGAGCCCACGCTCGCGGGCGAGCTGCTGCGCGGGTTCGTGCTCTTCGTCGAGCTGGGCGCGCTGACCTACGGGATCGCGATGCTCGGATACGCGCTCAAGGGGGCTTGCTGATGGTCGCGAAGAAGCTGGACCCCGACACCAAGGTGAGCGGCGCGATCGTGGTCGAGACGCATCGGTGCACCGGGCATTGCTGCCGTGCCTTCACGCTCGGCGGCGGAATGAACCCGATCGAGCTGGGGCGCTTCGTCACCCGCGACAACGAAGACCCCGGGCACCCGGCGCTCGTCGCCTGGATTCGCGAGGCGGTCGTGTACCTCGGCGAGCACGAGCGCAACCCGGCGGGCGTCGCGACCATTGGTGATTGGGGCGAGCTGCGACACTGGTACGGCTGCCGCTGGCTCGTCGACGGTGACTGCTCGCGCTACAGCGACCGCCCGTACGTGTGCCGTGAGTACCCCGAGCACGGGCGCGGCGAGGCGTGCGAATACGCCGAATGCACCCGCAGGACAAAGGAGCTGGCGAATGCCGATCGTTAGCATCACGAAGCCCCCGAGCTGCTTTGCGCCGATCGACCTGACGTGCGCCGACAACGCCCCGCCGTTGTATCGCTGCGTGTGCCAAATCGAAGGCGAAGACCGCTTCGCGGGACCGACGCACGAGTCACGTAACGACGCGGTCGCGGAGCTGGCGGAGCGACGCAAGCGCCCCATGCCCGGTTGGGTGTGGCGGCTGCTGCGTTTCGAAAACGGCGAAGAGCATGAGGAGCCCAGCGAATGAGCGACTACGTCGAGATCGAGGGCGTGAAGTACCAGGGCGCCAGCCCGACCGGCAAGGCGATCTTCGTCACCGTCGACGGGCACAACCGCACCGTGCCCGTCAGCGTCATCGCCGCCGACTCCGAGGTTGGAGGGGCGGGACCCGGCGTGACCGAGGGCGTGCTCCGCGTCGCGCGGTGGTTCGCTGAGAAAGAAGAGCTGCTCGACGCTGTCGAGGGGTCGGGGCTCGTGCTCCGCAAGCTGCCCCGGGCGCGCCTGACGCCGCCTGAGTACAGGCTCAGCGAGGGGCAGCTCAAGAAGATGCTGGCACGAGCCCGCGCGCTACCGCCCCGCAACTTCAACACAGATACCGGCGAGGTATGGGTCGACGGTGAAGTTGTCGGGCTACTCGACGAGCAGCCCGAGCTGGGGCTCTTCATCGTCTATGGAGCGGCAGACGTTGCCGCGCTCGTCGCAGAGGTGCGGGCGCTTCGCGCCTGGGCAAACAAGGTGACAGGAGGATCGAAGTGAATCGGAACGCAGAGAACGCGCTCATCCTGGCAACGCTGGTCAAGCGGCTCGTCGCGTACCTGTCGACGAATCGAGTCGACCGGGAGCTGGCAGCGGGACGCGAGCGGGAACGCGAGCCGCGCGTGTGGGAGCTGACCGCCGAGCTGGCTCACATTGAAGGGCGGCTCGTCGCGGTGATGCCGCTTGCCGAGAGCATGACCGAGGCGGGGTTCTCGTTCTCGGTCGCCGACGAGCCCGACGAAGACCTGCGGCTTTTCTGCGAGTGCGGTGACGACCATCGAATCAGCCCCGCGGTTTCGCGCGTCGATTGCGCGTGCGGCGCCGTGTGGGAACGCAACGTGCTCGGCGAGCTGATCAAGACTCACCCGCGCGACGTAGAGGCGGGACTGTGAGCAACGAAGAGTCGCCCGGGACTGTGGTTGATCAACCTGCCATTCCTCATTCGCGTGAGCAGTCCCGCCCCTCGGACGAGCGCCAGCGCAACGGTGCGTCGGGCTCGTCCGAGGGGGCTGGCGTCACGTTCACGACCGGCGGCCGGAATACCTGCGACCTCGAAGAGTGCCTCGCGTGCCCGTGGGGCATCGCGCAACGTGACATGCTGGTCTTCGATATGTTCATCGCGCGCAAGTACGAGGCGGGCAAGACCGGCTGCCGGCGGGTCGACCCGCGCACAGTGTCATTCGTGCCGCCCGAGAGAAAGGAGCAAGGCGAATGAGTACGGCTTCGGACAAGTTGAACGCGGAGCTACAGCTCCAGGGCTTGAAGACAAACGACGCAAGCTCGGTCGCCGCTCTGATCCGGCGACTGGCAGCGAAGGAATACGAGGCAGCGATCGCGATCTGCGGGCATCTGGTCGGGCAGCTCGCGACGGACGCTGCGCAGCAATGGCGCACCGAGCGGGAGCTGCTCGCGAAGCTGCGCGAGGTGTTGATCACAGAGGAGCAAGGCGAATGACCTACCGATGCGACAAGTGCGACCGCGCCGACTGCGTGTGCTTGCTCCAGTGCGATACGTGCTTCGAGCCCGCCGAGCCGGGCTTCGATGCCGGCGACGAGTGCCTTTGCGGCGGGACCTTCCGCGACTGGACGCCCGCCGTCGTCGAGAGCCCGTACGGGGGCGACCCCGAAACCGTCGCACGGAATCTCCGATACCTGCGAGCGTGCCTGCATTGGTGCGTGCACAACGGCTTCACGCCGTACGCGAGCCACGGCTTGCTGACGCAGCCGGGCGTGCTCCGCGACGAGCTGCCCGGGGAACGTCGGCTCGGGCTGGGCGGCGGGCTCGCGTTGGGCGACCTTCTGCCGGTGCGGCTGGTCTTCACCGACCTCGGGATCACCAGCGGAATGGAGGCAGGGATCAAGCGCGCGACGCGGCTCGGGCAGCACGTCATTACGGTGCGGCTGACCGCAGCGTGGGAAGCGCGGCGGTATCCCGATGACCTCGGCTGGATCTGGTCAATGGGCCAGCCGCAACCCGAAGACGCGCCGAATGCGAGCGCTTGGAGATCGAACCGATGACTGACCGAAGAGACACCATCCTCGCCGCGGTCGAAACCGCGGTCGCGAATCTGCTCTACTACGACCGAAAGGAAGACGAAGACCTGCCACGCGGCGAGATAGAAGCGGCGGTCGCCGCCGGGGAGCTGGCGAGCGGCGAGATCGTCGACGCCTTCCGCGACGCCCTGCACCGGGGAGGTGTGCACACGAACGAGCCCACCCCGGACCCCGGCGACACAGCGCGCGCCATCGTGCGCGCCATCCTCGACGACATGACGGACCGGCGCGGCTTCCGCCAGAATTGGGATGCGATCGACCCCGACATACAGAGCGAGATCGAAGCGACGTGGTGCAGGATCGCAGCCGAGCACGTGCCGCTCCGTCCCGCCCCGGAGCCCGGCAACCCGACCGGCCTCGACGTCATGCACGTGCACGCGGTCGGCTCCGGGGTCGGCTTCGTCGAGGATCCCGAGGATGAGCCCACCCCGGGCATCGTGCGCGGTCGCCACATCGCCACCACGTACCGCGTCGAGCTACAAGACGGGCAGACGCTCAGGCTTCGCGGTGAAGACCTCGACCCGCGGCCTGACGTGACCGAGAGCACGCTCGCACCGCGTCGCCCGACTGCGACCCCGTGCCGCGAGTGCGCCGCCTGGGATCCGCCGGAAGGCGCCGCTCGCGTCAAGGGCTTCTGTCGCCGTCAGTCCCCGCCGGCGGGCACGGTGGGCGACACCGCTTGGCCGCGCACCGGACACAACGATTGGTGCACCGAGGCGGTCGCGGGGCTGTTCGCGCCGCAGACCGTCGACATCTCGGTAGAGACTGACCCGCTGCACAACCATCTGAACGTCCTAGTCAATGGCATCGTGGTCGGGTACGTCATCGGCACGTGGGGCGCCGATGACGGGCCGCCCGGGACGCTGCGGGGCTGGGAAGGGATGCTGTCGGATGAGCTGCTCTCGATCGAGGCGCTCACCGCCGCCGGCGAGCGGCTGCTGATTCAAGACCCGCCGAGTCTTGTCGACGCGGTGATCACGATTCTCACCAGCGCCGCCGACGTCGACGCGGGTGAGTACACAACCAAGGCAGGTTGATCATGGGAAAGGGAACCAAAGCAGACCGAGTGCACCGACCCGCGCGCAGCCTGCAAGAGCGAGTCGACGAGCTAGAAGACCGGGTGCGGCTGCTGCTCGTCGAGCTGAGCAAGCGCCCGCCGTGCGAGACGTGCGGGGGCGTGGGCGCCGGGTGCGACGACTGCGGCGGCTCGGGCTGGCGGCGCCCGGAGATTCCGGCATGACACGCTGGCGCGACCTCGCTGAGCTATCGCCCCGGCGTGTGCTCCCGGGGATAGCAGACCCGAGCGAGCTACTCGTCGACGCGCAACAGCGCTTCGAAGACGAGCTAGAAGACGGGATCGACTGCCCCTGTTGCGGGCGGCTGGGCAAGATATACCGCCGCCCGCTCGGGGCTTCGATGGCGCGCTGGCTCATCTGGCTCGTGCGCATCTGGCCGGGTCACGGCTGGATCGACATCAAAGACACGGACGCGCGCGGCGGAGACTACGCGAAGCTGGCTCATTGGCAGCTCGTCGAGCAGCAACCGAACGCGGATGAGACGAAGAAAGACTCAGGTATGTGGCGCCCGACACCTCACGGCATCACGTTCGTGTACCGCCGCATCATGGTCCCGTCGCACGTGTACTTGCTTTTCAACAACGTCATCGGCTGGGAACCGAACCACATTGAGATCACCGATGCGCTCGGCAAGACGTTCAACTATTCCGAGCTGATGCAGTCGGTCGAGGTGCCCGAATGAGGCTCACCAAGCACAGCAACAAGCGGCTCCGGGCGAAGCCCTTGCGCTTCTATCGAGTCGACCTGTACGACCCGCAGGAAGCCGACTGGAACCCGGTCGAGGCAATCGAGAGCCGCACGCCCGAGAAAGCGCGCGCCCTCATGCAAGAGCTGTATCTCAAGCGCGATTCGAGCGTGGTGCGCGTGGTGCGGCTCGCGCACGAGGGCGGCGCCGTCGTCGAGGTAGTCGACGGGCTCGGCGAGGTGCTGCCGCGCTACTCCCGACACGGGAGCGAGATGCGGCAGTATACGAAGAATCGGGCAGAGGAGCCCGCCGAGTGACTGAGCTACTCCGCCAGCGCGACCTCGACCTCGCGGCACGGCTTGCCGCACGCACGGTAGTAGCGCAGCCCGCGCAGCGCGTACGAGCTTTCCGTGCATCGCTGGATCCGCTTCGCGGGGCGGGCTTCCTGCCACGTCCCGCCGCCGGTCGGTGCTGGAATCCACGTGCGCGGTTGCTCGGGTTCGATCGTCTGGAGCGGCCCGCGCCCGACTCGCTTCATCGCGATCATCCAGCGGTCACCGTCCGCACTTCGGCAAGGCCAGCGCTTGTTGTAGGCACTCGCGCGCACCTTGCGCATCACGCAGCGAGCCGACTGCCGCAAGCTGTGCGGGTTGTAGTCGGGCATCGCGAGCAGCTTGCGGCAGAGCTTCACCGATTTGGGCTTCTGTTGGAACGGCCCGCGCGACGTACCCCTGTCATTGCAGCGTCGAACGCGCTGCCATCGGCTGTGCTTCTGCTTGCTCTGCGGGATCCCCTGGTCGCGGGCGCATTGCAGAAAGCACGACTGCCGGGCCCCGCCAGCTTGCAGCTCGTCGCAGGCTCGCACGCATCGCTGGTCGAGCCCGCCGCATGTCGGGTGCTCCAACCCGCCGCCCTCGTTACTGATGGCAGCGACGAACCCGAGACACATCCATTTCGGGATCCCGGGCTCCGACAGGCACACGTCGACGACCGCGAAGGCGGCGCGCGTCAGATCAGCACCACGGCGCTTCAAGCACCGTTCGCCGCCCGAGCACACGAAGTTGCGGATCAACTTGCCACCGGCAGCGTGAAGCGCGGTCGGGGGCTCGGGCAGCTCGGCGGAAGCCGGGCTTGTCAGCAAGAGCAGAAGCGTCAGAATCGTCGGTTTCATGCAACCTCCGTTGTCTGTAAGGCCCGCGGATCCTGCACAGCCGGCCGAAACACGTCAACGAAGAGAGACAGAGCATGAGCAGCAACAAGCCCTGGACACACGCGAGCGCGAGCCAGATCGAACGCTTCCGCCGGTGCGCTCGTAAGTGGTGGTGGAAGTACGCCGCCGGGTTCAAAGACCCGAAATCACCCGCTACCGAGCTGGGCAAGGCGGTGCACGATGTCGCCGAGCATTGGCTCCGCGGCGAAGACCTCGACGGGCTCGACCAGCGCGCGGTGCGGATCTTCCTGCCGGGTCGCCCGTACCTTCCCGAGCCCCCGGTCGACCCCGACGACGTCGAGCAATGGATCGGGCTGCCGGACATCTGCGAGCCCTTCGGCGACAACCCGCTCGGGCAAGCGCTCGACACCCCGGTGATTCCGATCGTCGGGCGGGTCGATCTGGTCGAGCAACGCGAGGTGAAGCGCGCTCGCGTCGTGACCATCACCGACCACAAGACCACGTCGAGCGAACGCTACGGGCGCACCGAAGAGCAGCTCAAGACGAACATCCAAGCGCTAATCTACGGGCGCGCGGCTTTTGAGGCGCTGCCCAACGAGCTAGTCGTGCGCTTCCGACACGTGTACTACCTCACCCGCGGACCGGCCCGATCGTGGGAAGTAGGGGCAATGCTTCATCGGGCCCACGTCGACAAGCACTTCGGCGGCATCGTCGAGACGTTGCGCGAGATGCGAGACGTGTACCAGGAAACCGAAGCGGCGAAGACGCCGCACAACCCGACAGCGTGCGGCGATTACGGCGGGTGCCCGTTTCGCGGTAACTGTCGCCTGATTGGAGGATCGAGCCCAATGGGATTGCTGAGCCGAAAGAAGAAACAGGTCGAGAGCAAGGCGGATGCGCCAGCACAGACCTCGACGACCGCCCCCACGGGACGGATGACACTACAGGAACGGATGGCAGCGAAGGCGGCTGCACAGGGCGACACGTCGCCCGAACCGGCGCCTGCACAGGGTTCGCTGCTGCCGGACCCCGGCGAGGCGGCCGAGCGTGTCAAACAGAAGGCGACGACGCACACCGCCGAGCGGGATCCGGTCCCGCCGAACCCGCCGGACGGCACCAAGCGCAACGTCATTGGTGACGTAGGCGAGGCTGCGCGCAAGGCGCTGACGATCGAAGTAGACGGCGAGACGGTCAAGGTCAGCAAGGCGAAGAAAGTACAGCTCTGCGAATGGCTCGACATCCCCGAAGGCAAGCGGAGCAAGATGCGGGTCAAGCGCCTCAAGGCGATGGCGGAGGCGAAGTTGCTCGGCGAGGATCCGGCAGACGGCGAAGCGCCCGCGGAGATGCAGCAGAAGGCGGACGCCGAGCACGCCGCCGACCCCGCCCCGGCGCCCGACCCCGCCCCGGCGCCCGACCCCGCCCCCGAGAAGCCTCAGAAACGGCTTGCTCCGGGCTCGCTGTACGTCGAGGCGTTGCAGGGGCACGCGCTGTTCGTCGACGCCGTACCGCTCGAATGGCCCGGCAAGGTGCGGACGCTCAATGACGTGATCGCGCCGGTCATCGCCGAGATCGAGAAGCGCGACGGGGTGCCGTACTACGCCTGTGACAAGTACAAGGAAAAGGCCAAGGAAGCCGCCGGGGTGCTCGCCGACGTGCACCGCGAGGGCGGGCTCGTCGAGCCCGGTGACGCGATCGTCATCGATAGCAATCACCCGATCGCTGCCATGTTGGCGGATGTCCTGGCCCGCGGCGCCGCTTTCGTGGTGCGGGGGTTCTGATGGGCGCGAGCGTACCGCCCGTCGACGTGTTGCGAGCGCGAGACGTCCGCACGCTCGTCGATTTCGTCTTCAAGCTGCGAGACGCGAGCAGCTCGCGCGAGGCGGATGACGTGGTGACCGACAACCTCTTGACGGCGATCGATGCAGCCGAGCGGCTGCACGTCCCGTTGTCCGTATCGGGGCTCTGATGGGTAGGCTTCGCGACAGCGCCGCACAGCGCCGCGCCGGTACGGAGACGCACCGCGCCGTCGACGCTGTCGCGGAGCCGCTCGACGACAAGCTCGCCGACAAGATCCGAGAGCTTGTCACCATCCCACACCCCGACGCCCCGGGGCCCAACCGAAGCGACATGCTGCGCCCGGTGCAGCTCGAAGCGCTCGCGGAGCTGAAACGCGCAAACGGGCTCGTCGGGCTCATCGGCGTCGGGCACGGCAAGACCTTGATCGCGCTGCTCGCCGCCACAGTCATCGGCGCCGAGCGTCCGATGCTGCTTTGCCCGCCGGGGCTCGTCGACGTGGTGCTCGCCGAAGCTGAGCGCTTCCGCGATGCCTTCTACATTCGCGGCGACCTCGTGATCGTGCCCTACAGCCTTCTGAGCCGGCCCGAGTACGCGACCATCCTCGACCAGATCCAGCCCGATCTGATCATCGCCGACGAAGCACACCATCTCAGGCGCTTCGAGTCGGCACGGACAAAGCGGGTGCTCCGCTACCTCGCCGAGCACCCCGAGTGCCGCTTCGTGGCGCTGTCAGGCACGCTCACCAACCGCAGCGTGCGCGACTACGCGCACCTCGCCGAAGGCGCCATCGGGGACGCCTCACCAATCCCGCGGCACGGCGCGCACCTCGCGAGCTGGGCCGCTTGTATCGACGCAGACGGCGACCCGAGCGACCGCGACATCGCGCGCGTTCAAGACCTGCTCGATCGCTGGGGCTGTCAGGACGCCGACACGTGGCGCGGATGCGTCCGTAACGCCTTCCGCCGGCGGCTCGCGGCATCCCCTGGCGTGGTGCTCACCGAAGCAAGCTCGTGTGATTGCTCGCTGATCATGCGGCTCGTGCGTGAGCCCGTCGTGAGCCCGCATCTGCAACGGCTCATGCAACAGGTCTACGATGAAGGCGCGACACCGGACGGCGAGCGTGTCTTCGCCAGCGACGATGAAGCCGCGGTCGCCGTCAAGCAGCTCGCGCTGGGATTCTTCTACACGTGGAATTGGCACGGGGCGGACCAGTCGCACCGGATCGACTGGCTGCTAGCCCGCAGCGAGCACAATCGCTGTCTGCGTGCGGTCTTGAAGCCGGGCGAGCCGGGGCTCGACTCCCCGGCGCTAGTCCGGCAGGCGGTCGAGGCGCACGATGAGCGACTGCCTTGGTGGTATCTCGCGAGTCTTGAGCGATGGCTCGAAGTAGAGCACCTCTGCAACCCCTCGACCCGCGCCGTATGGGTCGACGATGCGATCGTCAGGCACGCGGCGCAGTGGCTCGCCGAACAGCGCGAGCCCGCAATTCTCTGGTATCGGGACCGGGCGATCGGCGACAAGCTGCGACAGCTCGGGCTCGACGTGCGCGGTGAAGGCGACACCCCTCCCCGATCGCCTTCACCGTGCGCGCTTTCCATCCGCGCCCAAGGGCAAGGCTGGAACCTTCAAGGCTGGCGGCTCGGTCGGGTGATCGGGGCGCCGTCGAGCGGCTCAGTGTGGGAACAGCTCATCGGCCGGACCCACCGAGCCGACCAGCGCGCGGATGTCGTGGTTTGCGATGTCTACGCGCATCATGGCGGAGAGCTTCGGGCGCTGTCTCGGGCTCTCTCCGACGCCCGGTACGTCGAGCAGACGACCGGGCAACGTACCAAGCTACGGCTCGCCCGCGTGATTGAGTACACGGACGCGCCCGATCTTGGTGCGCTCTAGCAACCGCAATAGGAGCGAAAGCAATGGCGAAGCGATTTTTCAAGGATCTCGGCGACGCGAAGGCGATGAAGCGCAGCAAGATCGTCGTGACGGGTAGCTACGTAATGATGGTCCGCGAGTGCCTGATCGGCGGTCGCAAGGATCATCTCTTCATCGTCGAGCTGGGCTGCCTCGACGCCTGGGATGTCGAGCGCGACGAGCGCGACGAGCCCAAGCGCAAGGCGGGTGACGAGATGGCGTGGATGGCGAACCTGACGTACGACTCCGCGATGGGCAACATCAAGGGCTTCTGTCTCGGGCTCGACTGGAGGCAGCTCGGGCTGGATGAGCCCTTCGAAGAAGACGACGTCGACGAGAGCTTCGGCGACGACCTGATCGGGCCCGACCAGCCGGCGCGCAACGTGGTCGTCGAGGTGACCGCCTTCGATCGCCCGCAGAAAGAAGACCCGAGCAAGATGTTTACCTACCTGAACTGGCGCGCGATGCCGCCGGAAGAAGTTGAGACGTTCCTCGACTCCGACGACGGCGCCCGCGCGCTCTACAACAAGTGGCTCAAGGCCAAGGGCAACTAGCACCCCCCTGTCCGCTCGACGGCGCGCTGATCCCTGATGGGCTGTAGGTCGCGGCGCGCCGTCGAGCGGCTCTCTCTGCTGCAACGGGAGCTGTGACATGGTCGCGACAATGGACCCCTACACGAAGCGGATCACCGAGGCGGGGACGAGCATCCTCGACCTCGCCGGCAAGACAATGAACGAGATGCGCGCGATGGCGGAGCGGCTCGACGCCGGCCCGATGCCGGCCGGATTGCTCGAAGCGGCTCAGCGACCGGGCGCCTACGTCGCGATCGACACTGAGACGTGGCGGATCGCTCCCGGGCGTGTCGCCCCGCCGCTGGTCTGCGCCTCGTTCGCGTGGCGCGACGCGGAAGGGCGCATCGGGCGCGCGCTAGTCGACCGGGCGACCGGCTGCGAAGCCTTCCGCCGGCTATTGCGCGAGACGGACGCGATCATCATGGCGCACAACGCCGCCTTTGACTGGTCGGTGTTCTGGGCGGCTGCCGTCGATCTCGCGCCGGACATCTGGCAAGCATTCGACCATGACCGCCTGCGCTGCACCCGGATTCGAGAGCTGCTGCTCGCGGTCGCGCAAGGGCGCGCGAATCGGAGCTACGTCAACAGCTCGCTCGCAGCCTGCGTCAAGCGGCTGCTCGGCGAAGACGTCGAGGGCAAGAGCGGCGCGGATGCGTGGCGGCTCCGGTATCACGAGCTTGACGGCATCCCGATCGCCGAATGGCCCGAGGCTGCGTCGAGCTACGCGACGCTCGACGCCGTGTACTGCTTGCGGGTCTACGAAGCGCAGTCAGTCGAGGCGCATGACCTCTGCGTCGAGCCTGCGCCGACCTACCATATTCCCGATGAAGGGCCCCAGACACGCGCAGCATGGGCGCTCCGCCTGACCGGGATCTGGGGCTTCCGCACCGACCCGATCAAGGTCGAGCAGCTTGCGACCGACTACGATCGACGGCTCGCGACGTTCGATGCACAACTCTTCAAGGTGGGGCTCGTCGACGAAACGGGCAAGCGCAACATGGATGCGATCAAGGCGCTTGTCGTGTCGACCTACGACGCGCATGACCTCGGCGAGCCGCCGGCAACCGAGGGCGGTGACGTGTCGACCGCCAGCGACGTGCTGCGCACGATCCCTTGTCAGGGCGACCCGTGCTCGGGCGAGTACGTCTGCGGCGAGATCCTGCACGTGCTCGACCGTCGCCAAGCTGATGCGTTGGAGCGATCGAAGTACCTCAAGCACCTCGTTCGCGGCACGACCGAAGTGATCAACCCGCGCATCGGTGAGGTGAAGGCGACCGGGCGCGCCGGCGCGAGCAATCCGCCGTACCAGCAATTCCCGCGGCGCGAGGGCGTGCGAGAGTGCATCGTCCCGCGCCGTGGGTACTTCTTCATCGGCGCTGACTACAACTCCGCCGAGCTGGTGACGCTCGCGCAAGTGCTTCTCGACGTGGTCGGCGAGAGCCAGCTTGCCGAGACGCTGCGCGCCGGCAAGGATCCGCATCTGCTCACGGGCTCGTACATTCTCGACATCACGTACGAAGAGGCGCTCGCGCGGTACAAGGCCGGCGACAAAGCCGTCAAGGATGCGCGACAGCTCAGCAAGGCACTCAACTTCGGGCTCCCCGGCGGGCTCGGGCCGGATACGTTTGTGGATTATGCGTGGAGCGGCTGGGGATTGCGTGTGGAAAGAGAGCGGGCGCGCGAGCTGAAAGAGCTGTGGCTCGACCTCTACCCCGAGGTGCGCAGCTACTTCGCGATCATCAGCGACGAGATCAACGACGGCGGGGGCTCGTTCGATCTGGTACAGCCTCGGTCCGGTCGGTTGCGCGGCGGGGTCGGTTACTGCGACGGCTGCAACAGCAGCTTTCAGGGGCTCGCCGCCGACGCAACCAAGCTCGCGCTGTACCGGGTGCAGCGTGAGAGCTGGTATGGACTGCCGGATGCCTCGGGCATGGGCTCGCTGTACGGCTGCCGTCCGGTGCTCTTCATGCACGATGAGATCATCTGCGAAGCACCCGAGCCAGTATCACACGCAGCCGCCGCTGCCGAGCGTCTGCGCGAGGTGATGGTCGAGGCGATGCGCGAGCTGGTGCCTGACGTGCCTTGCGACGCAGAGCCCTGGATCGCACGCTACTGGAGCAAGAGCGCCGCGACGGTCCGCGACGCCGGCGGTAACTTGCAGGTCTGGGAAGGATGAGCGACCGACTAGCCAATGCAATCGCTGACGTGATGGTCGGCGCTGTTCTCGCCGGCGCGCACGCTGGTCCGATTGCTGCCGCGCTCGACGTTGCCTTTTGGCGC
>Ga0180438_10005035_pt1 | contig 18638 bp, 17 predicted proteins | sample SS_ome_12_FD_132455 | JGI IMG/M metagenome (GOLD analysis project Ga0180438, IMG submission 132455) | Hypersaline lake sediment archaeal communities from the Salton Sea, California, USA - SS_3_D_2 metaG | ecosystem: Environmental > Aquatic > Non-marine Saline and Alkaline > Hypersaline >...
AGTTGGGTTCACTGGGTCGTCTTTGGCATCTTGGGTGCGATGACGCTATACGCGCACAACCTGGGCTTTACCTTTGTGGCCGGGCTGGACTTGTGGGTGTTGTGGGCCTGGCTTCGACCGGGTGCCCCGCGCTGGCGCAACTTTCGTCCACTCCTGCTCTCGCACCTGCTTATCATCGGTCTGTTTGCTCCCTGGCTGGCGGTGATGCCCAGTCAATTCAGCAAAATCCAACAGGCATATTGGGTGGAACAACCCGGCATCGTCAAGCTCATCCAGACCATCCTCATCTTTCACTTCGCTTACGACAATCAAGCTCTCCCCCGCTGGTTGTTGCCCCTGGCTCTCTTCTTCAGTTTGCTGGTTCTGGCCGTGGTTGCCTTGGAACTTTTCCGGCGGCGCACGGCCTCTGGCCCCCAGCCTTCATTCCCTACTCCATATTCCCTGCTTCTGTCTCTGACCCTCACCCCCATTCTCCTCACCTTCCTGGCCTCCCAGATTCGGCCTGTCTACATTGTCCGCGCGCTGTTGCCGTCAGCGTTGACGTATTACATCCTGGTCGCCGGTGTGCTCGTCGTGGGATCTGCGCCGAGACCGGTTAAATGGGGATTGCTGTTGCCTTCAGCAGCGATTGTCGTTGCCTCGCTGGTGCATCACTACAGCTACGCCCAGTTCCCCCGCCCTCCCTTTGACAGGGCTGAGGCTTACCTGCGGGAAAACCACCAGCCAGGTGATGCCATCTTGCACGACAACAAGCTCACTTTCCTCCCCTGCCACTACTACGACCGGGAATTGCCCCAGGCTTTCATGGCCGACCCGGCGGGCTCAGGCAGCGACACCCTGGCCCTGCCCACCCAGGAAGCTTTGGGCCTCCTGGCCAGCCAGACCATGGAAGAGGCCACTGCGGACAGCCAGCGTGTTTGGTTCATCATCTTCCAACGCGCCTTCGCCGAATACGAGGGGTTGGGCTGTCCCCAGCCACCTCACAAAGCCTGGTTGGAGGAGCGCTATCACCTGGTTGAGACAGCGACCTTCAACGACTTGAACATCTACCTGTATGAAGCACCTTGAAAGACAAGGGCCTTTGCTTGCGAAAACTAAAAGGCCCTGGGGAAGGCCAAAAGCTATTGACAGTTGGCTGGTTGTATAGTATAATGGCATGAGCATGGTCATTGTAGAAACCTCAATCTTCACCCGCCAAGTGCAGACGTTGCTGACTGACGAGGAGTACCGTCGGTTACAGGCTGCGCTTGTAGCACGCCCTGACATGGGGGCGATCATCGCAGGTAGTGGTGGGCTTCGTAAAGCGCGGTGGGCAGCACGCGGGCGAGGTAAGCGCGGCGGAGTGCGAGTGATCTACTATTGGACTGTAGCGCAAGACCGCTTGCTGATGCTGCTGATGTACGCAAAAAGCGAGCAGGACGATTTGACACCTGACCAGTTGAAAGTACTGAAGAGGATAGTCGAGGAGGAGTGCCGATGAAGGATGAATTGTTTGCGGAACTGGTGGCAAGTGTACGAGAGGGAGGGGCAATTTTGCGCGGAGAGGTTGCTCCATCCCGTACATTTGTTATGGACAAATTGGACATCAAAAGCATCCGCGAAAGTTACAGTCTTTCACAAAGCCAGTTTGCCGCTCTGCTCGGTATCAGTGTAAAAACCTTACAGAGTTGGGAACAGGGGCGGCGCACTCCCGAAGGCCCTGCGCTGATATTGCTTCGAGTTGTAGCAAAGCACCCCGAAGCAGTATGGGATGTAGTTCGTCCAGTGATTCAGCAGGAGCCGAGCAAAGCATGATCGGTAATGGGTACTCTCATGCTGATAATCCTGTATAAGCCGGATACCCTGGCCGAGGTGGGACGGGCGGAATTGGGAACAGTCCAGGTGCGACGCACTTGAGCAAGTGCGAAAATCTAAAAGCCCTTGGGTAAGGTAAGGTCCAAAAGGTATTGACAGTTGGCTAGCTGTGTAGTATAATGGCATCATAAGCATTGATCCATATTCGCTATCGTTGCCCTCATCGCAGACAGTAGCTAATGTGGGAGGTGAGAGAGTATGAAGCATTGAGAGCCGATCTTCTCTGTAGGTCAAGAGGGGGTTGGCTTTTGTTGTCTCTGCATAGTAGCTGTTTTGCCGACAGTCCGTATTAAATACAATCACGCGGAACTGAGCCTGCCTGATCAGGATTCGGGAGTGAAACAGTCCGTCTAAGACGCTGCTTGGACCTTTAGGCCGGCGGACCTTGACGCCAAAGGTACCTCATATTATACTGCCTTCCAGATGGCCTCTCTCGTTCGTAGAAAAAGAGCACGCAATCGGTTACAGCCGACGCTCTCAAGCACTCTGCAACTTTTGTCTGGATGACGTTTCTGCAGATAGATATTCTGCGCGGGAGCCGGATGCAGCTTTGCGCGGCGGTTCGACGGGAACCGTGTATCCTTCGAGTGGGAGACAATTATGCGGAGTGGAAGACAACTCCAGGGAAGCTGTTTGTTTTGCGGACCGGAGGCGCATGGTCTGGCCGATCATGTGCTCTTGCGCTCCGACCATTTCTTTCTGTTGGCGGGTCCCGATCCAATCGTTGAAGGTTACCTCATCCTCGCTCCTCACCGTTGTGATCAGCCTGACCACCCTCTCCATTCTTTTGCCGATGTGCCCCCGGCCTTGCTGGACGAAGTTGCCTTCCTGCGCAGCTTGGTCTCCGAGTTCTACCGGGATCTTTACCAGCAGGAGGCCAGCATGCATTTTGAGTGCGGTCGGACGGAGCAGCTCTTTCCCGGCTCTGGTAGCACCAGCCGCGTCGGCCATGCTAACCTGTGCTGCTACCCACGCAGTTTGCCCTTGTGGGAAGACCTGCCAGGGATAAAGGCTGAGGAGATTGAAGGGTTGCACGATCTGCCGTGGGCCGCCGGAGACAAGCCTTACCTCCTGATCCAATCTTCGTCCATTGACCAGACGCTCCCTCCCGATTCTGCTCTCCGAGAACGATGGGCCAGCATAATCGCTCCCATCGAGCCGTCTTCCCTGGTCTCCGTTCCGTATCTGCAGCAACTGCTAAAGCTTCGCCTCGGAGAGGCGGGGATATCGGAACAGGCCCCGACGACCTTGGTCCACAAACTGGTCGGCGACTTTCAGGGTTGGCTACGGTCGACCACGAAATATGACCTCGGGACAGACCCCGACGGCCGCGTGAGGTTGAACTATTTGAAATCGGTGGAACAGTCAAACCGCATCGGAAACAACAGTGTGGCGCAGGATTATCATCAGACCTGGGCGGGAAAATTAAACTATGGCGCGCTAGGCCGCTTCCTGAGCCAACTGCCCGAGCGTAGGCAGGAGCGCCTTCAGATTCTCGACATCGGTTGCGGCCCCGGCCACTATCTCAAGGTCTTTTATGCCCTGGGATTTGAGAGCATTGGCATTGACGTTTCGGAGGAAATGACCGGGATCGCCCGGCAGGTAGTAGGGGCCGCCGCGGCCAGAAGCGAATCCGCGGGGGCCACGCCCCTTCCCCAGGTCGAAACCGCGAGCCTTTTTGACCTGCAGTTCGCGGACAATTCTCTTGATGGAATCTGGTACAACGCCGTCGTGGTCCACGTGCCCCGCCGGCTGCTGCCCGCCAATCTGGCCTGCCTCCACCGGATGCTGAAACAAGATGGCGTGTTGTTCCTTTCCGCCCTCTTGGGCAGCGGGAGTGTCGTCCGCCGCGAAGGGCGCGTTTTTTTCTATTATGGGCCAGAAGAACTGGAGAAATTCTTTGACCAGGCCGGGTTCGAGACGGTCTCCCGGTGGTTAAGCGAAATCGATCTGAGCTCCAGGGGCGGGCAGCGAAAAAAAGCGTGGGTGAATTTTTTGCTCCGAAAAAAGGCACGGCAACTGCTGCCGGATAGTGCCCTAGAAGATGCCGGAGGCGTTTCTCGGCCTCGTTTCAAGCAGGAGGGACATCATGGCCTATAAAATACTGATCCTGGCCGTGAGTCCACATGACATGGTGCGGCTCCGATTGGAAAAAGAAGTTCGTGAAATTCGGAGTGTTATTCAATCTTCGCTGCTGCGGGACCAGATCAACCTGGAAGACCGAGGAGCCGTGCAGCCGGAAGATTTCCAAGAGGAGTTGCTTAGAGTCAAGCCGCAGATCCTCCACTTCTGCGGACATGGCAGTAGCCAGGGCTTGATCGTCGAAGATGGCCAGGGGGTCGCAGCGACGGTGCCATCCCAGGCGCTAGTTTCCTTGTTGAGAATCTGGTCGGGGAGACCCAGTGGAGCCCCGAAAGTCGAGTGCATGATCCTCAATTCCTGCTACACCGAAGACATCGCTATGACCCTCAGCCAGCATGTCAAATATGTGATTGGGATGTATCAGGAAATCTCCGATGAAGCCGCTATCGCCTTTGCCAAGGCGATCTACCGCGCCCTGGGCGCCGGCGAATCGATCGAGACGGCTTTCAACCTTGGTTTCAATATCCTGGAATTAAAAGGCATCCCGGAAGACCGGACCCCAGTATTGATACAGGATGGGCGCATTGTTGCCGGAGGTCCGGAGAAAAGGCCCGGCCCATCCGGGTTTGGTTTTGATTCGCCGCGTTTGCCGGTCCTGTGGCGGCTGGCCTACGCCTTTTTGCGCCTCGATCAGTTGCCCACCGGAGGCTGGGGCAAGGGCCTATACTCCTGGATGGAAGCGCTCTGGAAAGGTGATAGGGGCACGATTGACCGGACACGGGACACGCGGACGAGAGGCGGCACCGACCTTACGACGTACACCTTTTATCATTACTATCTATTCCTGTCCAGGATCCTCCCGCCGGCTCAGGTCGCGCAACTGCTGGAAAAGAATGAAACCACCCATCGGGTTTACAAAGACTTATCTGAGAACCGAATAGACCATTGGGGAGGGGTCGGCCTGCGGTCGCGGGATGGAGTAGTGCCCGACGTGCGCGTGCGCCATACGTTGATGGGGTTCATCACCTTACTTCTCTACGGAAAAGCAAGTGGATTTAATATCCACGACAGTTTGGGCATAACCCACTCTTACCTGGTCGAGAACATTCCCAAATGGCAATATGACCAGCAGCACCTGTTTGCAATGGCCGGAGCGGCCGTCAAGCTCGAGGAAATGCTGCGGCAGGGTATTGCCCATAGGCAGCTCAGCGCGGAGCAAATCGAGGCGCTGCAGGCTGTGCTGGCAACGTATATTCCGCAAATGATGGCGGCAACCAACAGGCCGCTCTGGTATGAACCGCGGCCCCCCAGCACTATCCAGGGCCCTCTACGAGGCTCTATGTTTCGCCCGTATAAAGATTTTTGGCGTATGGAGCGCTCCAACTTTGTGATGTACTTTCCCTTCTTTGTTACGGATGACGGTCTGGCTTTTCTCCCTGAAGTCACCGAGGGAATCCGCTCAAGGTGCGCGCGGATTTTCGCCGATCTCCTGGAGGACATCGCTCTACCCTATGACGGCAGCGCTCCATACAAGCATCTGATCCGTTATCACCGGAGCTCCGGTGAGGTGGAAGCGCCGCGGGATTGGGGCTTGTCGGCCGAGTTGGCGGTGCTGTTGCAGATGGACGCGGTGCGCGAGTTGCTGGTTCAAGACCAACAGGTAAGCGCCGAAAGCTATGACCAAAAGCGCAGCGCGCTCAACCACGCCCTGGTCGACACCTTTGATGCCTATTCCAAGCGCCGGGAACTTTTTGAATTCACTCACGGCCCTTCGTTCGGCCGCATCCTGCACCTGTTCGAGAAGAAACAGATCAAACCGGCAGAGCTGAAGAGACTGGATAAGGCCATCAGCTATCTGTGTGCTGAGGGGGTCACGGAGGCAGGATTGGCGGAGCTGATCAGAGAGTACATCGACCCAGCAGCCGCAACGACGGGGGTCTATCAAAGAGCGTTGCGGGACTTGATGATCACGAAACTTGAATCCGGCGAACACACGCCCGATGATAAGGGCATCTGCGACATTACGAAGTGGCAGCAGAAAGTTCATGCCATGGTGAACAGCTCCACCATCGCCTTTTATGAAAGCGAATTGGGCGACAAACACGTCGAACGATACGCGGAAGACCCCCAGCGAAGCTTGATTTCCGTGATCCAATATGGTTTCGGTCGGCCGGCCGCGGAAAAGAGGATCGCCCTCGATGTAGGCTGTGGGCCCGGCCAGTATGCCAAGCTTCTCGCCCAGCAAGGTTTTGAGGTCAAGCTGCTGGATGCCTCCAAAAAAATGCTGGGGTTTGCTTGTGCCCAGCTGGGCTTGGCGCCGAATGCCTTCACGCCGGTCAATATCTTTGACGCCTCGTGGGGATACCCCGACGAATATTTTGACCTGATCTTTGCCTCGGCCATCATGATCCACGTCCCCGAGGACAAACGGGATCACGTTTACCGGACTTTCCATCGTTTGTTGAAAAGGGACGGCTTACTGTTTGTGAGCTACAAGATCGGCGATCACACCCTAATCTCAGAAGATGGCCGGTTCTTTGCCTACTATCGGGACGAGACGAAGCCCCGACAGGAGTTAGAGTATTACGGCTTTCGCATTGAAATAGAGCTCCTCAACTACAAATTCGACAACAAGGATATGTATCTTGTTCCCAAGCCGATCCAATGGGCCAATTTCTATTGCGTCAAGAAATAAGTCATGGCCGAAAGACGAACAGGACAAAATATAGGTCAAAGTGAGGGCGTTAGCCTATAGTGACTCTGGAGAGGCCTGTGGATGAAAACCACTCTCGACTCCAGCTTGTCTTTGCCGTCAAGTCCCGGCAGCAAGCTGTGCCGGGTAGAATTCTGGCCCGGTTTTCAGGCCGAAATCGACCTGGATCAAATCGTCCAGTCCGTGATTCCGGTAAAGGGCAAGTGCTATAAGAACCCGCTGCGTTTGTTGGAGATCTTTGCCAATCTCCCCCGAGACCTGCCCAACGACGATCAGGGAGATTTTCTCTCCTGGCAGCGGATTCAGCATGAGTTCATGCCGTATATACCAGGCATTCATTTCGCCCTGGGCGAAGAGATCCAGCAACCCCCCTTTACCTGGAAGGAATGTTCCGCCTATGCTTTGGCGGTCAACTTTTCCTACGCCACGAACGCCATTTATCGCATCATCAGTAACCTCCATGCGCAGGGATTGGTGCTAGCAGAACAAGTGGATCCCCTCATCGATCGGGCCTGCCTGCGCCTGTCCAGCATATACCGCGTCAACAGCGGCTTTGTCATGCGCAACATGAACAACAATTTCCAGATGTTTTTGATCCCGCGTGTCGTCGAGTCCCTAGTGGGCAGATCCATATACAACTCTGACATGCAAGAATATCCCCTGGTTCGGCGTTCACTGCAGATTGCCCTGGCCATGGCCCGGGATTACGTTCACCTGGACACCCTACAAAAGATGGCGGTTGCCCTGGGCAAGGGGGTGGCGTTCATCGAAAAACGGCTCACTCCCGACGGATTGCCGCAAGATGAACGGCAGGACGTGGAAGCAAGTGCCTATCGTTACTATGAAAAGCCGCTGGCCATCGATGACCGCTGGCTGCTAATCGACAAGATCGCCAATGTGTGCACGCGCTCTCAAGGGTTCGTTCTGACTGCCATTTTGGACGATGCATCCGAGACGGTCGCTGACCTCCTGTGGATGCTCGACCTGATGGAACGATATCCTTTCTTCCAGGTCAAATTACTTGCCAACACGGCCCAGGTCAGCGTCAACTTTTCCAGTCAGATGTTGGACGATGTCCTTAAAGAACCGATCTTTTGTGGGCTCGGAGAACGCCTGGGTGGGCAATTCCAGGTCATCGAGATGTATTGTCCCTTCATATCCTTTCAGACCAGTGTTCTGCCCCCTGCAGCCCGGCAGGCTATCCGAATCTCCGATGCGATTTTTGTCAAAGGCGCAAACTTTTTTGAAACCTGCCAAATCGTGGAGAAGGATGCCTTTTACGCCTTTGTGGTGCTGGGGCCCCTGTCCAGGCTCTACTCTGGCCTGCAGGACTATGACCCAGTGTTTGCCTATGTTCCGGCAGGCGAGTTCGGGTACGTACACCACATAAACCAAGCCCAGGTACGGACCTTGCGGAAACTGGTTACTGGAAGACATCTCCTCCATGCCCTCTGAGAGGGAGGGGGCACAGATGATCCCATACAACCTCGAACAGCTTTCCTGGGATATCGATACGTGCCCTTTTTGTGATCTGCTCGCCGGAGAGCCGTGGCTGCCGTTTCGCCAATTCTTCACCGTGGCGGAAGCTCCTTCCGAATTAATGTACGAGACTGAGAGCTTTGGGGTGGCTGCGGACATTGGAATGATCGTCGAAGGGTATAGCCTCATCATCAGTAAAGAGCACATTCCCTCCCTAGCCTGTTCGAACCAACTGGACGAGCTGGATCATGTAAAGCAAAAGCTGCGGTTGGCTCTACAGGCCACTTATGGGGACTCGATTCTATTTGAGCATGGCGCCGCCAACTTTTACCGGAATGCAGGATGTTGTATCGACCATGCCCATTTACACGTCGTGCCTTCCCGGGTGGACCTGCTGCCCTATTTACGTCGAGATTATCCGTTTCGTCCGATTGCGAATGTATCGGAGCTATGCCCGCTGGCCAGAAAGCGAGGGTACCTGTTTTATGAGGATCGAGAAGGATGTGGATTTGTTGCCGAGGTGGGCGTAGCCCCTTCCCAGTACTTCCGGCGGGTTCTTTGTCTGGCACTGGGAAATATCGTTCCCTGGGATTGGCGTGACTACATCCGATTTGCGCAGGATTTAGGAACGAGGGACAAGATCGGCCGTACTCGAGAGAAGCTGATCCCGGCTTTGCAGCGATTTGGTTGAAGAAGCAGGTCTCCGGACGAGGACGTGGGCTATTTGGATTGGCCCCGGGACAGTTGGATTCGACCCATCGCTCGCCTGCCATGTGCAGGAGTTAGGGGGCCGCTCTGGGATAGAGCGGCTCCAGTCATTTTAGGCGTAGGCAGCCAGAGCGCTAGCCGGGGCCACGTCGCCCCAGAACTTGTTGACGCCACGCCCAGCGGCAACCTGCCGGGCAACGGCACGGCCATAGGCAGCCACAGCGCGGCACGCAGGTGCGGGCCAGCCGGCCTTGAGAGTGCGGTCAGCCAGGCTGCCGCCTTGCTTTGGTATCCGTGCTTTGGTCATGATGTTGCCTCCCTCTTGCACGATTGCGGCTTATCGGGTACAATACGGGTGCTGAAGCTGAAGGACGTTTGTCTATTGTGACCACTACTAATTGTGGTATCATTACGAAAAGTTCTTCTTGCCATCTGGAAGCGAGGTTGAAAGATGGATGTAGCCAAAGTCTTGGAGTCATCGTTGGAACGCTTGGAGCCGACTGGAGATTACAATCAGAGCCTGGCCAAGGTTTTGCTGGCTCACGCTCGACGGAATCTGGCCAAATATGATTTGATGATCAAGAACTTGGAAAAGAAGTATGGTATGGCCTTCACAGCGTTCTCTGATTCTGATCTGATGAAAGAACCAGCCTTCGAGGTCGAACAGGATTTCTTCGACTGGGATATGGCCGTCACTGGCCTTGAGGACATGCGTGAAGAGATCCAGATACTGGAAGCACTAACTCTCCCCCATCAGCGAATGACAGACAACAATGATTGACACCGCTTCCATATTGGCTGTCCTGAGAGATCTCGCTGACGATCCCCTCTTTGCCCGTATTGAAATCCTGGATCTGACCAGGAGCCTGATCAAGGCCCGCCTGTACCTGCGCCAGGACCTTTTCATCCAAGTCTATCACAACGATAGATCGCAAATCACCAACTTGTTGATCGTTTTAGAGGGGCAACGGGTCTTCGCCCGCGATCAGATTCGAGGGGTTTGGCACAGACACCCTTTTCAGAACCCAGCCGAGCATGATACTGGCCCCGATGGCCAGCGGGCAGTCACCTTTCTTGAGTTTATCGAAGAAGCCCGCCAGTTATTGATTGAGGCAAAGCTCCTATAGAGCCATCGCCTCCTAGATCGGAACCCTATGAGCAGAATCTATGTAGCCCTGGACCTGGAGACCACCGGCCTGCGGCCTGAGCACGACGCCATTATCGAGATTGGAGCGGTCAAGTTCCGCGAGAACGAGGTGTTGGAGACCTGGTCCAGCCTGGTCAACCCCCAACGCCCTGTCCCTCACAAAATCACCCAACTGACGGGCATCACTCAGGACGAGGTTAATGAGGCCCCTTCTCTGGACTCAGTGATCAGTTCCTTGAGAAGCTTTGTCAAGGATTATCCCATCGTTGGCCACAATGTGCCCTTTGACCTGGGTTTCCTGAAACGTTACAATCTCTTTCTGAACAATCCGGCCATTGACACCTTCGAGTTGGCCGGTATCCTTCTGCCTCATGCTGCGCGTTACAGCCTGGGCACTCTGGCCGATGCTCTAGGCATCACCTTCACCATCCGGCACCGTGCCCTGGACGACGCCCTGGCCACCAAGGACCTTTTCCTGGGGCTCTTGCAGCAAGCTTCCCAACTGGATCTCAGCGTCATCCGCGAGATCAACCGTCTGGCCGCCAGGAGTGACTGGTCTCTCAGGTCCGTCTTCCAGGATTTGGAGCGCGATAAGGTCCGTTTCGCCTTCACCGGCAGCATCGGTCAGCAACTGATGGCCAAAGGGGCCCTGGACGGCGAGGGCTCCCTGGGCCTGCTCTTCGCCCAGGAGGAAAAAGAGAAACCTCTCCAGCCCAGGGCGGAGCAGAAATTGTTGGACGTAGACTCCCTGGCGGCTATGCTTGAGGAGGGCGGTGATTTCTACCGCGAGTTTCCCGGCTACGAATATCGTCCCCAGCAGGTAGATATGCTCCGCGCCGTGGCTGCGGCCTTTAACAGGCACCAGCATCTCCTGGTGGAGGCCGGCACCGGTACGGGAAAATCCATTGCTTACCTCCTGCCTGCCGCCCATTTCGCTGCACAAAACGGTGAGCGGGTGGTCATCTCCACCAATACTATCAACCTACAAGACCAGCTCTTCCTAAAAGACATCCCCGACTTACAGAAGCTACTGCCTTTTGAATTCAAAGCGGCCTTGCTCAAAGGGCGCAGCAATTACTTATGTCTGCGCCGGTTGGCCGCCCTGCGCCACACTGGTCATTTATCAATTGACGAACTGCGGGTGCTGGCCAAAGTCCTGGTCTGGCTGCCCAGCACGATGACCGGCGACCAGTCAGAGTTGTTCATGCCCACCTTGGAGGAGCGCCTTATATGGAATCAGATCTACTCCGATTCCGAGAATTGCCTGGCCGAGCGGTGCGCTTTTCGGCAGGAAGGCAAGTGCTTTTTCTATCGTGCCCGTCAGCAGGCGGAAAGGGCTCACCTCATCATCGTCAACCACGCTCTGCTCCTCTCCGACATAGCCGTGGAAAACAGGGTGCTGCCCGAATATCGCTACCTCGTCGTGGATGAAGCTCACCACCTGGAGGGTGCCACCACCCATCAACTGAGTTTTGAGGTCAACCTGCGCAACGTCCAACGGTTGCTCTCCGAGTTGAGCCAGAGGCCGGGGCTCGGGCGCTATGGGGGCTACCTGGCCGAAGTCATGGCCTGCTGCCGAGGAGCCGTGCCCAAGGCTATCAAGCGCGAACTGGAGAGCTATATCGAGGACTTGCACCAGGAGGTGGAAGTGGCCGGACGTAGCCTCTACGAGTTCTTTAGCACTCTGTCTCTCTTTCTGGAGGAACACAGTCGGTCAGGTAGCGAATACGACCAAAACATCAGACTAACCAGCGGCCTGCGGGTACAACCTGCCTGGACAGACGTGGAAATTGCCGAGGATAACCTCTCCATTCACCTCTTCAAGTTAAGCGATGGTCTGAAACGACTCTACGGCGGTCTGGGGGACCTGGAAGGCTATGACATCCCTGACTACGAGGACCTGTTGCAGGGATTGCTGGGCTATCACCAACGGTTGGAGGACCTGCGGGAACAACTAGCCGCTCTCATTGCCCAACCCTCCCCCGGTGACATCTATTGGGCCAGGATATCGTCCAAAGATGAGGAGCTCTCTTTGCGCGCCGCGCCCTTGCACATCGGGCATTTGGTGGAGCGACATTTGCTCAAGCCCAAGGAATGTGTCGTCCTCACCTCGGCTACGCTGTGCACCGACGGCGATTTCAGCTTTATCAAGGAGCGCCTCAACGCTTGGGAGGCGTCGGAGGTGGCGGTTGGCTCCCCCTTCGATTACGTGAATTCCACCCTGCTCTACCTGGTCAACGACATCCCCGAGCCCAACCAACCTCATTACCAGAAGGCGGTGGAACAGGCGCTCATTGCTCTCTGCCAGGCTACCCAAGGGCGCACCCTGGTCCTCTTCACCTCTTACAGCCAACTGCGCAATACTTCCGGGAGCATCACCCAGCCTCTGGCAGAGAACGACATTGTAGTCTTTCAACAGGGCGATGGCTCTTCACGCCGTCAACTGCTGGAGAACTTTCGCACTACCCCTCGTTCGGTTCTCCTGGGCACGCGCAGCTTCTGGGAAGGTATTGATGTCATGGGCGAGGCTCTCAGTTGTCTGGTTATCGCCCGGTTGCCCTTCTCCGTGCCCACCGATCCCGTCTTTGCTGCCCGCAGCGAGACCTTCGAGGACCCTTTTGGCCAATACGCGGTGCCAGAGACCATCTTGCGCTTCCGCCAGGGTTTTGGACGGCTCATCAGGAGCAAGACCGACCGGGGCGTGGTGGTGGTCCTCGACAAGCGGGTGCTGACCAAATCCTACGGCCGGGCCTTCTTGAATTCGTTGCCGGAATGCACTGTCAAAAGCGGCCCCCTGGCGGACCTTGCCGCTGAGGCTGGCCGTTGGATTGATGGCGGGACCTCGTACCAGCCAGGTCTGGGTTTGTGAAAAGGCGAAAGCCAGGCATTTGACAGTTGCTAAAGGAAGGCTTATAATCCAGACGCCAGCGGAATGTCTGGCTAACAGAGTATAGAAGAAGAGATGGGGAGTAACTATGATTGATGTGAATCAGCTGAGAAAAGGTGTCACTTTCGAGATGGATGGAGAGCTTTACAAAGTCCTCGACTATCAGCACTACAAGCCTGGTCGGGGCGGTGCCATCATCCGCACCAAGCTGCGCAATCTGCGCACCGGCACCACGATTGACAAGAACTTTGCCTCTGGTGAGCGGGTGCAGGACATCCGCTTGGACCACCACACAGTCCAGTATCTCTACAGCGACGGAGACCTCCACTACTTTATGGATACCGAGACCTACGAGCAGCCTGGCCTTTCGGCCGAGATCCTGGGCGAGGCGGTGGACTATCTGACCGAGGGGTTGGCCCTGGAATTGTCTACCTACGAAGGCGAACCCATAGACATCGAGTTGCCCGTCACCGTCGAACTGGAGGTCGTGGAGGCTCCGCCGGGTTTCGCCGGCGATACAGCCACGGGCGCTACCAAAGAGATCACCTTAGAGACTGGTTTGAAAATCCAGGTGCCCCTCTTCGTTGATAAGGGCGACCGCGTCAGGGTAGATACCCGCACTGGCGAATATCTGACCCGGGTGTAGGGGGGCATAAGGGACGAGGGGATAGGGCCAGTGAAGGGCAAAAGCCTGGATGGTGAACGGGGGGCGCAGTTACCTCTGTGGGGCAGTCCCCGGGCAGGACCATCTTTCCCAACTATGCAGATCTACCGGGTCTCGCAGATCACTTCCTACATCAAGGAGCTCTTTGACAGCGATTACGCCTTGCAAGACCTCTGGCTGGAAGGTGAAGTCTCGAATTACTCCCGGGCGGCTTCGGGACACGTATACTTTACCCTTAAAGACGAGGAGGCGCAGATCCGCTGTGTGATGTGGCGTTCACAGGTGGCGCATTGGGCTTATTTGCCACAGAATGGTGAGGCCATTATCGCCCACGGCCGCATCTCAATCTACGAGGCGGGGGGCCTGTATCAACTCTATGTTGACAACATTCAGCCAGCAGGTGCCGGTCTTTTGTATCTCCAGTTTGAGGCCCTCAGGGAGCGGTTGGCTGCCGAGGGCCTCTTTGACGCCGAACGCAAGCGCCCCCTGCCGACTTTCCCCCGACGCCTGGGCGTGGTCACCTCACCTACGGCCGCAGCCCTACGGGACATCGTGAATGTCCTGAGACGCCGCTACCCCCTGGTCGAAGTGGTGCTCTCCCCCACTCTGGTTCAGGGCGATGAGGCTCCTTCGCAGATTGTGGCTGCAATCCAGGCCCTGAACGAGCACGTGGATGTGGATGCCATCATCGTCGCCCGGGGTGGCGGTTCACTGGAGGATCTGTGGGCCTTTAACGACGAGCGGGTGGCGCGGGCCATCTACGCCTCCCAGGCACCTGTCGTCACCGGCGTGGGCCACGAGACCGACTTGACCATCGCCGACTTTGTAGCCGACGTGCGGGCTCCCACCCCGTCGGCAGCGGCCGAGGTGGCTGTGCCCGACCAGCAGGAGCTACGATGGGCGGTAGAAAGTTGGCGCGGACAATTGGCGCAATTCATGAGGGTGCGAATCGAGGAAGGACGCCGGGCCTTGCAATATCAGGAGCAGGTCCTGCGTCGTCTCTCGCCCCAGACCCAAATTGATAGCTGTCGCCAGCGTGTTGACGATCTGATGCGTTCGGCGCTGGCTGCTCTGAAGCACCGCCTGGCTCTCGCCAGGGAACGGCTGCGGACTCTGGACAGCCAGTTGCAGACCCTCAGCCCTCTGGCCACTTTGGAGCGAGGATATGCTATCACCAGACATCTGGGCACAGGGAAGGTGGTGAGGAGTGTCACTCAGGTGGTGGCCGGAGACCGGCTGGAAGTACGGGTGAGCGACGGTCAGTTTGAGAGTACTGTGGAGGCAGCGCAACAGGGCCGTCAGGCGTAGGCTCGGCAAATCAGGACACAAAGAAGCCCCGCCAGATGGATATTCTGACGGGGCTGACCATGGTTCTTGGGGGTCTAATAATACCGGGTTCTGGTGGGAGGGTCCAACCTGACCACGTCAATCGCCTTGGGTCCCCTTCGGTCTTGTTCGATGGAGAATTCGACCCGTTCGCCTTCTTCCAGGCTCTTGAATCCGCCTCCCCGGATGGCCGAATAGTGAACGAAAACATCCTGACCCTCGTCAGGCGTGAGGAATCCATAGCCTTTAGCGCGGCTGAACCATTTGACAATGCCGGTTTTCCTCTCGGCTTCCATTTTCCCTCCTTACTTGTTGCAAACTTGTCACGACTGAGCCTGGCGGCAGGCCCAAATTAAGGGTTGTTTCCCTTTCCACCTCTGTCTGACCGTAACGACCCAAAAAGCCGTCAGGCATGTAAGGCCTCGACGGCTTGGATTAGGATATTTCCGTGGTAGAACTTACATACCTTGACACATATTATAGCATCGAACAAAAGCAACGTCAAGCCAGAGTAACCCGAGTGGGTAGATTAGAGAGGGCGGAATGGAGATAGAGAATCTGTCATTTGAAGAGGCTTTCAAGGAATTGGAAAAGACGGTGCGCCGCCTGGAAGAGGGGGATTTGACCCTGGACGAGTCCATCGCTCTCTTTGAACGGGGTCAAGCCCTGGCTCGACATTGCGGCGACAGGCTGGATGGAGCAGAGCTTAGAATAAGTCAGCTTGTTCCCTCCAGCGGGCAGAGTGAAGAAAGTGGTTACGGACCCGTGCCCTTTGAAGGGGAGTGAAGGTGGCAAGTACGTCCATTTGCTGGTTGCCAAAAGTGGCCAGCGTTTGGACAAGCATATCGCTCAGGAGGTGCCTGACCTCTCCCGGTCGCTGGTACAGAGGCTGATCCGCGAGGGACTCGTCACTGTCAATGGACAGACGGCCAAAGCCAGCCGCAAAGTGGAGGCCGGTGATACGATTGTCCTGCGCGTCCCGCTGCCGGAACCTCTGGAAGTGCGTCCGGAGGCTGTCCCTCTAGACATCGTCTACGAGGATGCTGATCTCTTGGTGGTGAACAAACCAGCGGGTATGGTCGTGCACCCGGCCTATGGACACCAAACGGGGACTTTGGTCAACGCCGTCCTGGCCCATTGTCCCGGGATAGCTGATGTGGGAGACACCCTGCGGTCAGGGATCGTCCATCGCCTGGACAAAGATACCTCGGGGCTGATCATTGTGGCCAAGAACGATGCCGCTCGACAGCATTTGCAGCGGCAGTTCAAGCGACGAGAGGTCAAAAAAGTCTACCTGGCTTTGCTGGAAGGGCATCTGGAGCCATCGCAGGGGCTTGTTGAGGCCCCCATCGGCCGGGACCCCCGTCGTCGTAAACGTATGGCTGTGGTGAAAGCGGAGAAGGGTGGGCGCGAGGCCCAGACCAGGTACCAAGCGATGGAATATTTCGCCTTGCAAGTGAGTGGAATGCCTCGCCTCTACACGTTGGTTGAGGCCCAGCCCGTGACCGGCCGCACCCACCAGGTGCGGGTTCATTTCGCCTTTATCGGCCATCCATTGGTCGGTGACCCCGTCTACGGTTTCCGCAAACAACGTCTGGCTGACTATGGCCTGCCGCCCCTGGGCCGACAGTTCCTCCACGCTCAGAGCCTGGGCCTTCACTTGCCCCATTCCAATCAGTATGTCGAATTCAGGGCCGAGTTGCCACCTGACTTGAGAGGGTTGCTGGAAAGATTGCGGGTTCTCGCCGACTGCGGCCCCTGGACGCTTGCGACATGACCTCCAGTAAACAGCAAATAGCCCGGGCAGCAGGTATCGTGATAGGGGCTTTCGCCCTCAGCCGTGTCTTGGGTCTGGCCCGTGAGATGATCATCGGCCAGCAATTCGGGACCAGCGGTGAGCTGGACGTTTATTTGGCCGCCTTCCGCCTGCCTGACATTCTCTTTCAACTGGTCGCCGGTGGAGCATTGGGTTCAGCTTTTATCCCCACTTTCAGCGGCTGCCTGGCTCGAGGCGACGAGCGGGGGGCGTGGCGTCTGGCCAGCGCGGTGATCAACCTGGTTCTCCTACTCCTCAGTGCCCTGGCCCTCCTGGCGGTCGCCTTCGCCCCGTTGCTGGTGGCCAGGGTCGTAGCGCCGGGGTTTGACCCAGCCAAAAGCGCCTTGACCGTGCAACTGATGCGTCTGATGCTCTTATCTCCAGTCATCTTTGGCGTCAGCGGCATCGTGATGGGTGTCCTCAACTCCTATCAGCATTTCCTGCTGCCTGCCCTGGCTCCCATTGTCTACAATCTGTCCATCATCGGCGCGGCCCTCTTTCTGAGTCCCTCGCTAGGCGTTCATAGCCTGGCGGTTGGAGTCGTCGTGGGCTCTCTGCTTCACCTGGCCGTCCAGGTACCCGGCCTGGTCAGAAGAGGTATGGGCTACTCCCTCATCTTGGGCCTGAGTGATCCTGGAGTGCGGGAGGTGGGACGACTGATGGCGCCCCGCGTGCTGGGTCTGGCTGTGGTGCAGCTCAACTTTTTGGTCAACACCATTTTGGCTTCGGGCCTGGCCGATGGCAGCCTGGCCGCTCTGAATTTCGCCTGGCTGCTGATGCTGCTGCCCCAGGGCATCTTTGCCCAAGCCCTGGCCACGGCGGCCTTTCCTACCTTTTCCGAGTTGGCAGCCAAAAAGCAGGTGGCCGAGATGAGAGGCACCCTCTCGGCCACTTTGCGTGCTGTCTTATATCTGGCCATCCCGGCCAGCGTGGGACTCTTTGCTCTGCGCTATCCTATCGTCCAACTGCTCTTTCAGAGGGGGGCTTTTGAGGCCAGCTCCACCGAGGCCGTGGTCTGGGCCTTGCAGTTCTACGCCCTGGGCCTCTTTGCCCACGCTGTAGTAGAGATTGTCACCCGTGCCTTCTATGCCCTCCATGACACCCTGACTCCTGTCCTTATTGGGGGGGGAGCCATGGGCATCAATATAGTCCTCAGCTTGGTCCTGATCCGACCTCTGACCTATGGTGGACTGGCTTTGGCCAACTCTACGGCCACCATCCTGGAAATGGTGGGGCTGCTGCTGATCATCCGGGGGCGGTTGGAGGGCCTCGAAGGGGACCGCTTGCTGGGCTCCACCCTGCGTACGGTGCTGGCCGCTGTGCTGATGGGCTTGGGGGTCACTTGGTTCGCCGCTGGGACGCGCGAACTGAGCATCATCATCGTAGGCGGGGGAGGGATAGCCCTTGGGGGGGTGATCTACTTGGTGGCTACGCTGGCTTTGGGTTCGGGTGAGGTGAGGGCGCTGTGGCAGATGGTTTCGAGGAGATGATTGCCCTTCTGAAGGTTGTGTGGTAAAATTTAGAGAAGATCAACTCAGAGAGAAAGGCTATGAGCACACCCGTCGTTGACCTGATACGGATGACACCAGATGGCGAACCGACACTGCCGGAGACGGTGAAGGCTCGTCTGCGGCAATTGCTAGAGCGTCAGCCGGGCGCTGACGCCTTCTCTGTCTACGAGGAAGAGGGGGCGTTGGTGCTAGTGCCGGTGCGTGAGGGTGAAGAGCCAGCCTACGTCCCTACGCCGAAAGAAATGGCTGAGGTGGTGGCCTACTTCCGGGCCAGGATGCGGGCACGGGAGACGGCTCCCCCTTCGCTAGATGATGAGTTCATCGGTGGGCTAACTTACAGTGAGTACTCGACTTTTGCAGTTGCCTAAAAAAGCTGTGAAAAGGCATTTCCCTTGGGAGCGGCGCAAACCGCCCCCATACCCAGCCAGGCAGGGCTGGCTGAGCTATTGAC
>Ga0180438_10005036_pt1 | contig 18637 bp, 11 predicted proteins | sample SS_ome_12_FD_132455 | JGI IMG/M metagenome (GOLD analysis project Ga0180438, IMG submission 132455) | Hypersaline lake sediment archaeal communities from the Salton Sea, California, USA - SS_3_D_2 metaG | ecosystem: Environmental > Aquatic > Non-marine Saline and Alkaline > Hypersaline >...
AGCGAAACAGGAAAGCCCAAGATCAACTTCTTTTTTACAAGCCCTCCCTCCAAAAACTGCGCCTAATGCAATTCCAATCGAGGTCATTGAAAATAAGTATCCCCCATGAACTTCACTTATATGAAGTGTTTCAAGGGCAAATGGGATAATATTTAATTGTAAAAATCCAGCAATAAACAAGAAAAAAGCAGAACAACAAATTACAAGAATTAATCTAGGAGTTCGTCGACAGTATTTTAAGGTTTTTACTACTTGTTTAACAAATAAAGGGCTGATTTTTTCTTTTGCAGCTTTTGATTTTGTATGTGGAATATAGAGGCTTGTGATAAATCCTATAATGCTTGCAAATAGACAAGCAAAATTGGCTACGATAAAATTTCCCCCTGTCATATCTGTAATAAGTGATGCAAAAAAACTGCCTAGAATGATTGCAATATAGGTAAAGGATGTTAACATCCCGTTGGCTTTCGGAATTTGATCTTTGCGAACAATCTCAGGAATTATACTATATTTTGAAGGGGTCATTAAAGCACTTTGCATAGATAACAGGAATACAAGCGCATAGCACATCCAACTATATTTATAATGGTAGGCAATAAAGCTACTTGTTATAATCACAACTTCAAAGGCTTTGAGTAAAACGATCACTTTTTGTTTACTAAATCGATCAGCTAAAATGCCGCCGGTCGAAGAAAAAAGGATAAATGGCAATACAAAAGCAATTCCAATAAAAATTAAGATGTCATTGGAAGCTGCTGCCCCTTGAAGACTAATGAGTAAAAATGTAGTTAAAAACTTAAATAAGTTATCGTTTAGAGCGCCGAGGAACTGAGTAAAGTTTAAAAAGCCAAAGCCATATTTATAAAAGAAACTGTCGTCTCTATTTAGACTTAATGTTTTAAATTTACGTGGAATAGCAGCTTGACTCATAAAAAAACAACTTATTATTGATTATGGAAACAAAGGCAATTTTACCTGACAATTTTGATTCTAGCAAGTCTAGAATACCAAAACTTAATAGAGTCTTTATGAGCAATCGTCTTGATTGTCTCAGTGACAAACTAATAAAAAATCTTTTTATTAACAATTCCGACACTCCTATTCGAACTATCGTTATTATTCCCAGCAATATAGTAAAAACATTTTTAACACAACATTTAACAAAAAAGTTGGGCTTTGTCTTTGGAATCCGATTTTTAACCCTGCCACAAGCTGTTGAATATTTTACAAAGCTTTCAACAAAAAATACGTTAAATATCCCCAACCACCACTGTCTCATGCTTCATATTCAAGCGCTATTGCAAAAGTCTATTTCAGACCGTAGCAATGAAAATCTTCAACTCATTGAATATTTGCAAAAAGACGAAACAAAAATTTTATCTCTAGCAGAAGAATTAAGTCATGTATTTTTACAATATGGCCTTTATGGAGGGCTTGGTTTAAAAAAATGGGAAGCAAAAGCAAACTGGCAACAAAATATCTGGAAATGTTTAAAAAAATTTTGGCATTTCCCCTGTGATCTTATAAATAATCTTCAAACAGCTAATATTTATCATTCAGTGCACCTTTTTGATATTAGTTTTATACCCCCTCTTTACCAAACCCTTCTCAATCATTTAGAAAAATTTTGGAATATTAACTATTATTTTCGCTCCCCAACGCCCCACTACTGGGGAGATTTTCTCTCTCAAAAAACGACTGCTTATCTAGACAAAAAATTTGAAGAAAAAACTATTTCTGAAAATCAACGAATTGATTTTGCTTCCCTTACAAATGATGCACACCCCTTATTAGCTAACCTTTCTATGCAAGCCCAACCTTTATTTAATTATTTAATTGATAAAGACTATACAGAAACTTATGAGCCCTATGAGGATTCAACTCTTTTAAATCGCTTAAAAAATGACATTTATCACCTTGAAACTAGGCAACTAGAAGTTGATGATACAATTGAAATTAGTTCCTCCCCTTCAAAACTTCGAGAAGTTGAAACCCTTCTCCATCAGTTAAAAAAATTTCATTATCAAAAAGAGATGAATATAGAAGATGTTATCGTTTATCTAGTTGATGTCGACGCCTACTTTCCTTTCATCCAATTTGTGTTTGAAAGTGACGATTCCCCTTTTGGTTATCGCATATCTGATCTAACCACTCGACTACAAAACCCCAATTTTAAAGCTCTTCATGATTTTTTTCACTTAACAGAAAGTCGCTTTGAACCTGAATTGATTTTTGAATTATTTCTATCAAAAGCCTTTAAAACACCCTTTCCAAAAGAAGAACTTTTATTTTTTCAAAAACTCATCGAAATGTCAAATATCCACTGGGGTTTTGATGATAAAATGCGTAACGATATCCTAGGAACAGACATTTTTTCTCAAGGAGGGAGCTGGACTTTTGCCTTTAAATCTTTAATCCAAAATATTGTATATCTTGATTCTCCCATCGATCTTTCAAAAGCAGAAAACTTTGGAGAATTTATTCATCTTATAGAATCTCTCTATCAGGACCTTCTATCTCTCAAAGAAAAAAAAGCCTCCCTCCTAACATGGATTGAGACAATCACTTTCCTTATCGGTCAATATTTTTATGACTCAGATGAGACAAAAAACTTTATTAAGGAATTTGCTAAAATCGGTATTCATAACCAAGAAAAAGACTCTGAACTCTCCTGTGAAGACTTTTCATTTCCAAGCATTGAAAAAATTCTCTCTGAAATTTTCAATCAAAAAGGAAAAAGCCACTCATATGCAACAAAACCCCCCATCACTTTTACCTCCATAAAAGAAGGGACAGTGGCTGAAGCCAAAATGATTTGTCTACTAGGATTAAATGAAGAATCCTTTCCACGAAAAACTCATCTACGTTCTATAAATGAACTAAAAGGCCTAAAAGATGTTGATCATCAACCCCAAGCACAAGAAAAAGACCGCCTTTTCTTTTTACAAGCTATTTTAGGCGCTCAGGATAAACTTTTTATTAGTTATGTGGGAATTTCAGGTCTTGATGGGAAAGAGCTAGAACCCTCAATTTTACTAAATGAACTTTTCAATGTAATCCCTAAATTACACGTAAATAAAGAACCTCCTTTTGCTTTCAGTAAAAAAATCATTGAAAAAGAACATTTTTCCCAACAAAATTACCTTTTATCACAAGCCTTTTACCTTCCAAAGGAGCCTCCTTCTCCACTTAAAATTTCCGTACTACCTACGCCAAAGGTACTAAATGTTGATATTGCATCTTTCATTAAACTAGCCAAACACCCCCTTCAATTTTATTGCAATCAAACGCTCGGTATCTTTCTTGATCGGAAAAATAAAAGTAGAGAAAAAGAATTTGTCTTATCATATCTCGACAGGGCGCTCTTAAAAAATAAAGCAATTCATTTAACCATTGAAGATATTCTTAAAGAAGCTATAGAAAAAAATCTCCTTCCAACGGCTCTCCTTCATACCTGCGCAGTGAAGGAACTCAACGAAGAAATTTCCCAACTAAAAAAGAGTTTAAAAGTCTTTTCATTAACCAAAGAGGACTTTATAGCAATTCGCTTTGAACCCTCATGTAATACAACAATCACCCTTTCCAACCAAAAAAAAATCCTCCCCCCAATAGAAATCACAGCTTCCAATGGTCAAAAAGTAATTTTATTTGGAAATTTACCCAATATTACAAATCAGGGAATTTTTTCGCCGGGAAAAGAAGAGTTTAAAGAACTTTGGAAATACCTTCCTAATCTTCTCCTTTTGGCAAACACTCCCCTTGCCATTCCAAATAAAATCCTCTTTGCAAAAACCCATAGCGAAAAATCAATCGAACTAATAAACCCTAGAGAGGCTTTACGCTCCTATCTTGATTACTACCTTGAGGCATCTTCTGACATCTCTCCTTTAATGCCAGATAAAGTAGAGGCCCTTTCAAAAGGCCTCCTTAAGGAATTTAAAATAACTGGCTTACTAAAAGACCCTTATGCAGAATTTATAAATCCCAACAACTTGGAAAAATGGTCGTCATATGCAGGAGATCTATGCAAAATTCTAAAATAAATCCCCCCATTGTATTTGATCCACTAAGCGAAAAACAATCGCTATCTCAAACAATGTTTCTCGAAGCATCAGCTGGAACTGGTAAAACTTTCGCAATCGAACATATCGTCTGCCGCCTTATTTTAGAAGGCCTTTCACTAGATGAAATTCTTATTACCACATTTACAAGAAAAGGGGCACGCGATCTTAAGCAGAGAATTGAAGCAAACTTGCGTAAAACCATAAAAGCTTTGCAAAACGGAAGCATCCCTTACCTAAACACCTTGGAAAACCCGATTAGAGCGTACTTTTCAATCAATAGAGCCTTACAGCTTATCGATGATGCTCAAATTCACACCATTCATTCATTTTGTCACAAAATGCTCTCTGAATTTGCCTTTGAAGCAAAAATTGATCTCCATGTAACGCAATTAGACGACGACTTAGCTTCAAATGAGTTTACACTGGCAATCTTAGACACCCTTCGATCTCTTTATGATGAAAATGAATTTAGCCCCGCCCAAATGGTCCGTCTTTTTTCTCCCTTCAATCGTGATATTAACAAATATCAAAAAAAAATGAGCCGCTTACTCGAAAGTGATCCAATTCTCCCCAATCTTGACCACTACAGCATTCTTTTACAGAAATTTAGTCAGACAGTAGATACCTTTACAAAAGATCACTTAATTGAAGCTCTTTACACCTCCTTACCTTCATATAAAAGAGCCTGCAATAAAAAAGGAGATATCCACCCATTTTTAGAAGAACAAATTCATGATCTAACTAATAAGAACTTTGAAAAACTCATTGAAGCATCCCCTTCTATTGCACAAATAATCAACAAAAAAAATCTAAAACTCTCCGCAAAAACTGCAATCCCTTCAGAATTAGAAACTCTTTTTACCATCATTGAAGAAGCCTCAAACCCTACTATACTTTTTCTTCGGATGGCAAAAAAAGTGCAAAAAAAAATGCGAGAAAAAAAAGTGGAAAATCCAAATGCACTTTTAGAAACAATGTTTGAAAAACTTAAAATCCCTAAATTTTATCACAATGTACAAAATAAATATAAAGCCTGTATCATAGATGAATTTCAAGATACAGACCCACTCCAATGGAAAATTTTTCAATCATTATTTTTTAAAACCTCTAAGCTTTTTTTAGTTGTTGGGGATCCCAAACAGTCCATTTATGCCTTCAGGGGGGCTAATTTACCCACTTACCTATCTGTAAAAAACCACTTTCCCATAATTTCTGCTCTAAGTACAAATTACCGATCAAATAAAGACCTCATCGGAAAACTCAATTGCATTTTCGATGAAACATTTTCACCTGGCCTTTTCACCTTTGAAAAAAATCCAAATCTATCCTACCAAAAAATCTCTTCTGGGAAGATCAATCAAGCTCCTTTATTTGACACCTCTCTACAATTTGTTTTCTTCGAAGGGACCAAAGACCGTTCTAAAATCTGGCCAACAATAAAACTCGAAGGAGAAAAAATATTTCCCTTTATTGCACAAGAAATTAATAAACTAAACTCATTAAATTCCGTTGCTATCCTAGTCAAGGATCGCTATCAAGCTGCAAGAATTAGCGATTTTTTAAATGCCCATAATATCTTAAATATAACAAACGCCACCTCTAGTTTAATAGAAACAAAAATGTTTTCTCTATTAGATCTTGCATTTCACCTTGCACTCGCCCCTAGAAATACAAACCTTTTAAAGCAATTTCTAGCCCACCCTTACGTAAATTGGCCTCTGGATAAACTTAAAATAGGGCTTGAAGATAGCGACATTCAAAAAATTGTAACAATATTTGTTACACTTAAAAACCAACTAAAAGAAGGAGGAGTAGCTCCATTTTTAAGAGATTTTCTAAACAGCGCCTTTTTGACATCACCATTAATTAACAACCTTGTCCAAGATCATGAAGCCTATTCTGATCTGCAACAACTAATTAAAATTTTACTCGAAGGATCTTATGATTCCATCTCAAGTTATCTTTCTAAATTAAAAGAGTTAGATCCTGAAAAAAATCTTCATCTTAAAAGAAAAGTGTTAGTTGAAGGTGATGCAGTGAATATATTAACTTCACACATGAGTAAAGGTTTAGAATTTGATGTTGTATTTGCTCTTGGCGTCGCCTCCCGATCCAAAGAACGACCTGATTTTATTAAAGTTGAAGATGGATCTCAACACCTCTTTGCAGAAGAAAATGCTTTTTGTCAAAAAGCAATGCTTGAACTTGATAAGGAAAAGATCCGGCTCCTCTATGTGAGTTTTACTAGGGCAAAAGAAAAACTTTTTGCCTTTGCTCCAATAAATTGCGATAAAAAGACCCTCTCCATAGGGTCTGCATCTCCTATGGAATTATTTTTAACAAGACTTGGAAAACCGTTTATCTCCTACAAGAAAACTTATGAAAACATCCCCGATCTTTCTACAATTGAACTCCAGAAAATATTATCAGACGTAAACATCTCTACAGAATTAGTCTCAGAAAACATTATTCCCTCTTCTTTAGAAAAACCATTTCTTCCTAATTTAATCCCACCCTTAAAACTCCCTTCAACACCTACTTCAACCTCTTACCTCTCATTTTCTTCCCTACCACATACACATACGCCTCTCCTGTTACCAGAGGACCCAACAATTCTCCCCCCCGGCTCTGAAACCGGAAATATTTTCCATCTTATCTTTGAAAAAATGATCGAAGTAGGATCCTATTATCATTGGAAAGATGACTATATAAAAAAATACATCAAAAAAGAGTTAGAATATACACATTTAAAACCTCACTTTGAAGAGGTCTTTAATCTGGTAAAAACAGCCTTTTTCACACCCCTAGACTCCTTTGCTTTAAAAGATGTTTCCCCTGAAAAAATGGGGCAAGAAGTGCTCTTTCTCTATCCCTTCCAAAATTCTATAATGAAAGGATTTGCAGATCTTATATTTTCAATGAATGGAAAATTTTACATCCTAGATTGGAAACTTAATCGACTTCCCTCCTATGACCCAACCGCAATCAATACTGCAATGGAAAATAATAATTACTATACACAGGCATCAATCTACCGCAAGGCTTTACAAAATTTCTTAGAACACACCAACGATACTCCCTTCGAAACACTCTTCGGAGGAACCTTTTACTTTTTCCTCCGCGGTAAAGAAAAGGGCTTATTACATTTTTTTCCAGAACCTTTGGAGACTAAAAAATTATAGTCATTTATAGTGATTTAACCTTAGAATTAGCTTTGGCATTGCCCAAATCAAATTCCTACGATAGAATAAATATATGACAGCTTTTATCGATCAACTCTTTGCTAAAACCTTTACAACTGGTGATGAAACAGCTACTGCTTTTTTAGAAAAATTAATGAAAGTCTCCCGAGAAGGACATCTTTTTCTAGAAGATCCAAGCATTCAAGACAAGATTTCTCATTTATTAGAAGGTGACAAAAGCCCCCTTGTTCATTTTGAATCTTGTTACTATTTAAGACGAAATTTTGAACTTGAAACGCTGATCATTAAACAATTGCAAAATTTACTCTACGCTCAACCCAAGCTTACTTTTTCTGTAAAACCCGATTCAGATTTATACCCTGAACAAGCCAAGGCTTTACAACTTGCAATGTCAAGCAGCTTGACAATCATAACTGGCGGTCCTGGATGTGGAAAAACCTATCTGGCAAATAAAATTATCGAGACCCTCCTATTGAAGATGCCCAATGCACACATTATTGCAACCGCCCCAACTGGTAAAGCCGCATCTCGTTTCCAAAATAAAAAGATTACCTCACAAACCCTACACTCGCTCCTAGGAATTTACGAAACGATCGATAGACAGCCTGCGATTAAGCCTCTTATCGCCGATCTTATCATAGTAGATGAATGTTCCATGATTGATCTAAAGCTTTGGTCCTATCTCCTTTCTTCTATCGCTCCTGGAACCTCTGTAATCTTGATGGGTGATCCTGATCAATTACCCCCAGTTGAAGGGGGTGCTATCTTTGAAGAATTTTGTAATATTAAAGCCATTAATACCGTTCACTTAAATAAAACACTACGCAGTCAATCATCTTCCCTTCAACAACTTTCCCATTTTGTAAAACATGGAAAAGGAAAAGAAGCTATAGAACTTTTCTCCTCCACTTCTGACTCTGACATCTCTTTTCTCCCCTTAAATAAATTCACCCCCAATGAAAATTTAGGCTCTATTTTAACACCTTTTCACAAGGGACCGTTCGGAACTCAAGCAATCAATGAACAAATCTATTCCCTTTCTAATGCAAAGGTAAGGCCAATTATCATAACAAAAAATGATTACCAACTGGGACTAATGAATGGTGATATTGGTTTCATAGAAGATGACATAGCCGTCTTTAATGATTCTTCATTTGCCTCCTCTCTCCTCTATTCGTATGATCTTGCCTGGGCAATTTCAATTCATAAAAGCCAAGGAAGTGAATTTGATCATGTATGCATCTTGCTGCCTGAAAATAGTGAACTATTTGGAAGAAAGCTTCTCTATACAGCAATTACAAGAGCCAAAAAAAGCGTCACCATCTTCGGTGACTCTAAAACCTTTCTCCAAATCACTTCCCAAATCACCCACCCTCGCTCTAATTTAACTAAACGCTTTTCTAAATATAGCCATTTGACTTTAAAATGATGAAAAATCGTATATAGTGATTTGTCAAAGTTAAATGACTATACGATTTTTCATTACTTTAGATACTCTATTGGGTTAGTAAAAACAGTCCATTTTTGCTTGTTAAAATGTTCTTTCCAGCTATTCAAAGGTCTTGCAATACGACCATCAAAACGCCAAATTTCTAGTAGATATGTCTCTGGATTTACAATGAAGGCTAAGAAATCACAAACCCAGTTACTATCTGCAAAAACAAATGGACTTGGAGCGCCTTTTGCAATTAGAGCTGTTAAGAACCTTTCCTGGAAATAGGGAAATTTTTCTGGCTGGTTTTTTCTTACCTGAGAATAGATTTCTTTTATTGAACCTTGGATAGGATCTATCCCTAAAGGCTCTAGAATAAAAATGATTTCATCTAAGTTTAAAGGTGTATTTATATACCATTGCTTTGCTTTTTCTATGATTTCATCTCTTAGATATGTAAAGGTATTACCTCTAAATTGCCAAGCATGTGAAAAAGGCTCTAACCCTGGCTTTAAAACAAATGCATGCACTGGGTTTACCATTAAAAGACCTTTTAGGGGAGATGTTTCAAAGGTAGCTGTTACAGTGTATGGAAGATCCTTCATCAATTCAATAAGACCCACACAAAGCTCTAAGGGATCATTTGGCTCAAGGCTGCTTTGTGTTAAATTTTTTCCTAAATTAAAATAGCATTTTACAAGTGATTCTAAATTGCCACCTGAAATATAAGCCCAGGGCTTTCTAGGAGCATACTCATTCAGTTTTTCTTGGTGCATTTGAGTTGTTCGTTTTACTGCGGTCTGGATAAAAATGGGATTTTGGACTCTCTCTATGACCTGGTCGATCATCTCTTTTACAAGCTCTTTTCCCTCTTCAAATTCACAAGCAGTAGTTACGATGGGTTCAATAATTTGAAAAAAATTAATCAATGCATCTTTGTATTCATTTTCATTATAAATCATAGTCCAAACTGTCGGATCATAACGACCGTGTTTATATAAAAGGCGAAAACCAGCTGGACGATCTTCATACACCTCTTCTTGTTCCTCAAACATCTCAGGATCATATACTTCTTGAAAGTAAAAAGGGAAAAATTGTAAAAACTGGTCAATAAGAAATTGAAAAAATTTAGCAAATTGCTCTGATTTTTTAACCTGTTCATGATAATTTTCTTCATTTAATAAAAGATTGTGTTCCTTGTACTGTAATTCAGTTTTTAATCGTCTAATCTTATCTATTGAGTGGGCGTTTCTCAATAAGGTTTGTGTCAGACGTAAGCTTTCATTTCCCCTTTCAATTTCATCACGAGTAGAATTAATTTCATCATTTATTCTTTCTAATTTCTCATTAAGTGCAGTGTAAAGTTTTTCTCCTATCCCCCCCTCTTCTTCATGACTAAGACCAAGGCTAGTATACATATTCCATTGCGAAAAATTAGTTTTCCAATCTGAAAATGATGCTACCGTAAATTCATAACACTTTAAAAGTGGAGATTGACTATGTGCTTTAAACAATTCCTCCGCATCTTTTGCCTTATCTTCTGGAAGTTTTTTATTAATCAGATCTAAAATTCTAAGACCACTTTCTATATCCTTCCCAAAAATAAACTCTAACGTTGGGTCCAAAATTCCCTCAGGTCCTATTATTTTTAATAAATCACTATGACCTGTTTTGATACTTATAGGTACTTTATATTCTTCCCCTTCAATAACCCTTTTTAAAAATCCCCGGGTGATTAAATCATAGAGATCTTCAAGTAAAAAACCAATTTGCTCCTGTTGCACAATAATTAATGGTGCTGTAGCAAAACAAGATCCAACGCTTTGTCTCAAAAAAGTCATTAAAGCAATTAAAACAGCTTGACTAATCGCTCTTTTTTCTAATTTATCTCCTTTTTTTAACAAAAGAGAATAGCCAATAAGCCTTTCAACATAAGGGTTTGCTAAGGGAAAACTCAATTGTCTTAAACGAATGCGCGCAGAATTACTTTCTAAAAATAGTGTTAAAACATTTTTTACATGTTCTGTAAAAAATGAATCAAAGGGACCATATGTCGGCATATTTAAATTTTGTAAAAGTTTCTGAGCATTTTTCTCTGAAAAATGCCCTTTTTCATCTATAACTTCATTTGCAATGAGTCGAGAACGCCTTGTAATTCGATAATGTTGTACTTCAACTAAATTTGCCCTTTCACACCTCTTGCAAAGCTTGAGCTCTTCTGCTATTCTAAGGAATTCCATAACATACCAATTTACAAAACATCATGATAACATGTAATGAAAAAGAAATCGAAGTAACAAATAAAACCACTGGCTATGAGCTTGCAGAAAAATTAAGTTTAACAAGCCCTAGCCAAGCGTTAGCCCTTTTTATCAACCAACAACCAAAAGATTTTTTTACAGAAATTCACCCTGGCGACATCGTTGAAATCGTAGGTTTTGAAGACCAAAGAGGAAAAGAAGTTTTCTGGCACAGCTCCGCTCACATTCTAGCTCAAGCTGTACTAAGACTGTTTCCAGATGCAGTTGTTACAATAGGACCAGCTATCGCTGAAGGATTCTACTATGATTTTGCAAACTTGCAAATTAGTGAAGATGATTTCCCCTCTATTGAAAAAGAAATGCAACTGATTATCAAGGAAAATTACAAACCTCAAAAAACCATTTTTAACAATAAAACTGATGCGATCAACTCCTTTAAAGGAAATCCTTACAAACTTGAACTCATCAATGAACTTTCTGATGATTCTGTAATTACAGGGTATACTCAGGGAGATTTTTTTGATCTTTGTCGCGGCCCCCACTTACCTTCTCTAGGGAAAGTAAAGGCCATTAAACTAATGAAAACCTCTGCTGCATATTGGCGTGGTAATCCAGAAAATGAAATGTTAACAAGAATTTATGGCATCTCGTTTCCCGACCGGAAACTACTAAAAGATTATCTTTTTTGTTTAGCTGAAGCAAAAAAAAGAGATCATAGAGTTTTAGGGAAAAAACATGAACTTTTTACCTTCACAGACGCAGCCCCTGGAATGCCCCTCATTCAGCCTAATGGAATGATTATTTGGAATAGTTTAATGCAATTTTGGCGAGAACTTCATACCAAGGCAAACTATGAAGAGATCAAAACACCTGCAATGCTTGAACAACACCTTTGGCAAACTTCTGGACATTGGGACAATTATCGTGAAAATATGTATACCTGCCAAGTAGATGAAAAAAACTATGCAATCAAACCAATGAATTGCCCTGCATGTATGCTCTATTTTGCCTCTAAAAGGCATAGTTATCGTGAACTACCCCTTCGTATTGCTGAAATTGGAAATGTTCATCGCCATGAACTTTCAGGATCATTAAATGGTCTTTTGCGCGTTCGCTCATTTCATCAAGATGATGCACATATTTTTATGAAAGCAGAAGATATTAAAGCTGAAATTTTAGATGTTTTAAAACTAGCTGATAAAATTTATAATACCTTTGGTCTTAGCTATCATTTAGAACTTTCTACTCGTCCTGCGACAAAAACAATTGGTTCAGATAATGACTGGGAAATAGCAACTGAAGGATTAAAAAATGCTTTAGATGAATATAAAAAACCTTACCGTATAAATGAAGGTGATGGTGCATTTTATGGTCCAAAAATTGACTTGCATGTGCAAGACGCTCTTGGGCGTTCCTGGCAATGTGGAACAATCCAACTTGACATGGCGCTCCCAGAACGCTTTAACCTAGAATATGTAAGTAGTGATCAAGGAATAACAAAAAGACCCATTATGATTCATAGAGCTCTCTATGGATCCATTGAGCGCTTTTTAGCTATCATAATTGAACACTTTGCAGGGCGATTCCCCCTTTGGTTAAGCCCAAAACCTGTCCGGATAATTGCTGTTGCAGATAGACATCTTGAATTTGCAAAAATTGTTCAAAAAGAAATTTCTGAAACAGGCATATTATGTGAAATAGACGCCTCTCACGAGTCTGTAGGAAAAAAAATACGCCAAGCCCAAATTTCTCAAGTAAACTATATGTTGACAATTGGAGACAAAGAGAGCAAAAATAAAACTATTACACTACGAACTAGAGAAAATGTCGTAGTTGGGGAAATGAAAGTAAAAAACTTTATCGATAAAATTGTCCCAGAGTTCAATGATAGAGATTTGATATCAGCTTTTAAGGTAGATTGATGAAAAAATTAGACTCTCAGCTTTTAGAGCGTTTACAAAAGAAAAATGAAACAAAGATGCAACTGCTAGTTGAGAGAAGCACTCACAAAGAGTCTCCTAATATTTCTTCTCTTTTTAAAGTTGCTCCCCTAAATCCTGGAGAAGAAATAGCTTTAAAAGAGCTCCTCTCACTCAATAACTCTGAAAACTTTGATATCTCTCAAGATTTTTTTGAATTAAAAAAAATTACCTCTGAATTAAAAGCAATCAACTCTCAAGCAATCATATTGCATGGAGAAAGAATTAAAAGTGCCCAGATCCTTTTAAAAAAATATCGAGAAGGTGCCTTTACTTCCTGGCTAATTCAAACCTACGGCAATCGACAAACACCTTATAACTTTCTACAATATTATGAATTTTATAGCTCTCTTACAACAACACTACGTGAAAAGATGCTTGATATGCCCAAACAGGCTGTTTATACCCTTGCAAGTAGACAAGGAGATCTCAACATAAAGGTATCCTTCGTCAGAGAATACTCTGGAGAATCTAAAAGACGTCTATTAACTAAAATTCGTAATGCCTTTCCTCTATCTACAAAAGATAAAAGGAAAGAAAATCTTTCCGATAAGGTCATTAATACTTTATCTAAACTTATTGAAGACCTTGAAGAAAAGAGTTGGTCTCCTTCAGATTTCGAATCTAAAAAAATCAAAGACCTTCTGTCGCGCCTTTCTCAAGAACTTAGTTAAATATTTTCAAAAAAATAAAACGATGCTCGACAATAGATACCTTATTGTTGTATATTGTTCTTATTTTATTAATTAATTGAAGTATTACAAGATTTTTACAGTTTTAAGTGACGTATTTAAAAGCTCTTATGCAAAATAGTTATTTCATACTATAGTCATTTAACTTTAAAATGATAAAGTTCACAAAAAATTTTGCTTGGATTTTATTTAATTTATCGCTGCTTATATTATTAATATTAGTGAGATCAATTTTATGAAATACAGCAAAAGTCTGGAGTTAACTCTATCTGTTTAAAGTTAAATGACTATATAAAAAATAACTCTACGTCTTACAAAAAAGAAGATCAAAGGAGAAAAAACTTGAATCAGAGTCCACTTGTTGTAAGTTATTACACTGAAGGAACACCTTATGAAAAAGAAGCGCAAGACCTCAAAGCCTCATGCGAAAAATTTAATTTAGAGTATGAAATATTACCAGTACCTAACCTTGGATCCTGGAGCGCTAACTGCTGCCATAAAGCTGAATTTCTTTTAAAAAAATTAGAAGAACATAAACGCCCTCTTATATGGACAGATGCCGATAGTGTTTTTATGCAAACCCCTAAACTTCTCCTAGAGTGCCACGCAGATGTAGCCTTACGGATCAATGATTATGTAGAAATTAATGATAAGGCAAAAATTTTAACTGGAACAATGTTTTTCAATAATACCGCTTCATCTAAAAAGCTCCTTCAATTATGGAAAAAAGAGTGTGAAAAACTATTACAAAATAGTAATACTATAGTTTTTGATCAGGTTGCTTTAAGAAAGGTTGTCCTTCATTATCCTACAATCGTAGAAATGAAAAGGCTTCCCATTTCTTACGTCTTCATTGTAGACAATCCTGAAGATAAAAATAGGGTTCATTCTGATGTTGTAGTAGCACACTACCAAGCATCAAGAATTAATCAGAAAATTATTGATGGAGAGCTTGTTTCTACACTAGTTGACAATCTATCATCAGCAGAACTAAAAGACCTCCGCACAAAGTAGTAAGTAAGCAGAAAAGGATTTCTAAGTAGCACATCGATCGATGTGCTACTTTAAATCACTATAGAAATCCCTGCACTTTTTCTAAAAGAAGTGCAGCGGGCCTTCCTTAATTACTCCCACACAAAGTTGTGGACCTACAGAAAAGAGTTCTAAAGGGCACTCGATCGATGCACCCCTTTAGCCCAAAGCGAATTATAACAATAAAAAATCGTATATCGTGTGCCCAGAGGGTCCATAGAGGTGAAGTGTACTTTGTACTCGAACCCGATCGATATGCGATTTGTCAAAGTTAGAATTCGCAAAGAAATAAGAAGATTAAAAATATTAACATGTTTCTGAAAAAACTCTATTTTTCAACACGCCAATTAGGGATTTTTTAATTTCATTTCGTGTTACCTCTTCAACAGAAACAAGAGGAAGTCTAAGGACCTCTTCTATGAAGCCTTCGACTGCTAATGCACATTTAATTCCCTGTGGATTAACCTCTAATAAAATAGCCTTAATTACCATTTCAATTTCACTATAAAGACTTTTTGCCTTTTCCCCTTCTCCACTAACTGCAAAATCTATAATTTTTTTCCATACAGCGGGATAAAGATTTGCAATAATTGAAATAGATCCAACAGCCCCATTTTTAATCGTTTCAATAGCCAACTCATCATCCCCAGATAAAATACATGCACCTGGATTTAATAATAGTATTTCTTTTGTAAACCCAGGAGCACCTGAAGCCTCTTTTATTCCTACAACTGCATCAATTTCACTTAATTGCGCTAGTGTACTGCTACTAAGAAAAACTCCTGTCCTTCCTGGATGATGATATACCATTAGTGGAAAATTTAATTTGGAAAGTTCTTCAAAATGTCTAATAACTCCCCTATCTGTAGGTTTGTTATAATAAGGGACTATTACAAGGGCTCCTTTTGCTCCATAGTCTTTTGCCATTTTTGTATATTGGATTGTTTTTTCCGTAGAATTTGTTCCAGTTCCGGCCATAATAGAAAGTTCACGTCCCCCTTCTTTCACAGCAAAATCGATTAATGACATTAATTCTTTTTGCGATAGAGTTGGACTTTCCCCTGTTGTTCCTCCAATTACAACCCCATCTATTCCTCCCTCTATCTGCCGTACAAGTAAATTTCGAACAGCATTATAATCAATTAAACCCTTTTCTTTGCAAAATGGCGTTACAAGGGCGCTCCATGCTCCAGCAAACATAAAAATCTCTCTTCTATTGTGTTTTTATTAGATTATACTATGGATAAGAAAAGATTTTATTCCAATCTTTTGCTTCATCAAGATAATTTTCTACATATGACTTGAAAAGTGTATATTTATTTAAAGAGGCAAATGTTTGCTCTAAATAAATTCCTTTTCCATCACATGTATCTTCAATGAGAAAAGTATTTGAAAGATGAAAAAAAGCTTTGTTTTGTGTTCTAAAACAATCTTTAATTGCTTGAGAAGACTTGTCCTGAATAGAAATAACTTTAGTTGACAAAATCCATTTTCCAGTCACTTTATCCATACGAAATGAAATAAGATGACCACAAATAAAAGTTTTAACATGACCTGTCGTCATAAGTTGTGTCAAAATATATAAATACAACCGGTATGTAAGATTTCTTTCCATATAAACAGTATAACATATGAACCAAAAAAGATAAATTCATAGACTTTTTTGGGATGCAAAAATTTTCTATAGTCATTTGACTATAGAAACAACCCCACTAATGTAAAACTCTTTTACATGGCAGTAAAAATCAATTGAAAAAGATTTGCGCTATAATCATTTAACTTTAAAACGCTATAACAAAGAAATAATAAGATTAAGAAAAGCTGACATGTTTCTAAAAAACTCTATTTTTCAAAATCACTATATCCTAAACCTGAAGTAAATGAGACTTAGTCTTTGTTAAAAGTCCCGCTGCAATGAGTGCTGAAATCGCAGAAACTGCAAAAGGAACAGAGGTGTGCGCTTGTAGAAAAAAGCCACCTAAAAATGGAGCCAACATCATAGAAAGTGATTGGACCGATTGACTTAAACCCAGAACTTTTCCTTGTATTGCTTGATCGGCAGCATTAGAAATAGCTCCTGTAAAAATGGGCCACATAGCTCCTGCAAAAAACACTGATATTGAAACAATAATGAGAAAAAAGATTAGCTTATGTGGAATGGGTATCAAAATGGCAGTAAAAGAAAAAAGAATAAATGCAAAAAATAAAAAGTTTTTAATTTTTAATTTTGTATGTATTAAAAAGCTTAATGATATGGTCCCCAATATCCATACAAGCCCCATCATTGCACTTACATCCCCTATTACCGAACTTGTTGAGGAAAATATTTCAACCATAAGAGCTGGGATAAATTGATAAATCATATTCCAGCTAAAAAGAAAAAAGAAATAAATAATATAAAGATCTCTCACCTGTTTTGTCCTAAAAGCAAGGGCAATGTTATTAAGAGCCTGCATAGGATGAAAAGCTTCTTCAGATTTTACTTCTAATGTTTCTTTAAATAGCGTCCACATAACCATTAAATTAACTACAGCAAGCCCTGTTCCTATCCACATAGGAAAGTCTTTTGTAAATAACGGATTAATTGTAGGGTCTGATAACTTTCCCCCAATAAAAGGCCCTAAAACAAACATAACGCCTACCACTGCAGATCCGTAACTAAAGTATTTTACTTTTGTTTTTTCATTAGGACTTAAATCAACAATTGTTGCGAGACAAACCGACATATTTCCCGCAGCAAGCCCCGTTATAAATCTCCCTAAAAAAAGTAAAATTAAATTCAATTTCATAATTCCATACGCTGCAAGCCCATAACCGATAACCTCTAGCATCAACGTAATTAAAAAAGCCTGCTTCCTCCCCTTTCGATCTGCAAACTCACCAATTAATGGGGACAAAAGAAATTGTGCCAGCGGAAAAGATGCCAAAAAAAAGCCAAGTAATATTGCTCTAACATATTGAGGTGAAGAAGATGAAATAATCGAGTCTGTAGAACTTAAAAAAAGCGGGGCTAAAATAGGAAAAACTATTGTAGCACTTAACGAAGAAATTGCAAATGTTGTCAAGACAGCCGCAAGCGACCGGAGTCGTGTTGAGTTTTTCAAAATTAACTAATTCTCCAATCAATTGGCTTTTTTTCCCATTTTTCTAACCAGGAATTGGCTTTTGAAAAGGGTTTTGAACCATAAAAACTTTTTACTGAAAATGGGGATGGATGACTCGACTTTAGTACAACATGAGGATGTTCTTTTTTGCTTAATATACGATCACATTTTTTTTGTGCCGATTTTCCCCATAAAATAAACACAATCGGACTTTCCCTATCACACAATTTTTCAATGATCTTATCGGTAAATATTTCCCATCCCCTTCCTTGATGAGAATTTGCTTCTCCTTTTCTCACAGTTAGAGTCGCGTTTAAAAGTAAAACTCCTTGTTTTGCCCAAGAGAGCAAACTCCCGTGTTGAGGGTAAGGAATGTTTACATCCTCTACTAGCTCTTTAAAGATGTTTTTTAATGAAGGGGGCAGGGTTTTATCTTGTCTTACACTAAAAGATAGTCCCATAGCCTGTAAAGGACCGTGATAGGGATCTTGACCCATGATTACTACTTTAACTTTTTCAAATGGTGTTTGTTCCAAAGCTGAAAAAACTTCTCCCATTGGTGGATAAACTTCTTTTCCTTCCAAAACCTCGCCGTTCAAAAACTCTTTTAATTTTTTCATATAGGGAAGCTCTAGCTCTCTTTGTAAAATTGATTCCCAACTTTTTTCTAATATAGCATCCATAAATATCCATCATAGTCTATCATTGACATTTTCCCGATTTGATATTAGCATAGTCAACCAATGTTGGGTCAAGGATATTTTTTGACACGACTACTTTAACCTATCAGGGTGTAGCGCAGCTTGGTTAGCGCGCAAGTCTGGGGGACTTGAGGTCGGAGGTTCAAATCCTCTCATCCTGATTTTTCTA
>Ga0180438_10005037_pt1 | contig 18636 bp, 17 predicted proteins | sample SS_ome_12_FD_132455 | JGI IMG/M metagenome (GOLD analysis project Ga0180438, IMG submission 132455) | Hypersaline lake sediment archaeal communities from the Salton Sea, California, USA - SS_3_D_2 metaG | ecosystem: Environmental > Aquatic > Non-marine Saline and Alkaline > Hypersaline >...
GCTTGTTATAATGAGCATATATGGCAAAATCAGCAAGGATGACGAATAAACGGGGTGCTCGGAAAGCAACGACCAAAAAAAGCACGCCGCGCCTGGCCAAAGTAAGCTCCAAAAAGCCCTTTAGGGCTTACGACCAGGCCATCGAGTACCTGTTCGGCAAGACCGACTACGAGAAGCAGCGGAACCTGCGCTACAATGTGACTACGTTCAATCTAGAACGCATGGAGAAGCTCCTGCGATTGGTTGGCAATCCACACAAGAAAATCAGCGCCGTTCACATCGCCGGCACAAAAGGAAAGGGCTCTACTGCGACGATGCTGGCGAAGATGCTCGAAGCAAACGATTATAATGTCGGCCTGTATACCTCGCCCCACGTGTTGCATTTGCACGAAAGGATCATGGTCAATTCCAAGATGATTAACGAATCACAAATGCTCGGACTGCTCAACCGGATTCACTCGCCCGTTGAGAAGGTCTCCAAGGCCGATCCCCTCACGTTCTTTGAGATTATGACGACACTTGCGTTCATGCATTTTGCCGATCGGCGCGTGGATATCGCCGTCGTCGAGACAGGATTGGGCGGCAGGCTGGACAGTACGAACGTTATCCAACCAAAGGTGATCGGCATAACGAGTCTCAGTATCGACCATCAACGCCAGTTGGGCGGTACCCTCGACAGCATTGCCAGGGAAAAGGCTGGCGTCTTCAAGCGCGGCGTGCCGATTATCACCGTTGAGCAGGACCCCGACGCCATGCGAGTCTTGAAATCGGAAGCCCTCGCCGCCTCTGCACCGTTGCATGTTACCGGACGCGACATTGATTTCTCGCATCGATTTGAGAACTCGCGCGAGCACGGCCCACACACACGCATATGCCTTTCCACCCCGACAAGCAGATTCGAGCATCTCCGCGTCCCCCTCCACGGAATCCACCAGGCAATAAACTGCGGTCTGGCTCTGGCCATGCTCGATAAGCTCAAAGAAGGGGGCTACAAAATAGACCTCGAAAAGGCAAGGCGTGGGCTTGAAAACATCTCCCTTGCAGGCCGAATGGAGATGATCTGCGAAGACCCCAGAATTATGATCGACGCCGCACACAACGCCGCAAGTATAAAAGTCCTCATACAGGCCATCGGCCAGAACATTCCATACGATTCAATGGTCGTCATCTTCGGGTGCAACAACGACAAGGACATCGAGGGGATGCTGAAGGCCCTACAGTACGGCGCCGACAAGGTAATCTTTACCAGAAGCAACTCCCCCAAGGCCGTTTATCCCGATGACCTTGCCGAGATGTACACCGAAATCTGCGGAAAGATGTGCCAGGCCGCTCTGACACTCGACCAGGCCCTCCAACTGGCAAAAAACGCCGTCGGAAAAGAAGACCTCATCTGCATCACCGGAAGCTTTTATCTCATAGGCCAGGCAAAAGCGCGTTTCCAGCAAAATTAGCCAGGCAAACCACCCTCGGACACCGATTGCTCCGCAAATACAAAGTTTTTCAACCTGATCGAGCAATAGTATGGGTCCGAATCTCTGGCCGGCGGTTTCTCACGGGTTGAATTCGGCGACGATAGGGGTATGGTCACTGGGTTTTCCCGCAAGCCTGGGTCCTTTGTCGATGTAACACGCACGCGACCTTTTCGCCAGCGGTTTCGTGGCCATTATGTGGTCCAGACGCCAACCGAGGTTACGCTTCAACGAGTTTCTCAACCTGTAGTCCCAGAAAGTGTACTGGCCCGCGTCAGCACAGTGCATCCTGAAGACGTCAACAAAGCCCCAACGCATAACTTGCTCCAGTGCCTGGTGAACCTCCGGACAGTAACAAACATGGCCCAGCAGGCCTTGGGGGTCGTAAACGTCTATCGCGAGCGGCGCGACGTTGAGGTCGCCTAACCAAACGACAGCCTCGCCCGGTGAGAATCTTTTCTCGAAATAGCTCTTGAGGCGTCTGAACCAGTTTAATTTGTACTCGAATTTTTCCGAGCCCGGCGAGTAACCCTGCGGAACATAAGTATTGACAACAGCGATTCCGGCGATTTCGGCCTTGAGCAGGCGAGGCTGGTCTTTCGGCTCGTCGGCGAAGCCGAATTCTATGTTTCTCATTTCGCTTCTGCTGAAAATCGCCACCCCGTTATAGCTTTTCTGGCCTTTGAAGGCGTATTCGTAGCCGGTCTGTTCGAATTCGTCACCCGGAAAATCAACGTCCTGAACCTTAGTTTCCTGAACGCAGAGCACATCCGGCTCATGCTCACCAAGCCAGTCGAGCACCAGACCCAGCCGTGCACGAAGAGAGTTCACGTTGAAGCTTGCAACCTTCATGTCAATTATTTTGATTGTTACAAATCAATTCACTTGTCCGATATTATTAGTGTAGGCCCTCATCGTGTATATGGCCACTATCGGAAAACTACTGTGAATTATAGAGGTCTTCTCGAGTTTGCTTCCACGAGGGCGGGCCTTTTGACAACTTCCAAGGGAGTCTGACGCTATGGCTAAAAAAATGCTTCTGGTGGTGGCTCTGGTTGTTATGAGCATTTTGGTAGTCGGCTGCCAAACCGTTGCCGGGTTGGGCGGCGATATCAAATGGACCGCCGAGGCGACTGCCGACCTTATGGAAAACCAGTAAACCGGCCCGCGATCTTCGGCGCCGCGCGGCTTTCGGCAATACCTCGAGAGCAAAGGCCATAGGCTCGCATTAAGCATCACTGGCTGCTTGTTAGGCGCGCGGTATCACTCCGAAACGCTGGGTACCGTGGAAGCCCGGCTGCCTGTTTGCTCCACCACTTTGATTTGCCGCAATGAAACTTCTGTTTCAGTCTCAATCTTGTCTACAATCGTATAGCTTTCGACTATCGCTATCAGACTCATCAAAAAACTAAGTATGCTTTCGGCGCCCTGATTAATGTTGACACCGCCCGGTACCAGAGCATCGTAACATCCCTTTGTTCGGAAATCATAAACCGGCGTATCAAGGTCGTTTTCGCCAAGGAACCAGTCGAAGGCTTTGCGCTGCAGCGTCAGGTATCTTATCTCCTGCGTTGCGTCATAAGCAGCCCTGAGCATCATGACAGTGCTCGCCACTTCAACCGGCTGCTGGTCGAACGCCGGTTTTGTACCGCCGCGTTTGTACCAGCCCTTGCATCCGATGAAACTGAAGTGTTTTCCGTTAAAGGTCTTTGACAGGAGGAATTCACAGCTCTTTCTTGCCACGCTGATATATTTCTTGTCCTCAGAAGCAAGACCGGCAACAAACAACGAGCACGGCAGAACGGCGTTGTCGTAAGTCAGGACGTCCTCGAACCACTGCCAATCCGGACCGCTGTTTCGCTCGTAAAGCCCAACCAGTTTGTCCGCTGCTACCTGCAGCAGACGCTTGATGTCGCTCGCGCCGGGAAACTGCTGCAGGTAATCGCTCATGCCAAGTATCGAATAAGCCATACCCCTCGCATACTGCTTGCCCACATGCACCACTGACTTGTCGAAGCAGTCTTTGATCACAGATAAATGTGACGGTAGCGGAGGTTTGGCCATTATCGTGCCGAGGGCCCACAACACTCTGCCCAGAGCGTCGTTTTCGGGTTCATTCTGACGCCACGTCCTGTCAAAATTCATAAAGTTCCGCACCGTTCCGTCGACATTCTGGGCGTGAAGTATGAACGAAATGTAAATATCAAAAAGGCTCAGCGCCTCCGGTTCGGCGTATTGTGTGTAATACCGCGCCATGACAATTACACCCCTGGCGTTGTCGTCCGTGGCGTAGCCCTGCTCCCGGTCCGGTATATTAAATTGCGAATGCTGATAAAGCCCCGTATCGTCGGTCATCTTTTTTATGTGTGCAAGAGAAGGCTCCGGCACTTCGATGCTCGATGTTCTCTTGGCCACCATTGACAGTTGCCTGGCCGTGACCTGCAGCGGCAGACGCTTCTGGCTGAAAAGTTTCCAGTATATAGGCCCGATCTTGGGCCAGGTCCTGCTCCGACCGTAATCATACGCTCGACGCCGAAGCGAATAGAAAAGAGAGTCGTTTTGAAATATCTGCACGATTGCTTCAGCCATCTCACGCGAATCGCCGAATGGAACCAGTTTGCCACGACCATCTGCAAGCAGTTCCGTCGCCGCCCAGTATGGCGTCGAGACAACTGCTTTGCCCGTTCCGACGGCAAAAGAGAGCGTTCCGCTGGTCAATTGCTCCCTGCTCAGATACGGAGTGACATAAATGTCGGCCGCACACAGAAAATTGTTGAGTTCTTCGTCGCTTACGAACCTGTTGTGAAAAATCACGTGTTCGGCGCACCCTAATTCCTTCACCATCTGCTGCAGGCTGAACCTGTAGGATTCGCCGTCGTGTTTCAACACCGATGGATGCGTCATGCCGAGGATTACATACAGCACCGACGGTTCAGCCTCGATGATCGCCGGCATCGCCCTGAGCATCACCTCGATACCCTTGTTCTTGTTGAGCAGGCCGAATGTGAGTATCGTCCGGCGGCCCTCCATCCCGAATTTATGTTTGTAGTAGTTGTTGTCCACAAAATGAAGGTCCGGTATGCCGTGGGGAATAAGCTGTATTTTTTTGCCCGATATGCCGTAAATATTGCGCAGCATAGCCACGCCCCGTTCGTTCATCGTGATCACCCGGTACGAAGCATTACACAAGTCGATCATTGATTTGAGGTAAACCGCGGGCGGGTCATCAAGAACCGTGTGCAGTGTTGTGATAACAGGGGCCTTGAGCCTGTTGAGCAGCAGGCTCAGGTATGAACCTCCCTCCCCGCCGAAAAGGCCGAACTCATGCTGAACCGACACTGTATCCACGTGGCTGAAATTGATATAGTCCGCCGCGCAGATATAATCATTTTTAACATTCTGGCGAATCTCGAACTTGACAGGATCTTTGTATTTCAGGTCACTGTCCTGGCGCATGGCCACAACGAGTGGTTCGAAGTCATCCTTGCCCGCTGCTGCCGTACTTCCGATCAGGTCTGAGCAGAATGTCGCGATTCCACATTTTCTGGGTAAGAAAGAAGATACGAAAGCAACCTTTCTTTTACGTCCTTGCGTCATCCGTAACGTCCCCTTTGTAATAGCCCCAGACACTAAAGTCCTATTTTAAGGCTGTTTAACCGCCGTGTCAAGCAATTTGGCTACCTCGCTCCAATATAATGTATATTTTTTTTGTGCCGGATTTGATGACCGTCGCGGGAGCACCGGCGAAAAGCCTTTTTTCCCCGAAAATTCTTGGTCGACCAAGGATTTTTCCCTTTTTCACAACAAAAGGTTCTGGTATCGTATATACTACCGACATGGTAGGAATAATGGGAGAATTTCGATGAGACTCTCGACCAGAACCAGATATGGCATCAGGGCCGTATTGGAACTGGCTCAAAACTATGGCCAAGGACCAATACAGATGAAAACTATTGCCCAGCGCCAGGAAATCTCTGTAAAATACCTCGAACAATTGATGACCATACTCAAAACGGCGGGATTTGTCAGGAGTGTCCGAGGCGCACGAGGCGGTTATCTCCTTGCAAAACACCCGAATCAGATTAAACTCAGCGAAACTTTTGCTGCACTTGAGGGGCCTGTAACGACCGTCGACTGCGTTCAGGATGCCACTTCCTGTACGCGGGTCAAGGATTGTTTGACCCGACAACTCTGGATAGAGATACAGCAGGCGATACTCGATGTTCTGGAATCGAAGACCCTGCAGGACTTCGTTAAGAAAGCAGCCGGAAGCTGAGCGTTAGAATGTTAAACTTGGTAAAATAGGTAATTCATCCTGCTTGCACTTGAGAATCTAACCAAAGCAGCGGCACATGTACGCTGCCGCAGGCAATCGAAGCACGGGATTGTGCCGACCTCGTCCGACAAACCTGAACTGCTCGGCTAAAGGGCGTGAACAATCATGCGGGCGATAATTAGAAATACGTAGGGCAGCAGGAACCGATGTTCTTTTGAAATCCGAGTTGCGGAATTGTATTTCTGCGAGCGTTGCGAAATTCCACCGTTCGACAAATTACACCGCAATGGTTTGGGCCGTTCTTGGACCATAAAGGAAAACCGAAATGAAATGGCAGGATAACCAGAGTACGAACCGGAAAATGGACAAGCTGGCCGAGCAGATTACGAGGACTTATGAGGGCGATTCGGGGATTAACTTAATCGATGCTTCCAATCTCCCCGTACGGGCGAAGATCATTGAGATCCTTGATTTGCTCACCGAACTGCTCTTTCCCGGCTACACCGGCAGGAGGACCGTTACAAAATCGAATGTCCATTTCGTTGTCATCGACATCCTGTATCACGTCTACGCCGAGCTTAGCGATCAGATAGAGCGTGCCTACAAGTACCGATGCAGAATGCAAAGCTGTGACGGCTGTGACTGCCGCAACATGGCTGAAGTTGCCACGGGCCATCTCCTGAGCCGGCTTCCCACACTCAGAGAGCTGCTAAAGGGCGATGTCTGCGCAGCCTTCGACGGCGACCCCGCCGCCCAGTCATACGAGGAAATCGTCATCAGCTATCCATGCATTACCGCCATTGCCACCCATCGTCTTGCGCACGAATTGTACCTGAGAGAAGTGCCCTTGATCCCGCGAATAATGTCCGAATACGCACACGCCAAAACCGGCATCGACATACATCCCGGAGCCACCATCGGAAGAAACTTCTTCATCGACCATGGTACCGGAGTCGTGATAGGCGAAACAACCATCATAGGAGACAACGTCAAAATCTATCAGGGTACTACCCTCGGAGCATTAAGCTTTCCGAAGGACGAGAGAGGAAGAATAATAAAAGGCGGAAAGAGACACCCGACTATCGAAGACAACGTAACAATTTATGCCGAGGCCACGATACTGGGCGATGTGCTCATCGGAAAAAATGCCACCATTGGCGCAAACGTCTGGATAAAGGAATCCGTACCGCCTCACGTCACAGTTTCAGTCGGCGGTACGGACCTGGTTTATACCGAGCAAAGGAAAAAAACGCGGGCCAAAACATAGCAATATTTTAAGGCGTCTGCTTTCAGAGGTTCTTTTGGACGAACGACTGTTAAAAAAAATAGGGGAATTGAAACGAATGCGCAACGCCGTCATACTTGCGCACAACTATCAGCCCGGTGAGATACAGGACCTGGCCGATTTTTGCGGAGATTCTCTTGGCCTAAGCATTAAAGCCGCCAAAACCGACGCGCAAGTCATTATCTTTTGCGGTGTCCGGTTTATGGCCGAGACCGCCGCCGTGCTTTCACCGGAAAAGACCGTACTTCTGCCGGACAAATTCGCAGGCTGTCCGATGGCTGATATGATAACAGCCGAACAGTTGCGAGAGCTCAAGAACGACTATCCCGATGCGGTTGTGGTCTGCTATGTGAACAGCGCAGCCGAAGTCAAGGCCGAGAGCGATTATTGCTGCACCAGTGCAAATGCCGTGGAACTTGTCCAATCCCTGCCTGCCGAAAAAAAGATTATTTTCGTGCCCGATTGCCACCTCGGACGCTTTGTCAGGGAGAAAACCGGAAGGGATATTGTCCTCTGGCCGGGATATTGCATAACCCACGTAGTTATCACCGAAGACGATATTAAACAGGCAAGGGCCGAATATCCCGACGCTGTCGTCATGGCCCATCCTGAGTGCAACGAGCCCGTAAAGGACCTTGCAGACCAGATTTTAAGCACCGGACAAATGTTGAAATTTGTGCGGACCAGCGCCGCACGCCGTTTTATTGTCGCCACCGAGAAAGGCATCATTCACACGCTTAAGAAAGAAAAACCGCACGCCGAGTTCATCCCGGCAAGCGAAAGGGCCATTTGCCCGAACATGAAAATGATTACGCTGGACAAGGTAGTCGCCGCACTGGAGGATATGCAATATAAGATTACGGTGCCCGAAGAAATCAGAGCAAGGGCCAGGAAGGCCCTCGACAGGATGCTCGAAGTTATGCCGTGCAGATAAGAAAGGATCAGACTGATGCCGAGACAAAGTGGTTATCATTTGGAAACGCTGGCAATTCACGCCGGACAGCACCCTGATTCGGATACGCTCAGTCGCGCCGTCCCGATCTATCAGACAACCAGCTACGTCTTCAAAGATAGCGACCATGCCGCGAATCTCTTTGCGCTCAAAGAGTTCGGAAACATCTATACCCGATTGATGAATCCAACGACCGATGTCCTGGAGAAGCGACTTGCCGCGATGGAAGGCGGCGTCGGCGCCTTGGCCACAAGTTCCGGACAGTCGGCTATCTACATCAGCATCTTAAATATCTGCGGCGCCGGAGGCCACATCGTCTCTTCAAACTCGCTTTATGGCGGTACGGTCACGCTCTTTAGCCAGACGTTTCCGAAACTGGGTATTCACGTCACCTTTGTTGACCCCAACGATCCCGAAAACTTTGCCAAAGCAATCAAGGACACCACCCGACTTCTTTACATAGAAACTATCGGCAATCCCAAGAACGACATATTGCAGTACGAAAGGATAGCCGAAATCGCGCATGAGCATGGCATACCCGTTATTTGCGATAATACTGTCGCCACACCCGTGCTGTTTACCCCGATTGATTACGGAATTGACATTGTCGTTCACAGTTGCACAAAGTTTATCGGCGGCCACGGAACCTGTATCGGAGGAGCAATCGTCGATTCCGGCAGCTTCGATTGGAAAAACGGCGGATACCCAGAACTGACCGAACCGGACCCCAGCTATCACGGCGTCAGGTACGTCGAGTCGTTCGGAAACCTCGCCTATATAATAAAGGCAAGAACACAGTTGCTGCGCGACATGGGTTCGTGTATGTCGCCGTTTAATGCGTTTCTTTTCCTCCAGGGCGTCGAGACCCTGCACCTGCGCATGCCCAGACATTCCGAAAACGCCCTCAAACTTGCCCAATGGCTCGAGAAACACAAGGCCGTAAACTGGGTCAACTATCCAGGCCTCAAGTCGCATCCGGACTACAAACTCACAAGAAAGTATCTGGCCAAAGGCCAGGGGGCTATTCTCGGCTTCGGAATCGAAGGCGGCGCACAGGCAGGAAGAAAGTTTATTAACAGCGTAAAACTCGCCAGCCATCTCGCAAACATCGGAGACAGCAAGACCCTCGTAATTCATCCGGCCAGCACCACCCATCAGCAGTTGACAGAAGCCGAACAAGAAGCTGCCGGCGTTACGGGCGATTATGTTCGTGTCTCGGTTGGAACCGAACACATAGATGATATAATAATTGATTTTGAGCAGGCGCTCGAGGCCAGCCAGAGGTAAAAAACATGTGGGAATATACCGACAAAGTAAAGGAACACTTCTTCAAACCCAGAAACGTCGGTGAGATTGAGAATCCCGACGGAATGGGTGAGGTCGGTTCCCTGGCGTGTGGTGATGCTTTGAGACTGACGTTCAAACTCGACGAAAACGGCAGGATCAAGGACGCAAAGTTCAAGACTTTCGGTTGTGCAAGCGCAATCGCAACCTCGTCGGTCCTCACCGAACTGATAAAAGGGATGACCGTCGACGAGGCCGCCAGGGTCACAAACAAGGACATCGCAGACTATCTGGGCGGGCTGCCCGAGCAGAAGATGCATTGCTCGGTTATGGGGAGAGAGGCGCTTGAAGCTGCCATCGAAAACTATCGAACCGGCGGCAAGGCCAAGCACGAGCTCGAAGGCAAGGTCGTTTGCACATGTTTCGGAGTGACCGAAAACGAAATCGAGAGGGTAATAAGGGAAAACGACCTCAAGACCGTCGAAGAGGTCACAAATTACTGCAAGGCCGGCGGCGGTTGCGGCGGCTGCAGGGGCGAAATTGAAAAAATCATCGAAAACATTCAGGGCGCCCAAATCAGGCGTGCTGCTGTCTCTGTCCCTCTCAAGGGTCGCAAACTGACCAACATTCAAAAGATACAGTTGATCCAGCAGACTATCAATGAACAGATTCGACCGGCCCTCAGGGCACACGGCGGCAATATCGAGCTTATAGACGTTGAAGGTGACAAGGTTGTCGTTGCGTTCAGGGGTATGTGTGCTCAGTGCAAGCTTACGGAGTTTACGATGAAGGACGTTGTCCAGGCAAAGCTGCGGGAGTTCGTCTCAGATTCGCTTTTCGTCGAGGAGGATGCCGAGTCCGTACAGCAACCGCATAAGCATAGAGGATAACTATGGAGCCGATATACTTTGACAACAACGCCACGACAAAGGTGGCCGAAGAAGTTCTGGAGCAGATCAGACCCTTGTTCTGCGAGCTCTACGGTAACCCTTCCAGCATGCACACATTTGGCGGCCGGATGGGCCGAAAGATTCGTTGCGCGAGAGAACAGGTTGCCGCATTCCTTGGATGCGAGCCAGCCGAAATAGTCTTCACAAGCGGCGGAACCGAAAGTGACAATGCCGCCATAAAAGGAACTCTGGCCGCTTTCCCCGACAGACGAAAGGTCATTACTACAAGGGTCGAACATCCCGCTGTGTTGTCCGTCTGCAGGGACCTCGAAAATCACGGATATACCGTTATCGAACTCGGCGTCGACAAGCAGGGAAGGCTCGACCTTGATGAGCTCCGGACACAGCTCGATGATGATACCGCGCTCGTTTCCATAATGTACGCCAACAACGAAACAGGAACCATCTTTCCCATTGAGCAGATCGGCGGCATCGTAAAAGATGCCGACGTCCTGTTTCATACGGACGGTGTTCAGGCCGTCGGCAAAATTCCTTTGAACCTCGCCAACAGCACCGTTGATTTGTTCAGCCTGTCAGGCCATAAGCTGCACGCGCCGAAAGGTATCGGTGTCTTATACGTCAAAAAGGGAACACGACTGGCGCCCTTTATGCTGGGCGGCCATCAGGAGGCCGGAAGAAGGGCGGGAACTGAAAATGTCCCCGGTATCGTCGGACTCGGAAAGGCCTGCGAACTCGCCGCCTGCAATATCGAGCGCGAAAACAACAGGGTCAAGTTCCTCCGCGACAAACTCGAAAACGCAATACTTGAGAAATGCCCCGACTGCCGCGTAAACGGCGACAAAGAAAATCGTCTGCCCAACACCGCAAATATAAGCTTCGAATACGTCGAAGGCGAGGCCATCCTCCTTATGCTCGACAAATACGGAATTTGCGCCAGCAGCGGCTCAGCCTGCACCTCCGGCTCACTCGAGCCGAGCCACGTATTGCGGGCTATGGGAGTACCCTTCACCGCCGCACACGGCTCGGTCAGATTCAGCCTGAGCCGCTACAACACCGAGCAGGAAGTAGACTACACAATCCAGAAAATGCCCGACATCATAAACCGACTCAGAGAATTGTCGCCTTTTGTCGCTGAGAAATCTTGACTCGTCACAGAGAACCGGTTCACAAATATATGCTCGCTGTTCAGTAATTCTGATTCCGAACAGAATCAGATGTGCTTCTATTCTGGAGTTAAATTCGATACCGCATACCACTGTTCTGCACACACGCCCTCTTGCGAACGGCCGTGTTGCTTTCACCCCTCTCACCCGCCTGTGGTTGAGATGGTTCGCAGCGCCCTCAAGTCCGACCAGCCCTCAACTCTTCGGCTTGCAGGTACATTTTGCAGCCGGCTTGCCGCAGCCAGAACAAACCTTGTTCTTTAGTGTCTTTTCGGCAAGCCAGTATGAAATAATTCCTTCATGCTGGTATCATCAGTTATGGTCGGCAGGTTCCGCTTGATCGATGACCTATGTGAGTGGTCGTCGGGCGGGCCGGCGAAACCGATTTTCCGGAGAAAGACTGATGAGCACGAAACGGCCAGCGAACCTTCCCGTTGCCCTTTCCAGAGCATGTCGGCAGTTCGACCAGTGGCGCAGCCGGCACCGCAAGCGTACCCGACTGACCAAAGGACTTTGGCGCGAGGCTGCAGTTCTGGCTTGTGAGTACGGGCTCAACAAGACCGCCCGTGCACTGGGTTTGAAGTACTACTCACTCAAGAAGCACCTTGATGAGATGACCACCAAGGAACCGGTCCCTACAAAGGTCGAGCCTGACTTCATCGAGCTTATGCCCGGCGTGATGACGGATAGATAGTTCCATGGAATGCACAATTGAGTGGGCCGATGGCAGCGGCTCGACGGTGCGGATGCATATCAAGGGCGCAGGCCTGTCGGATCTGGCCTCTTTGGCCGGGGTATTTCGGGGCGGCAGGGCATGATCCAGGTCACACCGCAAATGCGGATTCGGGTGGCTGTCGAGCCCGCGGATTTTCGCAAGGGAATCGACGGCCTGGCCCGCGCTTGCCGTGAGGCGCTTCGAAGCGATCCTTTTAGCGGATGTGTCTTCGTATTCCGTAATAAGAGCCGCAACACGCTCAAGATCCTGGTCTATGATGGTCAGGGCTTCTGGTTGTGCCAGAAACGGTTGTCAAAAGGCCGGTTTCCGTGGTGGCCACACAGTGTCTCAGCCGCAACCAAGGCCCTCAAGGCCCACCAGCTGATAGTCTTGCTCTCCGGCGGTGATCCGGAGGCAGCCGAAGGGGTTCAGCCCTGGCGTCGGGTGAATCCGGGCCAGTGAGAAAAGGCGACTTGCTCTTATGTCTTGACTTTATCCCGGATATCTCAAGCAAAAACTTATTTTTGCCCGATAACATCTCTGTCGGTTCTCACGATGATTACACAATGTGCTGTGTGGGTAGCGACGAGCAATCTGCGAAGAATCAGAAGACGCAGCGGCAAGTTGATCTGGCCGCACGCCAAGCCAACTGAGCAAGGCGGGCCTGAGCAGATCGAGCTTGAAATCAACGAACTGGAGTCGATCCTGGAACGTGTGAGATCGAGCCTGACTCACGAGCAATAATACAAGCTTCACTCAGCCCTGGAGACCCTGCTTTTTCTGACAACAACATCTGCGAACGCGCCCTCAAGAAGGCGATCCTGCACCGCAAGAACGCCTACTTCTACAAGACTCAGAACGGCCCCCGCGTGGGGAACCTGTTTATAAGCCTGATCCACACCTGCGAACTGAACAAGCTCAACCCCTTACAGTACCTCACCGAACTGCAGAAACACCACAGGGAACTATCCTCAAATCCTGATAGCTGGATGCCCTGGAACTACCGCCGCACGCTCCAGAGGACAATCGTGCACTGAGAAATCAACATTTTTTTTGCCCTGCCGAAAGGACACGGAAAAAGCGATAGCTTATCCGACCGATGCCAGACTTTATTGTGCGCGCGCACTGGTTCTCGTATGCTGGCAGGACTGATCCTGACAATGTCTGTATTTGAGAAGTGTGATATGCATGCTCAAGTGTTCTCCTGTTATGGGCATTGGAGCCAATACGCTCTAATCGTCAATAGTGTAGTTTTCAGGGGTACACCCAAGCCACATCCTTTCTATCTCTTCGAGAGATTTCCCTTTGGTTTCCGGCACAAACCGCCACATAAAGATGATCAGAACAATGCACATGGTCCCGTAGATAAAAAATGGAAATCCATGATGAAATACGTCAATCAAAAATTCGTTCTCATCCATCATGGGGAAAGTCTGTGATACCACAGTATTGGCTACCCACAAGCATATTGTCGCAATACCCATAGCCCTGCCGCGAATTTTTGTCGGGAATATCTCTGACAGGATCACCCAGACTACCGGTCCGACCGAAAGTGCGAAACACGCGATATATCCCAATACAAAAAACAGCAGCCATAGTCCTTTGGCCTGATAGAGTTCTGCCATCCCCATTGCAAAAAGGGAAATCCCCATGCCCGCTGAGCCAGTGATCATCAAAGGCTTCCGCCCCAGCTTATCCACCGCCCATATCGCGATGATCGTAAAGACAAGATTGGTCGCACCGACAACTACTTGCTGAAGCAAAGCAGCGTCGATGGTTTCGCCCCCAAGTTTTTCGAATATGTCACTGCCGAAGTACAGAAAGACATTGATTCCGGTTACCTGCTGCAGTACTGCCAAAGTCACGCCGATCACTAATACAAGTCTCATTCCAGGATGGAAAAGTTGCGATAGCGAGCCGCTCTCGTGAGAAATGGTTTCTTCAATAGACGCCATCTCTTCTCGGGCATATTCCCTACCGTCAACGCGAGCCAGTATTGCCAAAGCCTTGTCTTTTCTCCCCTTTTTGGTCAGCCAACGCGGGCTTTCAGGTACGAGCAGCATTAGGAACATGAAAAGCATTGCCGGTAGTGACTCAGAACCGAACATCCAACGCCAGCCGGCTTCACTATTCCACGCCTGATCGCCACCTTTTGCGATAAAATAATTTACGAAATATACCAGCAGCATTCCAAAAATAATGGCAAACTGATTAACCGATACCATTCGGCCGCGAATCCTGGCTGGAGATATTTCGGCGATATACATGGGCGAAGTCATTGAAGCCGCACCGACCCCAAGACCGCCTATAAAGCGAAATACGATAAATTGGAAAAGAGTTTGCGGAAGCGCCGTCCCTATGGCGGAAATTAAAAATAGAATGGCGGATATAATCAAAACGTTCTTTCGCCCCAGGTAATCGCTTAACGTCCCGGCAAAACCGGCTCCGAATATACAGGCGATCAGCGCACTGGAGGCGGCAAAACCTTTCATCGCCGGGCTCAACTCAAATTTCAACTGAACGAACTGCAGCGAGCCATTGATCACGCCGGTATCGTATCCAAATAAAAGGCCGCCTAAGGCCGCCGTCAGGCAGACACCGACAAGATAAGTGGTGCTGCCACTGTCTTTTGGTTTGGTCATTTGCATGTTATTTCCAGATTCATGATATGGTAAGCTATTTGCTGCTGTCTGCAACCGCACGGAATACAGCCAGGATATTCTTGAGAGGTGTTTTCGCCTGGATGTTATGAATTGTATTGAAAACCATTCCTGTCGGATGGTTGAATATCTCGATACGCTGACGTACCTGGTTATAGACTTCGTCCGGCGTTCCAAACGGCAATGTCTTCTGTGTATCCACACCGCCACCCCAGAAGATTATGTCTTTGCCGAATTCATCTTTTAACTGACGAGGATCCATTCCGGCAGCCGAACACTGCACGGGATTCAGGATATCGAAGCCGGCCTCGATAAAATCGGGGATCAATTCCTTGACCGCACCACAGGAATGAATAAATACCTTCCATTTGGAATTAACATGGATATAATCATTGGTCTTTTTGTGGAAAGGCTTGAATAAATCCCGATAAGTCTGCGGCGAAATAAACAACCCGTTCTGTGTGCCAAAATCCGTACCCGTTGTGAACGCAGCCTGGATATTATCGCCCAGCGCGTCAATCAAGAGCTTCAGGTTTTTCAGGGCGATCTCGCACTGTCCCTCAAACACCTTATAAACATAGTCTCTACGAATCGCGGTGGAAACATACCATTCCTCGATATCACGTATACCGGGAGTATCCTTCATCCACATTGCCGGCACAAGTGCAATATCCCCAAAACCGGTTCCGGGTGTACTGAGGATAGTCCCCTTACCGGCTTGGACAGCTTTGTGGGCCTGATCGATTAACGGCTGAATATCTGCAGCAGTCAGCTCGGCAAACTCAACAAGATTATCCCCCGGATCAAGCTCGTCCTCATCAATCGGTCCCTGGCGACAGATCGCATCAAAATAGAATCCGCCTTTCGGCATGTGCCCGCTGGGTTCAACCGATGTATCCCCTTCAGGATACAGATACCAGCCGCCTCTGCCATCGTCTTTGACATTGAAATTGCCCGGCACAAGAACCTCGGTGCCGTCAAACATCGTAAACTCTTTCCAGTCTTCACACTCAAAACCAAACATAGTCTTCGGAGACATCACACCGACGACATCAATCCCCAAAGCGTCCATAAGTTTCCTGTCTATCTGCCCCAGCATCTGAAACGGCTCATGGACCTTTACCCGGTAATCTTCCTCACCCAGCAAAGCCCTTCTCACCTTAGACAAGGTACTGGCCGATATTCCCGTAACATGTGTGGCACCAAAATCCACACATACCCGGTCTACGGGCTGATGATTAAGTGTCCTTTCCAATCTCTCACGAGAGTTCAATCTTTTGCCTTTCGCTATTAACGCATCACCAAAACAACCTTATTGATCACCTGAGCCCGCCCCGAAACCGCCAAAGTCTACTCCACCGGCCACACTTTCAGAACAAGCTTACCTTCAGGTGGATTTTCAAATGGGCCGGCAGTTGGCTTCTTGTGGCTTCTTTTCTTGCCGAAGTAGTCGGTATCGACTTTCAAAGGCGTATTGTCGCGATTGACGTATAGCAGGCCCGGCACTCTGGCCTTGCCGAGCAATTCAGTCGTCACAAGCTTGTTTTGCATGGAATTCAAGAAATGCTCCAGTCTGACATGCAAGTACACTTCGTCACCTTTTTCAACTACTTCAAGCATTGGGTCAAACTCAGGCCGCACAATGCGACTGGATTCGTCGGCGTATGACGCCGCTCCATTGAGGTATACGTTGCCATCAACCTTCATGGGTAGTTCGGCATTGTTAAAAACTGCAAGTCCTTGGCCGATTCTCCGGTTGTCTGCGTCCGGGGCAGCTTCGCCTTTTCCAACAAATAGATTGTTGTAGAAGCGTACATCGCCCACCTTAATAGTATCGCTTAGGCCTGCCACTTCAGTAGAATGCTGTTTGAGGTACGGCGTCTTGCGGGAGGTTGTCCTTACGTGGGTCCGGCCTGCTGCCAGATTATGAACGTAGGCCCCTCCGTGAGACATGTTAAGCAGCGCGATATCGGAGAGGAATAGGTTGTTATCAACCAGGTACGGCCCGTGATTGACTTCTGAGAAGAAATCATCCGTGCTGTTATTGTAGCACAGGTTGCCCGTTATACGTGTACCCTGCGCCATCCAGTCCATCCACATACCTCTGCCGGCATCGTGTATGCGATTATTGCTAATGATGCAGTCGACGGCGGCATGGAACTTTATGCCGGCCATCTCTGCGCCCTCGAACTGCCGCTTTGTCCATATGTTGAAAATATGATTGCCGCTGACCTCGCTGAAAACGGCCCCCAGACTTCCGCATATACCAGCCTGCTCGCAATCGGAGATGGTATTGTTTCTTACGATATGGGAACCGATCATATCTTTGGACCAGCCGCTTTTCAGTGCCCGCTGAATAACTTCGTTGTAGTGAACGGCCCCGCCTTTACTTCTGTCTTGCAAACAGACGTTGTGTCCGGTTTTTCTTTCTTTGCCCAGCGTGATACCTGTACATTTTGAATGGCTGATAACATTGTTTTCAATGATCCAGCCTTTACTCCAGTGGGTTCCAATAAGGCCAATCTGCTCGGCTGTGGGGGCGGCCCATTGAGTTGCCGCCTGGCTCATGTGGAAACCGCGTACTGTAATGTAATTCCGGCCGGGCTTGTCCGGGTAAAAACAGCTTTCCCTTACATTAATCTCCACCAGTTCTCTATTGGGATTATAGTCATGAAAATTGGCCCAGATGGTGGTGTTCTCGCTGTTACTTTCGCAATACCACGTGTACAGCGATGCCTGCTTGTCCACGGCGTCGGCATAGGGCACCGGATTGAGGACCTCATCCACGGAAGTCTTCTCAAACAACGAATTCCCGTTTAGATATACTTCGCCGGTATGATGGGATCTGCCTCTATCGTTGAACCAATCGCCAATAATAAGGTCCTTGTAGGGATTATAATCCCCAAAGAATGTATTCGGGATTGTTACCTTCCATACACCGTCCTGGACCCGCTTCCAACCGGTAACGACCTCAGACCCCTTGATCACGACTTTGGCACCTTTGGCGGCTTGATAAACGATTCTCTTCGAGTCAGACTCGCCCCCGCGTGGTGGGTTGATTCGTTCGCGATATGTCCCTGAGTCCACGACTATAACATCGCCGGGTTGTGCGACCCGAGCCGCGGCCGAGATGGTCTTCAACGGCCTTGAAGCAGAGCCGTCATTCGCATCGCACCCCTGCACCGACACGTGATATTCCGTGGCAGCGTTTGCAAAAACCGGAAATAGCAAAGCAAAAACTATCATCCAAATACATGTAGTCGGTTTCATCGTAAAATCTCCTTTTAGATTTTTGTAATTCGAAACAAAAACCAATCCTGTCAATACCAAAGTCTATTGATCATAACCTTTCTCTCCACTATTGCAGCATCACTAAAACAGAACGATTGATCGCCGGTATATTCACCAGCACACAAGTTTTTGCCCGTGGCTGAACTGAACTTCTACATCGCATTCAAAATCTTCTTCTGCAGCCGACGGTTTCGCCTTGTACACACGGCGGGCCGCATGGGTCAACGCCTGCTCATTATACCTGATTACTCCCAAAGAATCCATACATGTTTCTACCGTGCACAACCTCAAAGCGGATTCTGATATCGGCAAGAAGCAATTTGGGTTTGCACAGGGCAGCACACCATTCGAGGAACGCTTTGGACGGAGCACTCATGCTTCGGAAATAAACAAATGACTCAATGATCCAGCCACCTGCATTGCGATCACGGACCGTAGGCAGGGAAAACTACTGTGTCATACGCATTTTGCCGACCAGAGCCGCGCGAAAAAAAAAACCAGAAAATACGAGACTGTAGTAACAATACAGAGTTTTTTTGATGTACCTTGTGTCCAAGTGCCGATATTTCAGCATAGAGAGTTGAATCTATGTTGGAGGTTATCGAGATGCTTGGACCGGGCGAATATATA
>Ga0180438_10005038_pt1 | contig 18636 bp, 15 predicted proteins | sample SS_ome_12_FD_132455 | JGI IMG/M metagenome (GOLD analysis project Ga0180438, IMG submission 132455) | Hypersaline lake sediment archaeal communities from the Salton Sea, California, USA - SS_3_D_2 metaG | ecosystem: Environmental > Aquatic > Non-marine Saline and Alkaline > Hypersaline >...
GGGCTGACGGCGGTGGGGGAGTTGTGCGTCTCACCTTTTATAGTGAGTGCCCAGCCGTCGTAGAATGTCATGGCTCCGGCGTTGTCCTCGAACACGGAGAGCACCAGGGGATGATCGATCTGTGTGGTGGCCTCCCATAGTGCTTGCAGGAGTCCCAGGCTCTTCCAGGTTGTGTGGAAACAATGATCCGACCAGGTCTGGGCAAACATCTCGACTTCGGCATCGGTGAGGTCTCGCCCGATCCTTTCGGATATTTTCTGCAAAGCTTTCATCTGCTCCTGGTTGAGGAACAGACGACGCTCTTCACTCAACCTCAGGAGTTGCTGGGTATCCAATCCCTTGAGAGAGATGGATTCCACCGGTCCGGCTTGTCCCTGGGGCTTCAGTGTATTCCACACATCGCCCGATGCGATGAGTACTTGTACCTGGGGATTGTAGAAGTACCGTGTCACGATTTCTTCGGCCGTGGCTGCATCGATGCCCTGAAATTGATACCGGTGGGCGATGCGAACCCATTCGAGGGTCTCCACGCCCAGGGCGTGGGCTCCCCGTAGGATAGAAGGCAGTTCCGGGTCGGTAACGGCCCTCTGATAGCCGACTTCGAGAATTGGACCGTACGTCTCTTCAAGAGAAGAACGGGACGTCATTTGCTCGGATCGTGGATGACAAAACAAGGGTTCCAGCGTACGGGCCTGTTGGGGAGTGACACCTTCCAGGCGAAACACTTTCTCGATCACGAGATGCTTCAGGTTTTTGAAGCCTTCGGCTTGTAGACGCTGGAGGAGGATATGGGCATTGGGATCGTCACCGATTCTTCGAAGGTAGAGCGTTGCGATCAATAAAATCTCCTTTCATAGGGTTGCTAAATTCTAATTCCAAAAAGGGAGAATGTCAAGGAGAAAATCGATAAAATATCGAAAAACATGATAATAACTGGCACGGAAGTTGTATTTATCTGTGTGACTGGATCACAGCCGATGGCAACCACTCCTAAATCGGCAAAAAATTCTCATTATATCTGTGAAAACAGGAAAAAATGGTATGAAAACGAGTTATTAGTCTTACAATGAAGGATGAGGGAGATCCCATGAAGTCCATTGAACATAAGATGAGCATGGTCACCCAGAACGTTATCATCGGTACGGTGACGGGATCCATGTTTGCCTATAATTTGAGGCTTTTATTCACACGCATCGGTGCAGCAGACTTATTTTGGATTTTGTTCTTCTTTCTAGGGCCCATCTTAGGATATGTTAGCGGAAAAGAACGACAGCGCATGGAGCGTCTGAAGGACGAAAAGAAGAAAGTGGAAGAAGATTTACAGAACATCCAAGTAGCCCTCAAGCGCTCGACGAAGAAGTATCGTTTGCTGGTCGAACAGGCCAACGATGCGATTTATTTGACAACGGCCAGCGGTAGGTTTCTCTTGTTCAACGAAGCGACATGTAATCTGTCCAAGTACTCGAAAAATCGATTGAAAAACATGACTGTTTCTCAGCTTCAAGCGGAAGAGGGTACGACGGAAAAACACCGAAAATCTTGGCTGGACAACGGAATATACAGGTACCAGGAAATCTGGAAGACGAAAGACGGTGACCATATATTACTGGAAATCAACGCCAAATCGATTCAAGTGGGCGAGCATCAACTTATCCTCCACGTTGCCCGCGATGTCATCCGGCAGAACGATGCCAATGAAGAGGAGAAGGTGCAGGATATCCGGCATTTGCACGAAGAAAAACTCTTGCAGATGTCCACTGTAAACGATAGTCTATGTCGTCGTATTCTAGGCCCTGCTACGCATACGCTGAAGATCATCCAGTATCTTTTAAGGGAATATCCCCAGGAAGCAGAACGGCTTACCGATGTGTTATCCCAGTGGGGAAAAGCCCAAAAACTGTTGGAGTGGCTGCCCAAGAAAAATGAGAGAGACCTAAAAACATCCCCATGCCGTTGGAGCCTTAACGAAATCCTCCGGCAGGAGCTCAAGTATGCCGAGCTGGTTACAGACTCTAAAGGATTTCTCAAACAGGCTTCCCTGGCTCCCAATCTTCCGGCCATATTCGGTTTTGGCAGGGATTTTTCCATCACCTTTGGAGCGGTTTTCAGGGCGTTGTTGACGTCTGACAAGAATGGAGATGGGAATAAGTTTTCTATCCTCACACGGGCTTTGGACGATCAAAATTTGGTGGAGATACAGCTAGAAGATGCGTCCTCCTTCAAGGAATCTCTGTGCAGGATAATCGATCCGTTCTACCATGATGATGAATATGCAGGAAACGGACAGATTGAATTGGAATTTTTAGCCTGCCAGAGGCTTTTTGAGTCTCTCGGTGTTAAAATGGGTCTGGGCCCGGTGGAGGGAAGGGGTATGGTTATCCATCTCCGCATACCGTCCATTCAGGAACAGGAGATGGAACAATCCGATACCGTCTCGGAGGAGGTCAAAGAAACCCTGATCATTTAAGCTTGTAACAGACATCCGGATAAGCTTGTCTGTCCGCATTATTTTCATTTCTAATTCTCTTTATCGTTACGCTGCCGTCGGGCGTGTTGATCATGCCATCGTCTGACCGGCATGCCATCCATTCACACCATGCGCTTCGAGAATCGCTGAGGATCGGATTGCTGCATGCCGACCCAGATGGGGGGATGCGTTACACGGGCCGTATTCTGCATTGTTCATGGGTTGCGAAGGATCACAAGTCCGAAGGATGATGCGCCTTCGTTTGCCCGAATAGCCGCAATGGATGCGTCGGCAGTTTCGTTACGTAACCTCACGCACGGTCAGAAACATTTTTCATCAGAAATTGCTTGATATATTTATCAAATATCAGTATGTTTATTGGATTTTATGGGTTTTACGATTAAAAAGTCAACTCTGGCTAAGGGTTTCTTGGTGTTCGTCCTGCTATCGGTCGCTGTGATGGTGGGAATACTCGTATGGACTACAGAGGCTGAAACATGGGCTCAACTTGCCCAATTTCGATGGATATTCGTGCCCGTTCTCCTTGCCCTGGGCATCGTCCGATGGATACTGGATGGCATGGCATTTGTCACGTTGAGCAAAAACAATTCCGATCCTTCGATGCGTATCGGCAGAGCTACCGTCATTCGTTTAGAGGGAAGCTTGGTGGCTGCCGTCGTTCCCATTCTTGTCGGTACTTTTACCATGCATGCGTATCTTCTCCATAAAGAGAAAATGAAACTGAGCACGAGCATGGCCATTACCGTGCTGCGGGCCATACTCCCAGTGTTCCTCTTTCTCCTGAATATCCCGATCCTTTTCTGGATGAAAGACGATCCATCGAGCGAACACTTTTTTACCCAGTTTATGAAAGTCATTTCTCTGCCTCTGGTTGTCATTATCGTTTTCTTTGTATTTACTCTGTTTTATCCCAATCAGATTAAAAAGGCCGCGTCCGGTATTGTCCGGTGGTGGGGACGCATAAAGTTCCTACATATCGAGCGTATCCTAACACTCGAAGAAAGACTCTTCCACGAAATCGATCAATTTAGCAAGATATTCTGGATGTACATGAAAAAGGGGAAACGCACACTGCTGGTGGCAACCGGGTGGATACTGGCCGCCTTCATGGCCGATTATCTCATCGCCCTGACCATATTATGGGGTTTCCATGTTTCGCCTCCCATTTTCTGGTGTTTGGCCATTCAGTTCCTGATGCGGCCCATCCTATACCTGGCTCCCACACCAGGAGGAGCAGGGATTTGGGAGTTTACGTATTTGGGATTTTTTTCTCTTTTTATGTCGCAACATCTCATCGGTGTAGCCGTATTCATATGGCGAATCATACTCACGTACCTTCCCAGCATCGTGGGAGCGTATTTTCTTTCCAGGGAGTTTCGTAAGGATGGCCATTTACGGCAGATTATACTAGAAAAAGGTGAGCTTCCAGAGGAAGATTTGAATAGCCTGGTCGTAGAAGATAAAACCCATCAGTAGAATGTCTCAGCAGGGGGCTTCGTGAAAAAAGTTATTGAAACGATTTTGGAGGAAGAAAAGAAGGCCAGAGAACGGGTCGAAGCGGCAAGAGAAAAAGCGAAGCAGATTCGGATCGAAGCAGAAATAGAATCACAGAAAATTCTGGCAGAGACTCGTCAGAAGGGCGTGGAAGAGGCCAAAGCCTTGGTGAATCAGGCCGAGTCCGATGCACGTAAACAGAAAGACGGAGAACTCGCTCAGGCCTCTCAGTTGGGCGAATCCTTATGGACCGAGAAGAAGGAAGTCATCGGCCAGACCGTGGAAGTTCTCTTCCGGAAGGTATTGGGGGAGGATAGCGTGGCGACATGACGTCTATCAGCACATACGGATTTATCAACGCCAAAGTACGGGCCATGCGATCCTTCCTGCTCACGGATGCGATATATCGCGCGATGGCAGCAGCAGAGGGTCTTCAGGAGGTCTTTTCCATACTCTCTCAGACGCACCTTCGGGGGGTTGTCGAGCATGCAACGGCACAGGAGCCCGAAAAAGTCGAGCAGGCCCTGCTTCGAGAAGAAATACAGCGGATTCAATCCGTCCAGAAAAAAAGTCATAAGCGCATTGTCCGGTTGGTCACGAGTTATTTGGAACGGTACGACGGTGAACGATTGAAGGTACTTCTTCGGTACTGGCATCGGAAGTCCGAGAAGGAGGTGCCTATCATTCGGGAGAGGATTGTGTACGACTTGCCCATTGACGCCATCGTCATGGCCGAGTCACTGGGTGAGATTATTACCCTTTTGGAGGGAACGCCGTTTCAGGATGTACTGGCTCGTGTGGCAGCTGAATATCAGCAAACCCGGACACTTTTCCCACTGGAATTGGCCATCGATCGCCTTGTATTCGATCGCCTCTGGCGGACAACGGGCGATTTAAGTACAAAGGACAAGTCGATTGCCCGACGCCTTTTGGGTATTGAAATAGATCTGAGAAACCTCGATTGGATAGGCCGTCTCAAGGCCTATTACGACCTCCCATCTGCGGAGATCGGGGATCGAACACTTCCCCACGGTTATCGGATCAAAGCCGAGGATATTCGTCGTATCGCTACCGAAGGCAATGTCCTGCAGGCTTTAATAAAAGTGGCATCGGGAAGCCATTTTTCCGGAAGCCTGCCCTCGGAATCAGAATCGGACCTGAAAGACCTGGAGCATCTGCTCTATCAAATCCTTATCATAGAAGCCAGGAAGGTGTTTGGTGAGTTTCCGTTCTCCATCGGATCGATCCTGGGGTATTTCACGCTGCTGCGTATCGAGACTCGGAACGTGCGTACACTCTATCAGGCCAAGAGGTACGGACTTCCATCCCAGCGCATCGAATCACTGCTCGTCATGTAGGGTGGATTATGTTTATTCCTGAAAAAATGGAACAAATCAATGTTCTTTTTTTTGATAAAGACGTCGAGAAAGTGGCCGAAGCCGTCGTGCGACATGGAGCACTGCAGATCGTCGATGCTGCGGAGGTCGAGGGTTGGGCGAAGAATCTGATCCGAGGTGGATCGGGAGAGGAAACAGGGGAGTTGAAAACCAGGCGAGAACAGGTGGAGGGTCTGATCAACGAATTGAGCGTGCCCCATGATCTGGAGGGAATCGAGCCTTTGGAAGCCCCATGGGCCGAGACGGATGACAAGCTGGAGGTCTTAGAACGCTCTCTGCGCTCCGATCTGTCGTCTCATGCGGATATCGAGGATGAACTGGTTCGGCTGAAGGAGCTTAGGGGTCGCATCGACACGATGGTTTCCGCCGGGTTTCCTCTGAAAAACAGGGACGAGTATTCGTACCTGGCCGTTGAGATCGGCCATGTGGCCGGGGAAAACATGGCCATTCTTCGCCGAAACCTGGAGTCTTTTCTTCATGTGCTGATGGTTCTGGGTCAGGCTGGAGAGATGACGCGTATCGTCGTCATCGCTCTGAGGCGAGATCGCGAAAGACTCCAAACCGCACTCAAGGAGGCCGGCTTTCAACCCGCTCCCCTGGAGGAAGAGGGAGAAGTGCCTTCCCCGGAGTTGTCGAAAAAGCTGGATCAGGAGATCGATCAACTCCGCGAGAAGAAGGCGGCTATCCAGGAGCGAATCGAGAAACTATCCCATGAGCACGGTTCCTTCTTGAAGTCGGTTTTACTGAAGGTTCGTCGTGATATTCTCACCAGGCAGATCCTCATGTATTTTCGAAAGACGGAAAGGACGTACTTTCTCTCGGGCTGGATTCCCATCGAGCATCGCGATTCCTTCATCCAGGAAATCCGAAAATCCACCCAGAATCGTTGTATCATCGAGGAGATACCGGCCGAGAAAATTCCCTCGGTTCGGGAGGGAAAAATTAATGTCCCGGTGGAACTGAAAAACCCGCGTCTTCTCAGGCCTTTTGAAATCTTAACCAAAACGTACGGCATCCCTTCCTACACATCCATCGACCCGACACCCGTGCTGGGCATCAGTTTCTTGCTGATGTTCGGTGTGATGTTCGGGGATGTCGGCCACGGCCTGGTTCTGTGTTTGTTAGGCTTGCTGATGTTCATGAAGAGTAAGAAAGCCAGTCTCCGCAATGCCGGTCTGCTCTTAACGTACGGTGGGATTTCCAGCATTGTCTTCGGATTTTTATTCGGCAGTCTCTTTGGTCTGGAAGATTTACTGCCCACCCTGTGGCTCAAGCCCATGGAATCGATATCCCAACTGTTCAAAACGGCCATTTATTTTGGTGTCGGGATGATTACGTTGGCCATGGCCATCAACGTCATCAACGGCATCCGAAGACGGGATTTTCTGGGACTTATATTCGATAAAGCCGGATTACTGGCCGCTGTGCTGTACTGGTGCGGCATTCTTGTGGTAACAAGGCTCGTCACGGCCGAGGCCAGAGGAGACGTATCCATACTGGTTCCCATACTGATGATGAGTTCCGTGGTCCTGTTATTTCTCCGAGAACCCATCGTCCATCTAATTCAGGGAAAACGAAAACTATTTCCCGAGGGTTTAACAACTGGCATCATGGGAGGTATGGTCGAAATCCTGGAAATTCTTCTTGGATTTCTGGCCAACACGGTTTCGTTTATCCGTGTGGCTGCATTTGGTCTGGCCCATGCCGGCCTCTTCATGGCCATCTTTGCCCTTTCCGATGCAGTGAGCGGTATGGCAGGCGGTTTTATCTCCGCCCTTGTTCTGGTAACTGGAAACATCGTGATTATCGCACTCGAAGGATTGGTGGTCAGCATCCAGGCTGTACGGCTGGAGTTTTATGAGTTTTTCAGTCGTTTCTTCCAGCAGGGGAGTATCGGTTATCGACCTCTGGAGGCCAAACTCAAGGCATGATGTGCCGAAAACGGCATCGTTTTCCCTCCAGGAAAGCAGATGAGTCGAGGTGATGAATGGTCAAGCATATTGTCATGTGGAATCTGAAAGATAGGGCCGAGGGCAGAACAAAAGCACAGAATCTCGAGGAAATGAAAATCCGGCTCGAAGGCTTGAAGGATAAGATCGCGACGGTGGACTATCTTGAAGTGGGAATCAATTTTAACGATACACAGGATGCCTACGATATCGTTCTCTATTCCGAATTCCGAGATCGAGAAGGTCTCGATGTATACCAGAAGCATCCGGAACACATCAAGGCCCGGGATTTTATTCGGAAAGTTCGCCTTGAAAAGAATGTTGTCGATTACGAAATTTAAAACAGGAGGAATTGTGGTGATGACGGGTTCTCAAAAGTATTTCAGGAGAAAGCTCATCGGGTTTGGTGCTTTACTGGGATTTGTTCTATTTGCCGTGCTCTGTTTCAGTGTTTTCAAAGCCGTTGCACAAACCCACAGCCAAGAGGTGTCGACCGATACTCTGGCTGCCCGCCAAGCTGAGGGCGCCATGAAAGAAACCGATCCCGGTGTGATTAAATTCGCGTTCCTGGCTGCCGCCATTGCCGTGGGTGTGGGATCCCTGGGTGCTGGCGCGGCCGTAGGATATGTAGGGGCGGCTGCCATGGGGGCCATCGGTGAGAAGCCTGAATTGGCAGGCCGTGCTTTGATCTTTGTGGGATTGGCCGAAGGAATCGCTATTTACGGCCTGATCATCGCCATCATGATTCTGGGGAAGGTATAATCCATAAGGAGCGGCGTTGAAGTTTTACGTCATCGGCGATGAAGACACCGTACTGGGATTCAAGCTGGCTGGCGTCGAAGGAGTAGCCGTCCAAACCACGGAAGAAGCCAGAGAGGCACTCCAGAAGGCATTCCAAATGGAGGATCTCGGTATTATCGTCATCCCAGAGCGGGTCGCGGCCAACATGCGCCAGATCGTGGATCAGTATCTGTACAAGACGACTTTCCCTTTGATCATCGAGATACCGGATCGGCTGGGCCCGATGGAAGGTCGAGGATCCATCAGGGATTTGGTGCGTTCGGCTGTAGGTGTACGTTTGTAGCGGGTAATGCAAAATCCGGTGGTGAAAACGTATCCGGGATTTCATCTTAGCGCGTTTTATGTCTGTCCGCCCGTTGCCGATGAAAAAATAACGAACTCAATTTTATGAACGGATAAACGTGAAAAAGACGATTCGTAGAAAATTCAGGAATTCATGCTGATGGAGTCAATGGCAGAGCAACGTTCTTCTTCGGGCATACTCCAGAAAGAAATCGAAAGCCAATCGACAAAAGAAGCTGAAGAAATACTGGGACAGGCCGAACGGGAGGCTCGTCGGATTCTGGAGAACGCGCGAAAAGAGGCCGAGAAGATCCGAGCCGAAATACTGAGGAAGGCAGAGGTTCAGGCCGAAGGTATCCGAAGGAAAATTCTTTCGAGCGTCCATCTGGAGATGAAGAATCAGGCACTTCGTGCACAAGAGGAGCTCCTATCCAGAATTTTCCGGGATGTCATTAAAAAGCTCGATGCCTTTCGTCAGACAAAGGGCTATGGTGAATATCTTAAAAAATTTGTCATCGAAGGTATTCTGGCTCTCGATACGGATAAGATACGAATCCTGTCGGGAGACGTCGAGAAGAAATGTTTGAATAATGCCATGGTCACGCAGATAAAGAAAGATGTGAAGAAACAGACTGGTAGAACGGTCTCGCTTACCGTAGCTGAACAGGTTCTCCCGGAAAGCGGTGTTGTTATGGTGTCTGCCGACGAACGCATACTTTTTGATAATCGATTTTCCACCCGTATGCGGCGTTTACGGAATACGTTGCGGTTGGAGGCGATAAAACGAGTGATGGGATAAATGCGTTCGTCACGTTTCATAGTTGGATAAGGGGTGTTACTTGTATCAGGTCATCGGAAGGGTAAGTCGGGTTTTGGGACCTGTGGTTCATGCCCGTGGAGTAATGCTTGCCCAAATGCAGGAGCTTGTTGAAGTAGGAGAAGACAGGCTCATCGGAGAGATCGTCCGGCTGGATGGTGATAAGATCGCTATTCAAGTCTACGAAGATACAACAGGACTCGCTCCGGGGGCGGACGTCTACGGTTCAGGTATGCCGCTCTCCGTAGAACTGGGGCCGGGACTGATCGGTTCCATCTACGACGGGGTTCAGCGACCGTTGGAGGCGATTAAGAAGATATCCGATTATACAATCCAGAGGGGGATCAAGGTTCCTTCTCTACCACGCGATAATAAATGGACATTCAAGCCCAGCGTAGCCGAGGGGAGTGAGGTTGGGCCGGGTCAATTCTTGGGAACCGTCCAGGAGACGGAACACATAGAGCACCGTATCCTCGTACCACCCGACATGGCGGGAAAGGTGGTCAGAATGGTTCCCGAAGGCGAGTATACGGTCGAAGAAGAAATCGGTGTCATCGATACGGGTGAGGTGAAACGCACGCTTCAACTTTATCACCGCTGGCCTGTACGAAAGCCGAGACCTATTCAGGCTCGCCATTTATCCAAGGTGCCCCTCATCACGGGACAGCGGGTCATCGACACACTGTTCCCCGTGGCCAAGGGTGGAACCGTGACTGTACCCGGAGGATTCGGCACGGGCAAGACGATGGTAGAACACCAGTTGGCCAAGTGGTCAAACGCCGATGTGGTGGTATACATCGGATGCGGAGAGCGTGGCAATGAAATGACCGACGTGCTCCAAGAGTTTCCCCAACTCACCGATCCCAGGACACAGCGACCCCTGATGGAAAGAACCATCCTTATTGCCAATACGTCTAACATGCCGGTGGCTGCCCGAGAAGCGTCCATATACACGGGCATCACCATAGCGGAATACTACCGGGACATGGGTTACCACGTGGCCATCATGGCCGATTCGACCTCCCGATGGGCAGAGGCTCTGCGGGAACTCTCCGGCCGGATGGAAGAGATGCCGGCCGAGGAAGGATTTCCGGCTTACCTTCCCACCCGTCTGGCAGAATTTTACGAACGCGCCGGTCTGGTGGAGACATCGGCGGGTGTCGAGGGTTCCATCACCATCATCGGTGCTGTCAGTCCTCCGGGAGGAGATTTTTCCGAACCGGTCACGCAACACACAAAACGATTTGTCCGTGCTTTTTGGGCCCTGGATCGAGACCTTGCCAATGCCAGACACTATCCTGCCGTTTCTTGGATGGATTCGTACTCGGAGTATGTCGAAGACGTCACGGCATGGTGGAATGAAAACGGCGATGCAGATTGGGCGACCTTCCGGAATGAGATTCTCGATCTGCTCCAGAGAGAGGCCAAACTCCAGCAAGTCGTTAAGCTGGTAGGTGCCGATGTTCTGCCCGATAGCCAGAGGTTGATTCTGGAGGTTTGCACGTTGTTCAAGAACACGTTCCTCCAGCAGTCGGCTTTCGATAAAATCGATATGTTCTCTACCGTGGAAAAACAGGTTAAAATGTTGAAGATTATCGTGACCTATTATCAGATGGGTCAGGAGGCCATCAAGAAGGGAGCGACGCTGATTAAATTAAAACGGATGAAAGTCGTGGAGGAAATAGCCCGGATGAAATTCAGCGTGGCCAACGATGAAGTCGATAAATTGGATGCGCTCCAGACTCGGCTGGAACGGGAAATGAGGCGTTTAGGGGAAATCTATGGCGGATTTTGATACGAAAAGCTTGCTGCAGGCCAGAGAGTATCAAGGCATCCAGAAAATTGTGGGGCCTCTGCTGTTCATGGAGGATATTCACAACGTCGGTTACAACGAACTGGTCGAGATAAAGGGAGGTCGCGGGGAGGATAGGCTGGGGATGGTCCTGGAAACAAGCGATAATGCGGCTGTGATACAGGTGTTTGAGGGCACAACGGGACTATCTTTGAAGGACACAGTAGTCCGGTTTCGAGGCGATCCTCTTCGATTACCCGTGTGTCGTGAAATGCTGGGTCGTGTTTTCGACGGTCTGGGTCGTCCCATCGATGGCGGGCCGGAGCCCATCGCAGAGGAACGCTGGGACGTCAACGGCGTTCCCATCAACCCGACGGCCAGAACCTATCCCACGAAATTCATCCAGACCGGGATTTCCGCCATCGATGGTATGAACACACTGGTTCGCGGTCAGAAACTACCGGTATTCTCGGGTTCGGGGCTTCCGCACAACCGTGTGACGGCACAGATCGTACGTCAGGCCCGGATTGTAGGAGAGGATGTCTCTTTCGCTATCGTTTTCTGTGCCATGGGCGTGAAGCATGATGTGGCTCGTAGTTTTATCGATAATTTTCAAGAAACGGGCGTTCTGGAGAATGTCGTCCTGTTCCTCTCCCTGGCCGATGCCCCTTCCGTGGAGAGACTTGTCACTCCCAGAACTGCACTGACCATGGCCGAGTACCTGGCCTTTCGTGAAAACATGCATGTCTTGGTCATCCTGACCGATATGACGAATTATTGTGAAGCCCTGCGGGAGGTCTCCACAGTTCGTGGTGAGATTCCATCCCGGAAGAGTTATCCGGGCTACCTGTATTCCGATCTGGCCTCCATCTACGAACGAGCCGGTATGATCGAACAATCCCAGGGATCGATTACGCAGATGCCCATCCTGACGATGCCCAACGACGACATCTCACATCCTGTGCCCGATTTGACGGGATACATCACCGAGGGACAGATTGTACTTGAGCGGGAACTCTATCAAAGGGGCATCTATCCGCCGATTGCGGGACTTCCCTCTCTGTCTCGGCTGATGAAGGATGGTATCGGCCCTAACATGACACGGGAGGATCATGCTCATATTGCCAGTCAGCTTTTTGCTGCATATGCGAAAGTGAAGGACGTTCGGGCATTGGCCTCGGTTATCGGAGAGGAGGAGCTGACGCCGCTGGATCATACGTATTTAAAATTTGGGGAAGGCTTCGAACAGCAGTTTTTATCTCAAAGGGAGGATGAAGACCGACCCATCGAGGAAACCTTGGATTTGGGCTGGAAGGTCATCTCGATCCTGCCTTCGGATGAGCTCCATCGTATTACAGAAGAAGAATTATCCAAGTATTACGGAAAATGATGGATTGTCCGTTCGGAAAGGGATTTATCACATGCAAAGAATAAGCGTTCACGAGTATCGGAAGCGATTCGATCCAGACCTCGCCAACGATCTCCTTCGAATATGCGTAGCCAAGAAAATCGCTGTCATGATGACGCATCAGGATAAGGTCTACTATTCCCGGGTGCTTCGTTTTGACTTGGAGGATAGGGCTCCCTATGTTGTATTCGACGCATTCATGCCCGAAGAGGGCAACCGGTTAGCGCAGGAGAAGAAAGAAGTCAGCCTGAAGTTCGATTTTCTCCACAAGGGATCGCTGTTTCACGTTCGCTCTCGTACGATTTTATGCGGTCTGGGAGAGATCAAAGGTATCAAGGCCGTGGTCAGTACACCGCCCCTGGATATTAAGATGGCTTCCGAATCGTTTACGGGTAAGCCGACACAGAATACGCCCCTCTGGGTAAAAATACCTCTGTTTAAGGAAGAGCTTCGACTCGCGGTCAGTCACATCAGCATAAACGGTTTTATTTTTGAGGACCGGCTGATCGCCGACACCCTTCCCGCCGTCCAAAAGCTGGACCGCGTGCATCTGGATTTTGGAAGTGATGAAGAGCTCGTCGTGCCGGGGAGTTTCCGTGGAGCCGGTGGGCACAAAGTGGAATTCCATTTTGAAAAAGTACCGGAAAAAGAACTTCGTACGATTGAATCCTATTTGGAGAAGTTGTACGCGCAACACGACCGTGTCAAGCCCGATCAGCAGAGAGAGACATATTCCAAAAAAGCTAAGAAATCCAAGGCAGAGAGTTTTCATCTTTTGATTCTAACGGACGATGAGGCGTATGTATCCAAACTCCGGGAAATTCTGGAAGGGAAAGAGATTGATCTTGGAGTCGAGAAGGACATCGATACGTTTTATGAAAAGGTACTGCATCACAGCTGGAATCTGGTGCTCATCGATGGTTTATTCAAAGACCTGGATCTTTGGGGTATGACTCGTAAGCTCCAGGAACTTTACAAGAAAGGAGAGCATAAGCCGCCTCCTATGGCCATCCTTTCGGATGATTTAAGTGAGGATTATGTCGTCTATGCTCAGTACTGCGGAATGCGGCATGTCCTGGGCAGGGCTGACTTTTTAAAGACAGTGTTTAAGGAGATTGCCGTTCTTACGGGACATCGTCGTTGGCTCAGTGCCGATGATCAGGAAAAGGGAAAGATCGTCTTGATCATCGATGACGATCAGAATGTGACATTCCCTTTAGAACACGCTCTGAGACAAAAAGGATACACACCCATCGTTGTTCAAAAAGGAAATGAAGGTGTCCGAAGGGCCAAGATGATCCGGCCTGGGTGTATTTTGCTGGAGATCGCGATCCGGAGCAGAGACGGTATGGATGCGCTCCGTGTGCTTAAAAAGATGCCATTCACGAGTAAGATTCCCCTGATTGTACTGACGGCGAGTAAAGATAATATGGAAAAGCAGTCGGCGCTTCAGCACGGGGCCGACGCGTATCTTTATAAACCCGTCGAGACAAAGGATCTGGTTAGTCGAATTCAGGCATTGTTATAAAATCTATGAGGGGGTATTATGACCACGAGACTGAAGCTTGCCATCCTTCTGCTGATAGGTATTGGAGAGGGATGGTGCTCGATGAATTCAGGACGCACTGTCGTCCGTTCACGCTCGGCGGTCGCCCAATCCGTCGTTTCAGGCGTCTATCCGGTTGATTCGCGTTCGTCTGTCATGCCGGGTATCGTCATCGTAAAGCGCATGGCGTCTCCCATAAAAAAATCCAAGGGTAGCTCCTGGGAACATAAACTCCAGAACGTGCAAGCGGTTTCCGTAAAGCCCATGTTTCATGCCCATCGCCATGAGGGCACACGACTCTCAGGTATATATCTTATCCGATTGTCCCCAGGAATGGATGTCTATCAAGCATGTTCTATCCTGTCCGAGGATCCCTCGGTGATTTGGGTGGAACCGGCGTATGAACGCAAGGTGCTCTACGAACCCAACGATGCGGAGATCGATCAGCAGTGGTATTTGGAAAAAGTCCAGGCCCGAGCCGCCTGGGATCTTCGAGGTGCGAGTAATACTCTCATCGGTGTTGTCGACAGCGGTTTTAACCTGGACCATCCGGATTTGGCGGACAATATATGGACAAATACGAATGAAATCCCGAACAACGGCATCGACGACGACGGGAATGATTATGTCGATGATGTGACCGGTTGGGATTTCGGTGATGAAGACAACAATCCGACGTATGAGCAGGATCCCGCACTGGACGACAATATTCGCTGGCACGGTACAGCCGTAGCGGGCGTGGCAAGTGCGGTGACGGATAACGGCATCGGTATGGCCTCACTGGCATTCAACGCACGCATTATGCCCGTGAAAGTCATGACCCAGGATGGGACGATTTATACTCATATCACGGCTTATGGAATCGTGTATGCAGCGGATAACGGGGCAGATATCATCAACGTCAGTTTGGGTGGGGGTAGTGCATCCAACCTCGAGCGGGAAGCCATCGCACATGCCTGCAGTCTGGGCGTGCTGGTGGTAGCATCGGCCGGCAACGACGGAACAGAGGATGAAGTCTATCCCGCTGCGTTCCGGGAAGCACTGTCGGTGGCTGCGGTAGGTATGAGCGATCGGAAAGCCAATTTTTCCAGTTATGGGTATACGGTGGATATGTCGGCACCCGGTGTCCAGATGTTTACGCTGAATGGACAGGCCGGTTATTCATACCCGGATGGAACCTCGTTTTCTGCACCCCTGGTGGCCAGTATTGCTGCACTGGTCATGAGTGTACATCCTGAATGGTCGGGTGTCCAGGCCGGAGAGCAGGTTCGCGTGTCCGCCGATCCCATCGATCACTTGAATCCGGCGTATACCGATCGGTTGGGATATGGTCGGGCGAATGCCTACCGTGCTCTGACTGTGCAGTCGCCATCCATCCGGTTGTCGGAGGCGAACTTGATAGAAGGTGCGGGAAGCAACCAGGATGGGATATTCGACCCGGGTGAGGAAGTGCTTCTCACCCTGGTGATGAAGAATTATCTGCAACCGGCCACGAATATTTCTCTCCGTATTACGACGGATCATCCCAGCGTAACCATCGAAAATTCGCGGTTGACCATTCCATCCCTGTCCATGCTGGAAGAGTGGCAGAACACCGGGAATCCGGTACGGCTTTTTATATTACCAAGCGCCAGGAGAGGTCAAAGGATCAATGTCTTTATCGAGGTCACATCGGGTGGCACGTATCAGGATTTGGATCATTTTCATTTTATCATCTCGCCGTATACCGTTTGTGGCGGAAAGGTTCGGCTGACAATATCGTCCAACGGTAGGTTGGGATTCTGGGATTATCCGGCCAACCTCGTCGGAGAAGGGTTTGTTTTCCACGGGGAGAATCTTCTGTTCGAGGGAGCCGTGATGGCGGCCACCCAGATCAATCGCATTTCCGACGTGGCCAGGGGATCGAATCAAAGTTCTCAAAACGATGATTTTTCCACGGCTCCTGGTGGGGACGTCATTATCCGAAGGCCGGGGGCTATAGCCGATGAGCAGGGCAGAGCCGTTTTCAACGACGATGGCGCCATTCGGACGAATAATCTATGGATTTCTCAGACAACCCTGACGTTTTACGACCACCCGGACGATGAATACATTCTCATGGCCTACTGGATTCGTAACATGTCAACATCGTCCTACCCGAGTCTTTATTTTGGGCTGTTCATGGATTGGGATGTGGGGGGAGATGATTTTGCGAGTGTCAATCAGCCGGGTTATGATGCAGATCTCAGCCTGGGATATGTGTATCACGATATGACATCGCGCTATGCCGGACTTCAGGTTGTGAGTGAAGGGGGTGCCGATAATTACAAGTCGATCAGTAATCCCGGTGAACTCTACGATGGGTACCATGATTATGAGAAATGGACCCATCTTACAGGGGGTATTCAACCCATAGCGGGTACGCTGCCCTCCGATTATTCCCATGTCCTGGGCGTAGGTCCTCTGAGTCTGGCACCGGGAGACTCGGTACTGGTGGGTTTTGCCGTGTTGGGCGGATTCAGCGAAGATGCTCTCAAGGATAACGCCGAGATTGCCCGTGATAAGTGGCACGAGCTTTTCGAAACCACCACCGTTGAAGAAGAAGGGAATCTGGTCCAGTGGGATTTTCGCTTGGAGTCGAATTATCCGAATCCGTTCAATCCGTCAACCACCATCGGTTATCGTTTGGCTGAAGCAAGTCATGTGGTGCTCACCATACACAATGTGCAGGGACGGGAAGTGGTTCGGCTCGTGGATGCCGACCAGGATGAAGGCCATTATACGGTTCAATGGAATGGAACGGCCGAGGGTGTACCCCTGTCCAGCGGTGTGTATGTTTACAGATTACGGGCCGGTGCTTATGAAGAGGTTCGCAAAATGATTCTCTTGCGGTGAGTCCGTAAAAGGAGATTTGTATGCTGGGCGATATTGTCATAGCCAATGTACTGGCAAGTGCCTGTCTCGTTCTTCTCATCTACTTTCTGGATATCAACGAGAAGGAACCTCCCTGGACACTGGTGCGGATCTACATCTTCACCATCTTGATGACGTTCCTTTTCGGCAAACTCAAAGGTTTCTTGTTCAGTCATTATCAATGGGATTTTTCTGTACTCGTACAAAATTATATCGTAGCCGGCTTTTTCGAAGAACTCCTTAAGTTGTTTATCGTCCTTGGCTTTGTATGGCCGTTGAAATCGTTCAACGAAGAGACCGACGGGATTATCTATTATCTTCTCGTGGCGGCCGGGTTCGCCGTCCTGGAGAATGTGGGTTATTCGTTCCAATTCGTTATCAGTCCTTATATATACGGAATTCAGACGGGAGAGATGGGTGCCTATCATTCGGCATTGCAGAAAATCGTACTCTTCAGGGTCGTGTCCGGACATATTTTTATCAATATCGTGAGCGGCTTTTTTCTGGGATTGGCGAAACGGAAGCGTAAATGGTGGCTTTTAATTCCCGGATTTATCGCCTCTGTTTTGCTTCACGGCACGTGGAATCAGTCGGCCACGATGGGATGGCTGGGGTATTATGCTCTAGCATTCCTGGTTCTGGATGCTGTTCTGTTTGCCTGGACGATACGGATGTCGTTTTATTTCAAGTTCATGAAGCGGCTGAAAGACCGGATGAAGATACTGATTGCCGAGGCCAATACCCTGGACCTCGACGAGGATGTGATTACCCTGATGGAGGGAATCCAGCAGAATGTGCGTACGTTGCGGCAGATGGAAGGGCCTGTTCTAACGGCCCGTGCTAAAGAGATTACCCAGATGCTTCCTCCTCGCGTGGATGCGATCCCCCGAGAGGGTCGCGATGGACTGATCGAACGGTTGCTTAAGGTGAACGGACTCCTGGGCCGGGAACGGCTGAAATCACGGAAAGGTTTTTGGATCGGGCTGTTCCTTATGTTTTCGGTCTCGGGCTTTTTTGTTTTGATGATTTTGATGAATTTGATGTAATCGAAACGGGTGTGTTAAAAATCGCAGACATGGCGTGCGTTCTTGTAACAGGGGGCACGGGCTTTTTAGGCAGCCACCTGGTAGACAGACTGGTGGCCTTGGGGAGGAATGTCCGCATCCTGGCCCGACCGACGAGTTCCTTGGAAAATATTCGTGAGCATATCCATAAAGCCGATGTCCAGATCATCCGCGGGGATCTACGGGATACAGATTCCCTGCAAAGAGCCTGTGATGGTGTAGACGCTGTTTTTCACACGGCAGCGGCCGTCGATTTTTCATTGCCCGAGACATCCTTCCAAGAAGTGAATGTCCATGCCCTGAAAGAGATTGTCTCCATTGCCCGTGATGCCGGGATCGCCCGTTTCGTTCATGTGAGCTCCATCGGTTTTTACAGATGGGGCAGCCAACCCATCGATGAACGTGTGGAACAGCATCCGACGAATGCCTATGAAGCGACTAAGCTGGAGGGTGAGAGAATCGTCCTTCAGGCACACCGGGATGGGGGGCTGCAGGCTACAGTCATCCAGCCGTCGTTCATCTACGGTCCCAGAGCACGAATCGGTGTCCGTGAAATCCTCTGGTGGGTGAAGAGGGGTTGGTTACCCCACATCGACGGAGGGAAACATCGGCTGAACATGGTGTACGTGTCGGATGTCATCGATGCGTTGATCCTGGCAGCGGAAAAAGAAGAAGCCGTGGGCGAACGCTTCGTCATCGGGCACGA
>Ga0180438_10005039_pt1 | contig 18635 bp, 29 predicted proteins | sample SS_ome_12_FD_132455 | JGI IMG/M metagenome (GOLD analysis project Ga0180438, IMG submission 132455) | Hypersaline lake sediment archaeal communities from the Salton Sea, California, USA - SS_3_D_2 metaG | ecosystem: Environmental > Aquatic > Non-marine Saline and Alkaline > Hypersaline >...
AGTATTATGCGAAAACTTTTCTTTGTTTAAGGGCCTTAATTTCCCTAATAATTTTCTTGCTAGTAATATTTTTCTTTGTACAATTAGCGTAACAATTTCATTTATTTCTTTTTGGCTTATTATAAACTCTGTCATTTTTTGATTGTTTAATTTTTATTTTATTTACTATTCCTTTTCCCAACCACTCTAAAGTCGGTGTTATTAATTTCCCTAAAAGATATATTATATAAAAATAAAAAGCAAATTTAAAAATAAACATACCTCCAACAGAGGCCCCCGCAAAAAAATGACAGAGTTCTTGGCTCATATCCAGGCTAAAATTTGCTAAACTCATTTTCCCCTCCTTCTCCAAAATGCGAACCCTCCCGGGCTTTCTTGTGTTACTACTTGCCTATTTTCGTTAGTTGTATCTTTTATTAAAGATCTTATCCCCCCTCCCTCGGGTTGTTTAAGAGTTATAAAAGTATTAGTCATAATTACCTCGTGTATAAATTCTAATTGATCGGATCCGGTGATCCCGTACTCTATCCAATTCCTTATAGCCATATGTTGGGCTGTTTTTACTATTGATAGAGTTCTATCTCTAATTTCGTGGTCTTTCAATTTTGATAATGCTATATTCTGACTACTGGCAGATAACATTAAATTAGAAAGTTCCCAGGCCCCTAACTCGGATATAGCTCTATCCTGTAATGATTGGATTTTTACCCATTGATTATTAATAAACTCCTCTCCCATAAGTTTATGTCTTATTACTTCAACTATCAGATCCGGTTTAATTTTATCTAATAAATCTGCTTTATCGCTTTTAGTTGATCCTATTGGGGGATAATTAGGCCCCCCTCCAAGATTAACCGGGTTTCCTTTTTCATCTACATACATAACGGCGTCTGTCATTTTTTAAAACTCCCTTTAAAAATTTTATCTAATTCTTTTTCATTAATCGGTTTAATTTCTTCCTTCATCCCTTCTAATTGGTTCCAGAAAAAATAAACAATAAAAATATAAAAGAATATCCAGATTAAAGATAAAAGTTTATTTAGAATATTTAAAAGAGGCCAATTTTGAAAGAGTGTAAAAATACTAATTATAGACACTAAGAAAAAAACTACTATAGCCACTTTATAAAAGGTTCTAGTTGCGGTTATTGGATCCTGGTTAATTTTCATTTTTGGTTTTTAAAACTTCCCCCCCGGCGTTTCCTAATTCCTCTTTGATTATTTTTAAGATCTGTTTTATTGTTTTTCCTTTATATCTTTGTACCATGGCCTTATGTTCTTCATTATAAGCCACATCATCCCCTTTCTTTTTCCCAAGTTTATATAATTGTTTGCTAAGTTTTTCATCTTCAAATTTGCATAATGCAAACTCATTTCTTATAATAACAACCCCATCGACTAATTTACCGAATGGGTTACGTAATTTTACAAAGACATTTAAATACTTCATCGTTAATATAAACTGGCCTTCTATGTAATTCAGTTTTGAAAATTATTACATGAATAACATTAATATTTTGTAAACTCCTTAATTGTTTTTGAATATTCCTTAAACTTTTATCTATAATTCTTTCTAGATCTCTACTTGTTGCTATTCCAAATTTTTTAATGGCCTGTAATTCATTCATTCTAAAAAATTCTCCATAACTTTACTAAATCCTTTTTTAGGCTTTTCCTTTAAAAATCTCATTTTAAGATAATCTTCTATTTTATTGACGACAACACTTAATTTTTTGTCTTTTAAGATTATTTCTCCGTTTATGTCTAAAATATATATACTTCCTTTTTGTTTTACATCTATTTTCATATAAATTAGCAAGGATACCCAACGCCTTTAGGCTTGGGAGGAATTGCCATCCTCCTGTTTTAGTTTAGTTATAACCATTAAAGAAGTTATTACTCCTCCCTGATATAACAAATCTCCTTCAATAAAACTTTTAAGATAGTCTTTTAATTTAACAAAAGGAAATTCTCCGTCTTCATTACAGAAAACCCTCCAATCATTAATTACAATAAAATGGGTATGTGCTGATGCTTCAGTCCAGTGATTGTAACCATAGAATGGTTTGTCTTTTTTTAACTCATTATTTCCTAACCATTGAACTCTTGCAATATAAAAAATATCCTTATCCATATTCCAAAACTTATTTTTATTAAATCTTTCTTGCTTAACTTTATATCCTCGTTTTTCTAAGTATTCTCTTAACTGCTTCCATCCAGACCAACCCTTAAACTCTAATCCTAGTTTCTCCCAGTTTTTCATAACTTCCTTAATCGTGGAATTTTCTATTACTGCTAAACAAGATTGTCCACAGATTCCACCTTTATCTATCTTATATTTCTTAGTCATCTTCTCAACATCTTTTGGTATTTGTATTGCCATTTTCTTTAAGATACCCTACCCTTTAGGGTATGGGAGTATGTCATTTTTCATTATCTCCTTGACTTCCTCTAATTTAATTTTCAAATTTGCTATTTCACTTGCTTGTAATCTAATCAGCTTATCCTGTAAATTAGAGATAAACTCATATTCTTTTTTGTTTGTTGTTTCTTAACCATTTATGTATCCTCCGAGCCATACTCAACATTACAGATTTATTTTCTTTTGGTAAATCTTCAAATTCAACCTTACAAGACTTTTGAGTATTCCAATTCTTCTTTTTGGCTATATCTTCATAACTATCATGTAACCATTTAGCCAGTTCTTTTGTTTTCATATTTTGTATTTTCTTTTTTTCCATTTTACGGCGCTCCGCTTGTTGCAGTAGTTACGACTTGTTGGGCCTTTACCTTGCCCGCCTCTAAAATCAGTTTAGAGGCCTCTAACTGTGAATTTTTTACCATTTGAACTATAAGTATTATACAAATAAGAAAAACAATTCCAATAGAACCAAAAACAAGATAGGGTAAAAACTTTTCTAATTTGCTTTTGGTTTCGTTCTCTGCATTTTTCATAATCTTGTTAGAGGTATCTCTAAAATCCGCCGGAGCAATCGACATAATAGCGTTCTTACTTTCCGGATCCAGGTTTAATTTAGTGATAGGTATTAAAACAACTGGATCGTCGCCTTTTCTATGAACAATAAGGCCCCTTTTACCAAAAATATCGTGATAATCCTCACTACTAGCCTCCTCTACAACCCTCCCATCTTTAACTTTAAATATGTCTATATCTCCATAATCCCATAATCCAAATAAAAGATTTTTATTCTTAAACCAGCCTCCTTTTAATTTTATAAGTCCTACTTTGCCGTTGCCTAAATCTGTTTGTTCTAAAACCGGAAATTTTAGTTTTCTCCTTTTTTTAATAACCAAGGAGCCAAAAACCACAACTATAAAGAAAAATAAGGTCACTCCCCAAAATAAAAAACTTCTTAGCCAACTAAAGCCTACATTTATTAATCCCGCATAATCAAACGCCATTTTTAATTTTTTTAACGAGTTGTGTTAATTCGTTAACCCCCTTGCCTAAATCTTGAATAGCCTTTATATGTGAGCTTATATTTTCAGCGTATAGCATTTGGTTTTGTTGTATCCCATTCATGGTATTAATTACATATTCGGGAGTAACTTTAAAATTTGTTGCCTTGTGAGAATTAAAATATTTTTGCACTCCTATATTATCAGTTAAGGCCGTATCTGTATGTATTGTTTCAGCCTCATTTAAATTATAAGAATTATCAATTATAAACCAAGTAGAGCCATCTTTATTTTTTACTTCTAATTTTGCACCTTCTTTATTACATTGAATAGCTAAACAGTTTTTCATTAAAGCGTAATGTTCACGCCTGACTTTTATTTCATAACATCCATTTATTTTAAAAGATACTTTAAGTTTAATCTCAATTTCGTCTAATAGTATTAGAACATTATAAAAAGCTAGTTTCCGGCTCTCTATGGCGTTATTAGCTATAAAACTCCTGGGCTCATAAATAATAATATGTTTAGATCCTAACCATATTTTACGGTCTTTTATAATAATTCTAGGAGTATCTCTTAAACCTATTAGTTTAAATTTAATATTATTCTTGGATAAAATTTCTTGTCTTTTATCCCAATTTCTTATTTTTGGTATTTTTATTTTCCACATAAAGGCGTGGCCTCTTACTTCTTTTACTTGTTGGATTATAGTATCCTTAGTTGAAGTTTTTACTTCCCAAACACCATAACCAATTTTTTTAATTGCCCCTTTTTCCCTAAGTTCTCGAATATAATATTGTAATTTTTGTTTTGAGATCATTTTTTCTTTTGCTATCTGTGCGGGGGTTTTTCCTGTTTTTAATTCATTTATTAGATCAAGTAAAAAAGTTTTTTTTACTTCTTGTCTAGGTAGAATTTTTACTTGTTTCACCATCTTTTAAACCTCTTATAAAATCTCGATAGGAAAAAAAGGGGCAGGATATAGGTATAACATATATAGAAAAAGAAGGATCTAAAGACGGCCAAGACGTTCCAATACTGTAACAATTAGTTGTCTGATCATGTCTAAACCATGGAAAAATACTATTTAACATTTTCTTCTTTAATTAATGGTGTTTTCCGGGGTTTATCCCAGTAAGGGCTGTTACATTTAGGGCATATAGTCGGCTGTTCGTCACTACTAGGATCCTGTAATTCTCTTTGGCGTGGTACCCATTCCCAACTACAACGTTGACATTTAAAAGCTCTAACTCTCTTGATTAACTCCATCTTCTTCTTACCCCTCCTTTCAGTATTTTTTGTAGTATCCATTATATATTAGGTTATACCTAAATGTTTATAAATATATGTAGTAACTAGGTTATAGTAACGGTACTTTTTAAATATAGTTTACACTATGTTTTGGGATAAAAAATAAGGATAAGCTATAAAAAAAACAAAGAATTAATGTAATTGGTGATAGGAGCCTTTAATGCCTAAAAGAGTAAGAAGAATACCGGAAATATTCACCGAACAGGAAATTAACCAAATAATAAAACAAATAATAAAATCTAATGAGTACCCTAAAAACGAGTGGGGGAAGTTCTTTAAACATCGTGATCTATGCTTAATAGCTACTATTTATATGTTAGGTTTGAGGCCTGGAGAGGCCTGTAAATTGAAATTTCATGATTTTAATTTTAAAAATATGTCTGTCAGGATTAAAGGAGAAAGTAATAAAACAAAAAAAGATCGTATTATCCCGGTACCTAAATTATTAGTAAATTTCTATAATCTATATTTTTCTTTTCCAAGAGCTAGATTTTGGAAGGGATCTAAATATTTATTCCCTAGCTTTAAAAATCCCCATATTTCGGCAGAAAGACTAAAACATATATTCAGGGAAAAAGTATTAAAGCCCTTAGATCTGTGGGAAATGCCTGAAATTGGGAAGGTACCGAAGATAAGATTATATACATTAAGACATTCCAGGGCCTCGCATATTTTAGATAAGCATATATCAGAGAAAGGTAACCCGGATATATTGGCTATCGCTAATTTCTTAGGCCATGAAGATATTAGAAGTACGAAAGTTTACCTTCATACTGGTAAAAATTATTTAGAATATCTTAGAAATCAAATCGAAATCTAAACCACCTTAAAGGATCTAACAGGTATCTAAAACCTTCAAGGTGGTTTTATAAGGAAGTTTTGATAAAACCAGTTATTGGATCTTAAAGCTCGGTGTCGTTTAGGTTTTCCGTGCTTTTTTGAATATAAAATAAAAAAATAAAAAAATAAAAAGGGATTTAATAACTCCTACTTCTACCTTTTCCAATTATGAAAGTACCCAGGAATAACATACCTACAGCAAAAGCGATTATGGCCGGAGCCCAACCAGCTAGCCCAGTAGTTCCTAATTGAGTATTCAAATAGTTGGTAGTAGTCCATCCACCTGTAGGTGTTGAAGTATTAGCGGGCAATCCGCTAGCATTGTAACAAGTGTTTGCAGTTGCGTTAAAAGTGTAACCACTTCCACAACTCGCGACAGCATTACCGAACCTTGTTAGAACAACAGTTCCAACTCCGATAGTAATGGCGAAAGTTACAACTCCCCAACCGAGAGCAGTTAATTGATCAAACATTTTGATAAAAATCAAATATTTAATAACTCCTACTTCTACCTTTTCCAACTATGAACGCCCCAAGGAATAACATACCTACAGCAAAAGCGATTATGGCCGGAGCCCAACCAGCTAGCCCAGTAGTTCCTAATTGAGTATTCAAATAATTAACGGTTGTGTTTGCTGTTCCTCCGACAGCATTACCGAACCTTGTTAGAACAACAGTTCCAACTCCGATAGTAATGGCGAAAGTTACAACTCCCCAACCGAGAGCAGTTAATTGATTAAACATTTTACACCTCCTTTCAAATTCATATTTATTAAACATACCATAAAAAAATTTGAGAAATCTTTTTATTAATCATTTGTAACACAAAAACTTCTAATTGTAATACAATTTAGTAATTATCTCTAGTACTGCTCCATACTATATACAAAATTAAAAAGATCTCAAAACCTACAAAAAATAAACACCATTCAAAAGCAATAGCCCCCAAATAAGCCATAAGTAAACTTACTATTATAGCTAGGAATGTAGCGGTTAATAAGGCGACTTCTATACCCGCCCAGGAAAAGCTAACTATTAATGCTATCCAAAACATATATAAAACTACCAACCAAAAAGCCCCTCCTGTAGTTTGATTAGGTGCGTTTATTATGTCTTGCGTGCTTGTGATGTTAGTCCAGTTTACAGCCATTTTAAGGTTTAACCTTGAATAATAATTTTAATATGATAAATCCAATACTCAAAAAATAAAGGATCCTAAATATAAGGGCTACCTCGCTAGGTGCGTGCATATAATTAACTATTGTTTCAATCCATCCACCAGTTAAAAAATCCCAAATTATAGACATTCCAGTTTTAATTATTCCCCATGATGATTTTAAAGTTAAACCGCTACTACTTTCAAAATCAGCCTCCCCCCCTTTAATCTCACTTGATAATGTATCTTGATAATCTACAAAAGCGTCTTTAGTTGTGTTTGTACCCAACCCTAAATTATTACTCCCTCCGTACATTTGATTAAAATTTGTTATAATAGTAGCTAAGACTAAAACAAAAAGCACGGCTAATAAAATGCCTTCACTCCATCCGGTCATAGACGCACCTTTTTTATTTTTCATTTTATCCAGTTCTTTTTAAAAAATGTATAACAATCCCTCCTAAAACTGCTATACCGATTAAGATAGTGAGATTTATAGATCCGATAAAATAAGCAGGCACCAAGGCGACTATAGCGAAGATAATAGCAATTACAGGGGAGAATATACCTATTAATGCTAATGTTATTACTACGATAATAGATACAAATAAACCCACATCTCCTTTAAATGGAGTATTAGCTGTGTTTATAATTCTGCTAGCTAAAATTGTTGTCGGGCTTGCAGTTCTAAAAGCCACTCCTTTAATAGTACCTGTATATAAAGAGGAGTTGCAAGTTAATGCTCCAGTATATCCGGAAGTGGAAGTATTACAAATTATAAAACTGCTTGTTGGTGTTTCTCTAGTAACTATTAAACGCATTTCATCGGTTAATTGAGAGGGATCATTAAAAACATAAGTCCAAACATTAGTAGCATAATTAAAATTTAAACTACTTTCCACACCAAAAAAGCTAGTATAATCGCTAGGTGTTTCCTCTATTATAGTAGTGTATTCGCAAGGATCAGACAAACAAGTAAATCTTACAGCACTAAGCAATTTAATTAAAGATCCGTTAATATGATATAAGCCAACCCTATAATCTGTATCGTCCACTTTAACCCGCATAACTGTTTGTCCTTTTTCATCCGTTTGCCCCATTTCCACAACCCTATAGCTATCTAAATCCGGGTACCATCTAAGCAAGGAGGTATATCTATTTGTATAAGGATTTAAACTTGTATCTTCAAACTCAAATAAAAAGCTAGTTGCTTTTGATTCGTCAAGATCGTATAAAGTTATATTTTGAGTTTCGTTAGTTAATATATAACCATCAAAAAAATAATATTTCCTTGTGATATAATTATCTAGTTTATATTGTAATTCTCCATAATCTAATGTGACATTATAAGGTATAGAAAAATTAGTACAAATATAAATATCGGTAACCCCGGTCAAGGATCCATATAAACTTTTAGTTACATTTGAACCTAAATGATAAATAAAGTTATAATCAAAAGTCACATTAAGAGAAGTAAAATTAATTTCATCATCAAAATTAATAGCTAGTGATTTATTATTACAAGAACTTGATGTCACGAGATCAGTAAAAACTATAACTGTTTGGTTATAAGTATCTGATTGATAATAATAAGTTCCTGTCGCATTTGTTAAACCTATATTCCAATAAAAATTATTTATCACAGTTTGGTTATAAATAGGTATCCCAAGGGAAAAACTAAAATTTACATTATTCCCTGATCCGCTTTTTATAGTTGAATAATTACTATTATTGTACGTTAATACCACATTTATATTTGTATAATTTCCACTATCATAAGTTAAAGATATAATAAAACTTTCATTTTTTGTTTCATAAGTTGAGGAATTATAAATTACATCATTTTTATAAAAGGGTAATCCCCAATATACTCCCTCCTCATAAAATTCGTTACTAGTTCCATAAAACCTTAATTTATCCCAATCACTAGAATTATGACAATACCATTCTATATCGTTAGCGCTTGATATAGATCTTACTTTTAAAGTAAGATTATTAGGATAAGTATCAAAACAATCATTAGGTATTGAAAGATTATTTTCTCCGGCATAATCTTTAATTCTCCACAAAGCATTATTAGAATGAACTGGTTTAGTATAATTAATAAAAATATCCTTTGTTGCCCCGGCTGTTGCATGTCCTTCTGTTGCCCAATCACCATCGTAAGTTTTAGATGGGAAAATATAAAGCCCTGTATCATTCCAATAACTACCGGTATTCAAACCCCCGCAAGCGGTACTTACATTTGCAAATTCCTGATAACATAAAACATATCCATCAACAAAAATATTCATATTTAAAAATAAACTTATAACTAAAAAAATTATTATATTTCTTTTTATAAATAATCTATTCTTTATCATTTTATCTATTTCCATATCTAAATTTAGCAAAAACAATTACCCCGCAAACAAAATATATTCCTAATAAAATTAATTCTAAATTAGATCTTAAAAAATCTAACATAGCAAGGCTAGAAACCTCTAAGGCAAAATTAGCGTCATTATAAATTGTATCCAAAATATCTATAATTCCTGGTATAAACATGAATGTAAACATCCCAAATAAAATAAATAATATTAAAAATACTGGGTGAACATCTACTAAAAATGATGTTATAAATAATAAAATAATTGCTAATAAAAAGGCAGAAATTAAAACCCAATCCCAGAAAGTTACGAAAGTATTTTGAATGGCTGTAACATTGGTTCCGGCCTGTGCTGTTTGGTTTCCTACAGCACTAGAAAACGCTGGTAAAAATGTAAGAACAACCTTTAACATTATTGGGCCCATAATTATTAATGCTATTACCACCACTATAAAAGTCAGAAATGGATTTTCTATTTGTGCTTTTTTATTCATTTTTTACGTTTCCTAAATAAATTTTTAACTATATCATCCGGCAAAACAATAGGATTTTCAGCCATTACTTTAAACACTCTTGTTAAAGGTATCGTAACCGGCTTTCCGATTAACTTAGATCCTACTTTTTCAAGCCTTACTTTTTTCACAATTATTTTTTTATAAGCCTCTACCGGCATACGAACAGCCATATATTTTTTAGTCATTTTAACGATCTTCTTTTACAGTATGAATTTTAATAAATGACACAACAAAACCAATTAATGGTATAAGTATAGTAGTAACGGCCCCGACTTCTATTAAAAATAATAAAAAACTATTAATGAAAGCGTTACCTAAATATTCTAAGGCTAAAATATAAACTACAAATAAAGAAAAGTATGCAGAAAAATTATAAATTAAATCCCATGCGTCAAGATCAACATTAATAAAATGAAATATTGTATATAATAAAAGACCTAACATTCCAGCAATTATAATAATAAATATTATTCCAAAAAAAATAACTGTTATTCCTTCAGGGGGTTCCTTTCCATTTTCGGTAATATAAAAGGTTATGGTATTATCGCCGTTTTCTGAACCATCAATACAATAAACCGGAGCTCGGAATAACTCCCAGGATGTTGTGGAATTATCCGGTAGAGAATAACTATGATACGCACCGTTATTTGTCATTAGTTGATTATTTACCATAATGGATCCATTAGGATAAACCACAGTTATATTACAAGTCGCAGAACCAGAACAAGGAGCCCCGTCATTTATACAAGGTACTCTTAAAATAATATCTGTATCTTTTTCAAAAGCCAAGCCATTAATCAATGGGATTAATAAAAATATTATTACTAAACATATTACTAAATTATTTTTTTTCATTTTTATTAATTGTTCCTCCTTTCTAGATAATATTGGTTCATCTTATAACACCCCTGCAGTTTACAGTAACCAAACCCATCTGACCAGAACTCAACTCCTCAACAAATGGAGCGTTCAATGTTGAATTGCAGGTAAAAGTCCCTGAATTAATAAAAGTAACATTTCCTATACTGCAATCTGTATTTAATACGCAATCATTAGTCATATCTATCTCCCAGTTTTCAGAAACGTTGTCTGGACAGGTGCAGGTATCTCCTGATTCTATGTAGGTTATATTTAGATAAGGTCTCAAAGATGCTGTTGAATATTCTTTTGAATAGAATGAGACATGGTCATTTGCAGGTGTTCCTGATGAATAAACAGTTCTCATCCAGATGGATATATTGTTTGATTCATTGTTGTATTCTGAATTTACAGAATTTGTTACATCCCATGTTACCCAATTAGGTGCGTCAGGATTTGGATCTGCTCCAGTGCAAGTCCATCTTGAATCATAAGTGGAATTGTAGTTATTATCACTAACCATATTATTATATGTAGGTTCTGTTTCTACCCATGTTTGGTTGTAGTAGTGATGTGCGTCTAGGTGATATTCTTCACCAGTATCTATGGATTCAGAGGCCATATACACATGAAGAACTGAGTTTTCAATATCCACTGAGCCAGGTACTCCACTTATGTTAAATTTTATTAAAAATGATTTGTAATTGTTTAAATATTGTAGTGCTAATGATTGGAGGATTGTAGTTCCACCATAATTGCTGTTACCATCTGCAAAACTTAGGTAAGTATCTTCCAAATTTTCTATATCAGCATCTTGCAAAATCAGTTCTGTGGAGTTCCAACCCCATTTTACTGTATAAGCAAATATTGGATGTTGAAGTTTTATTAAATAACATCTTTCTATATCTGGTACAGGGTTGAATATTTGTGCATATACTTCGTTTATTATTTGAGAGTAATTTGTCTCATTATGCCTATAAACTGTTATTGGTATTAATCCAGTTTCATTTGAGCTTATACAAACCTGATAAGAAGTATAATTATAATCTATTAATGTAATATTAAATCTTTCATCCAAAGAGATGTTTATAAATAAGCCGTCTTTGTCTTTTAAGCTTTGGGCATCTTCAATCCTTTTCCATTCATTATTCTCATAAACATTCCTTGTCCCTGAGTACAAAGTTAACGTGCATTTTCCATTATTGCAGATTCTGTCAGATGATGGAGTGTATTCTGTTAGAGATGTAACTAAGGTTATTGAAGTTATAATTGCTAATATCCAGAGAAAATGTTTTAAGCTGTGCACCATGAACCTCCTGACTGGAATACAATACATTGCACACCAGTAATATTATAATTGCTCATGTTTTGATTTGCGGTGTTATCATTATCAAATATATATGCTTCTACTTTATCTTCTGTTAATCCATCATCCCATGTACTATTCCACATATTAAAGGTTTCTATTGATTGATTATAACCCCATTCTAATCCTGAATATAATGTATTGGCATAGGATTCGTTCCAACTTGCATTATCACCACTTGACAAAAAATCTGAAACATCATAACAATCTCTTGATTCATTGCAGTAAGAATCTGCTGTTATATTTTCATTAACTAATAACCCATCACCTTCAACATTAACCCAACCACCACTTTTCGTTAATGTAAAGTTTGGTGAAATCCCACCTACTTCGTTCTCAAATTCCCATATACTAACCCAATCAGAACCTGTATAAGCAATCCCTGCAACTTTTGCTCCTGCTGTTCCTCCTTTTGCATCAGCTATTAAATTTAATGCTTCATTAGTTCCATAAGATGTTATTGAACTGCCTGTGGAAATATCACCTACTGCTCCCTGCACTGGCGACATCCAAAGAGTAGAACTTGCTCCTAATAATTCTAAAACACCTGTAGAATAAAGTTTAAAGACACCTGTTCCACTTCCAGGATTTGAAATGGTATTTGCATGAGTATCATGAAATATCTGAAAAGTCCCTCCATTATCACTGTCAAATTGAAAAATTGAAGCAGTAGCACCAGCAGTTAAACTTAATGCCTTTGCATTAGCTCTTGTATCTTCAACAACAAAACTCCCAGCTTGGTTATTCCCTTTCACATTAACAAACCCTTCTGTATCTGCTGTTGATGGTTGTACATTTATATTTCCTGTTGAATTAATCTCATTAAAAACAACATCATCACCTGTATTTGTTGTCTGGTTTGATGTTGCGTTAATATCATCTGTAAAGTTTGATAAGTGAGTATAATTTACTCCACCACTACCAGAACCTATTGCACTCATACACTTACCGTCATCATCACAGACATCAGTATAATTTTGAAAATAAAAATAAGAAGTGTTTAGTGTTGATATAGACAACCTGTCAGTTGAGTTATAGGCATCACATGAATCTTGTCCATCTCCTAGATATAAACAGGCATTATCCTTATCTATGTTAGTATGACCATCTCCGACCCATAGACTTCTCCATCTATTAGCACTAGTTCCTAAATTCATGCTTGGAGAATTATCTGTGAATGGAATAAGATTTCCTGATACAGTTGATGAAGCCCCCATAGATAAAATAGTACTTATTGCGATATTTCCAGTAAATATGTTTTGCCATCTTATACCAGAAGTTCCAATGCTATAAGTATTATGTGATGTAGGAATAAGATTTCCTGTAACAGTTGAAACTGCCATTACTAATTGCTCTTTTACATGTACTCTATCAATATACCCATCATCAAAAGAATTCAAAGAAGTTCCTATATCTTTATCCCCCCCTGTGTCTGCTTCTATGCTTTGTGTTGTCAAAGTTCCTGTTAAAGGATCATTAGATGCGTCAAGCAAAAGATATATATTGTTTGCATAACTTTCATTCCAACTTGCATTATCACCAAGTCCTGTTGCCCTGTCATCTATCGTAGCATTTAGTTGAGTTTCATTAAAGAACATTGTGTTAGAATTATTATATAAATAAGGTGGATCTCCTGATTTTCCTGATCCACTAATAGTTGAACCATTTAGACCATCATCCCGACATAAAATTTTATTACTTTTGAAATCTATTGAATAAATATAATTATTAGATGAACAAGTTTCAGTTAAATTATCAATCCTTACAGCTATAATACCATCTGTTTCATATCCAATATCTAGAGAGGCAGAGATTAAACTAATAGAAATAATTACAACTGTTAAAAATAAATTTAGTATTTTCATAATTTCCTCATTTTTATCCATTTAAAACCTGGAGTTATAGGCCTTAATCTTAATCCTGTTTCTATACCTTTAGGTCTAGATCCTCTAATATTAAAAAACACAGCTCCAAAACTAGGTGTGTATCTTACTATTTTTATTACTGGTATTCTCCTTTTTCCAAGTCCTCCGGCCATTCCTAAGCCTGGTAAGGTAATCGGAAAAAGAGGCACTCCTCCAGTTGGAGGGATGTAAGGGGGAGTTGTTGGGGTTATTATCTTTGGAGAAATTGTTTTTATTTTTACAATCTGTTTCTGTTTTTGTGCTGTCTTTAACATTTGGGCTTGAGCTGGAGTAAATTTTAATCTTTCTTTTTCTGCTACCGCAACGGCGGAAGTTTGAGTTAGCCCTGTAATTGTTTTTAATCTTGTTCTTGGTCGTTGTGATATTTTAGGAGCGTAATAATAAGTTTGTGTAATTTTTGGCTTTACTTCTATCTTTTGTGGTGTTATTAATTTAGTTCTCTGCATTAATCTAGTTTCTGGCCTTGCGGTTATTGTTTCTCTTCTTATTGTTGGTCTTGTTGCTGGTATTCCCCTTATCTTCTGTACTCCGCTTTTATAAGCTGTTATTGCTCCCGCTCTTTGAGCTCCTACTTGTTCTTGAATAGATTTTTGTATGGTTTTAGAAATTACCGGCCTCTGTCCTTTAATCGTTATACCGATTTTATCTAGGGTTTTTGGAGTATAAACAAAACCGGTTATCTCTTTAGGAGCTATATATGTCCGCCTTCTTAATGACGGGATCACATTTTCATAAAACCTTATCTTTGTCGGTTTCCCTCCTACATAACCATAAACCCCAGTATCTCCAATAGATCTATACCCTCCTACTAGATCTTGTTTTATTATTTCCCCTTTAATTTTTATTCCTGTCTTTGAATAAATACCACTTAAAGGTTTACTAGGTATTTTTATAATAGGATAATCTAAGGCCCCTCTTTTTACAGGGATTAAGGTTTCTTTTACCCTTGCACCTTTACCTAATGGTTTAGAAACTCCAAATGTTTTTATAGGAGTTGAATAAATATTTTCAGTAACTTGTAAGCCCTTAATACTGGGTTTTAGATATTTGCCTCCACTTTCTATTAAATAACCCTTTCCTCCAGAAATATAAATTTCCTGTCCTTTTGGTTGATATATTCTTTGTTCTGTAATTCCTAGAAAATCTTTTTTTCCTATTCTTGTTTTACTTATTACTCTAGCTCTTGTATAAACTCCTCCCGGGGTTTTTACTGGTGTTTGTTCTGCTATAAATGTGGTCTTTGGTTTTCTTGTTTTATAAACAGCTCCTAATCCTTTAACCTGGGAAGTAACACCCAGAGCTCCAAAACCTACCTCTATAGCTGGTAAGCTATAGCTTGCTATTTTCGCTTTTGTTGGGCTATATCCTTTTTGTTTTTGATAATATGTTTGCTGTGCTTTAATTCTTTTCCTACCGCTTGGAGTTATTAATTCCTCTGTTCCTCCAGCCATTAGTAAAGTTGATCCGACCGGTGTAAAATATGGTGAGTATCTTATTGAACCTTCTACAGTTGGGCCTAGCTCCGCACTTCCATAACTACGGCCTCCAGAAATACCAGGCATAAAAACGCTAGGTTTTCCTTGCATGGCCCTAACCTCTTGTTTTTCTACGACCCCCCTCGCTTTCATCCCAATAAATCCAAGAGTTCCTTTTATATAACCTTCCCTTGCTACAATCTCTTTATATTGTTGTTTTAATCCTGGTGTCTTTGTTATATATCCAGAGGGTTTTTTTGAAGGGTCTTTTATTCTTGCTAGTTGGGGTTTTTCTATCTCGTAACCTTCTTTTGTAGAAGTGACTAAATAACCTTGTTTGGCTAAATCTATCGCTTTCTTTTCTACTTCTATATTATGTTTTTGTATTTCAATATTACGTCTAGTAATTGCTACATTAGCATAAAGGCCCTTATCTAACAAATAGTTTATTTTCCTTCCAACACTAGAACTCGGATCGTATCTTATAGTCTTACCACTTCTTATTTTAAAAACTATACTTTCCGCTTGTTTCCAATCTCTATACTCTTTTTGCGATCTTGCGACTATAGCCATAAAAAAAACTGTAATACAATTTATTTAATCACTTGCTAATTAACAAATGATTAAATAAAGAGTGTATTACATAATTATATGGAAGATAGCAATATACAAAACCAGGAATTAGCTTATGATTTAAGACAAAGGTACGCTATGATTGTGGGGGATCATTTAGACGATGTAGCAATTAATAGAAAACAAAAAAACTATCCTAATTATTTTAATGCTTTAGTTGATCTTTACACTATTATAGAATTTAGGTTTAAAGAAAGATCCTCTAAGAAAAAATTATCTTTAAGTGAAATTAAAGAATTAATAGAAGAATTTGACACTTTGGAAAATGACTTAATTAAAATAGCGAATAAAAACATTGACGCTTGGTTTGGTAGATCAAAGGATCCCGAGGCTATCTCGAAAATTGAAGGAGCATTAAGAGTTATTGAAAGATATTTGTATTATAAAATGAACGAGGCTAAAATGTTCGGCGGAAAAAGAGATACAGAAGGTTTAGTATAATGGAGCAAGAACAAGAACAAACTTATTATATAGATAATATTTTAAAAGAACAATTAGATAATGTTAAAATAGTTGTAACAAAAAAAGATCGTGATTATGTAATGGTTATAGATGGGGAAGAAGGGAGCGGAAAAAGTGTTCTTGCTATGCAAGTAGCCAAGCATTTAGATCCTAAATTTAACTTAGATAAGGTGGTCTTTACTTCGGACCAGTTTATTAAAGCTATTAAAACCTGTAAACCTAACTCTTGTATAATTTTAGACGAGGCTTATAATTCTGCTAATTCGCGGGCCACTTTAACAGAGGTAAACCGTTCTATGGTTGGAGTAGCTACAGAAATGCGACAAAGAAATTTATTTGTTATATTTGTTCTCCCTACATTTTTCGATCTTGATAAATATTTTGCTCTTTGGAGATGTCGGGCTTTAATTCATGTTTATTTTGATAGAGAAGGAAATAGAGGCCAGTATATTATATTTCCAAAAACCACAAAGAAATATTTATATCTTAATGGTAAGAAAACTTATAATTATTCTAAACCTCCTAGCCCTTTCCCTCCTTGTAGATTTAACAATCATTATACTGTTAATGAAATAGAATATAGACTTAAAAAAGCAGAGGCATTTAAAAAAAGAGTTGTATCTAATATGGCTCTTAGATGGAAAGATCAAAGGGACGCTATGGTTAAAGAATTATATCATAATTTTAAAGTTTCTGCTATTGATATAGTAAAAAGATTAGAGAGTTGGGGGGCCCGGGCCTTATCTGATAGGGAAATATACCGTATAGTTCAGTTAGCAGATGATTAAAGGAGTATCTAAGGGAGTGTTTATATTATGTCGTGACACCCCGACATAATAATAAAAAAACACAAAAATGACAAAAAAAAAGGTTTTTGAAGAAAAAGGAGAGAGAAATAAGGCTTTTGATACAGCCAAGTTTATATTAATTATTATAATAATAGTAGCTTTAGGTTTATTTCTTGTTAATCAATTCATAAAATTCCGTTATTATAATTATGTTTTATCTGATCCTTGTCAAGTTTGTAAGGATCTAAATCCTAATATAGAATTTAGAGTTAGGCCTGAAAGTTTAAATATAACAATAACAAATAATTCTCTTAAGCCTATTTATGTAATTCATCCAACTTAGAAATAATGTGATTAAGTTTATTATTAAGCAAGGATAAATTAACTTCTACTTCATAAATCCCTTCTTGGTTTGTTCCTTGTTGAGGATCATCATTTTGTTTTTCTATTTCCTTTAAATCAGATATTTCTTTCTCTACATCTTTCTGTAGTTCTTTTATCTCCTCTGATGTTTTCCTTGGTAGTCTAACCATTTTATAAATTCCTCCTTTCAGCATTTCGCAAAATGGGCTATTATGCGAAATAATCTTATTATTCTACGCATAAAACCTTTATCTTCTTTTCGCTTTTTATCCCTTTTTTTCCATCCCAGCAAGCTACTCCTTTTAGTTTTCGATTAAACTACTGGCCTTAGTTTCATCTTGCTGGGAGTATTAAAATTAATAATCTTCATTATACATTAATTTAGTTAATTGTATTGGATTTACATGAGCGTATATTTGAGTGATCTTAATATCCGAATGGCCTAAAAATACTTGTAGTTGTCTAATATCCCAACCTTTATTATTTAAGTAATAAGTGGCCCCGCTATGCCTAAGTGTATGGGGATGGATATTTTTATTTAATATTTTTAATGCGTCTTTCTTTAATGCAATTTGCAGAGCTCTCTCTTTAACCCCTATGGGTAAATATTTCAATAAATTTTTTACTTCCGGGGCCAAGGGTATATGTCTATCTTTTTTTCCCTTGGCCTCTTTAATCTCTAATAGCCTAGTTTTTGGGTTGTAATTATGAGGTTGTAAATTAACTATTTCAGAGATCCTTAAACAATTATAAAAGCCTAAAACATAAGCCAGGCGTTTTTTAGGTTTAGCTTTAACTTCTGGATCATTGACTAGTTTTAAAAATTCTTCTTCTGTTATTGTGTCGGGTATTTTACGGGCCATTTTTCTCTCCTTTTAGTTTTTCTTCATAAAAACTTAAAACTTCTTCCAATGCATCATTAAAAGTTATATTCTCCTTAACAATCTAATACCATCTCCTTTTTTTCTTCACTTTTGCGAACTTCTTTAGGAAACTCACCGTCGAGCAAACTTTTAGTTTTTTCGTTTATTATAGTATTATGCGAAAACTTTTCTTTGTTTAAGGGCCTTAATTTCCCTAATAATTTTCTTGCTAGTAATATTTTTCTTTGTACAATTAGCGTAACAATTTCATTTATTTCTTTTTGGCTTATTAT
>Ga0180438_10005041_pt1 | contig 18630 bp, 14 predicted proteins | sample SS_ome_12_FD_132455 | JGI IMG/M metagenome (GOLD analysis project Ga0180438, IMG submission 132455) | Hypersaline lake sediment archaeal communities from the Salton Sea, California, USA - SS_3_D_2 metaG | ecosystem: Environmental > Aquatic > Non-marine Saline and Alkaline > Hypersaline >...
ACTCGAGGCTCGGCCCCTTGCTAAGACCCGGGTCTGGATTCTGCTGTCAGGATGCGAGGAAGTGGGTTGTTACGGGGCGGAAGCCTTTGCCCGCGCCTTTAAGCAGGAGCTCGGCCGCCCGGTATGGTTGAGCATCGACAGCGTGGGCGGCATCGGTGCCGGAGTGGCCTATCTGACCAGCGAAACCTTTCTGCTCACCACCCGCAGCGATCCTGAGCTGCTCAAGCTGGCGGATGACATCGCCCGCCGCAATCCACAGCTCAATGCCTATGCGCACGCCTACCGGGGCGCCTTTACCGAAGGGGCTATAGGCGGTAAGTACGGATTCCGGGTGCTGTCGTTCGTGAGCCACCGTCGGGATGGAATTCTACCCGAGTGGCATCGAAAGACCGATACCGTAGAGAACATCGACGCCCGGGTGGCGGAAAACACCGCCCTCTTCCTGCTCATGCTCTTGCGGCGAATCGATGAGCAATCGGAACAGCGGGCCTGAGTTCAGCTCATCTCTGCGCCGGCGGATCCGAGAGATCCAGGCGGACGCAAGGGCTCCTGTCGGGGGATGTCCGACGCATGCGAATGGCACCAACAAAATGCCGGGCTTCAGGGCTTTTTGTCCTCTGAAAGATCGCTCTGTGGTTTTCCCTGGTCGCCGGGCTCGGATTTCTTGGAAGGCTTCACGCGGTCACCCAGGTCCTTGATCACCGGCTTCACCGACTCCCCCCACTTCTTGAGATGCGCAGAGAGGTCGTCCATGGGACCTTCGATGGCCTCTCCCAATTCCTTGAGTTTCTTTCCCAGGTCCGAGAGTGCGGGACGGACCGCATCGTCGAGATCACGCAGCTTTTCTTCGGCCTTGAAGAGGTGAGGCTTGATATCTTCGCCCAGTTGCTTAAACGCGTCCCCAATCTCCGTGAATATGTCTTTATCTTTCTTGCTCATGAGCATCTCCCTCCAGTTCATTATACGTGCCGCAGGGATAGCTGGTTCCACGATTTATAATGTGCCCCGCAGGGGTATGTCCATTCGTGTTGTTGGTTCCAGCGCTGACTCCAATTCAGGCGGTGTAGACAGATTCAGCAAACTCTGATATAACGCCGGGGATCTTTTCTCGTATATAGAGTGAATAGTTGGAAAGGAGAGGTTCCATGCCACTCGATGTAGCCCATACCGGGGGAATGAACCGACGCAAATTCGTAAGCCGCTCGTTCGTCGCTGCCGCCGGGTTGGGAAGCCTGGCCAGATCGGCCTTGGCCAACCCGGAGAGAAGCGGATCGGCGAATGATTTCAAGATTAAGGAATACCGCACCCTCGGGCGGACCGGTTTCAAGGTCTCGGACGTCAGCTTCGGAGCCGGAAACCTCAATAACGCCAATGTCCTGGCAGCAGCCCTCGACATGGGCATCAATTATATCGATACGGCCGAGCACTACGCGCGCGGCAATTCGGAGCGCAGCATCGGAGAGGTCCTGAAGCAGCGCAACCGAAAATCGCTGTTCATCACCTCCAAGCTGAATTTCATGATGGGGGGGGCGACCAAAGAGAAACTCAAGCAGCGCTTCCACAGGTGCCTGGAAAGGCTCCAGACGGATTATGTGGATTGTCTGATGATTCACATGACGCCGAATGTGGATCAGATCAAACACCCGGCCTACCACGAAGTCATCCGCGAACTCAAGGCCGAAGGAAGGATACGATTTACCGGCCTCTCCAACCACGGGCCCGAACATAAGATGGCAGGCCCGGTCAAAGATGCCATGGAAAAGGTCGTCCTGGCCGCCGCGGAAGACGGCCGTTTCGATGTCGTCCTGTTCGTCTACAACTTCATCCAGAAAAACCAGGGGGAAAAGATCATCCGGGCTTGCAAGGACCGAGACATGGGAGTGACCCTGATGAAGACCAATCCGGTAAAATTCGTCACCGACCTCGAAAATACCTACGCCCGTTACAAAGAATCGGGACGTATCGTCGGGGATTCCTTTCTGAAGGCGCTGGAGGAATACAAGGCCCATGCCGCCCCGGCGGAAGCATTCAAGCAAAAATACGGGCTGCAAAGCAACGCCCAGGTTAGGGATGCGGCCATCAAATTCGTGCTCTCCAATCCGGATGTGCACGCCGTCTGCCCCACCATCAACAGCTTTGAAGAGCTGGAAACCTATGTCAAACTGTCGGGACAGAGGCTCGAGCCGGCCGACCGGGCGCTGTTGGCTGCCTATACGGCCGGATACGGCCGCTTCTACTGCCGCCACGCCTGCGGACAATGCGAAGCCGACTGTCCCCACGGCGTGCCGATCAACACCATCATGCGTTACCATCACTACTTTGTCGGCCAGGGACGAGAAAAACATGCCATGGAGCATTACCATGCCCTCGACAAGCCCAATGCATCGCTCTGCACAGCCTGTGCAGGCCCCTGCACCCAGGCCTGTCCCTTCGACGTGCCCATTCAGCCCCTGCTGGCCGCAGCCCATCAAACGCTCAGTTTAGCATGACCAAGAGTTGGAGCCGACTTTCTCAGTCGTCTCCATCTAGATTACAAGATTAATAATTCGAGCCTTGACGATTGGGCTTCAGCGAACAATCGATATCGGGCCATTTATGGGGATGCCCCTAAACTCCGGACTTTGAGATATGAAATAGAGAGTGGATGGGTCGTCAATCCGGTAGAGACAGATCAATCGATAAGGGGAAAAGGAAAATTCAGGTGGAACGTCGTCCCCTCTCCCTGACGGCTCTGGACGTCGATGTGCGCACGGTGGTGTTCGGCGATCCACTTCACGATAGAGAGCCCCAGGCCGGACCCGCCGGTCTCCTTGGAACGCGATTTATCCGCCACAAAGAAGCGGTCGAAGATATAAGGCAGCGATTCCTGCGGGATTCCGATTCCGGTATCCCGGATTTCCAGGCGGAGAGATCCGTCGGTTCGCTCCAGGGAAACGTAGATTCGGCCTCCTTTCGGGGTATAGCGGATGGCGTTATCCAACAGGTTGACGACCATGCGCTCCAGCAGGCTTTGATCTCCACGGATCTTCGCCTCGGAAAGGCTTCCCATTTCCAGGCGGAGTTTTTTCTTTTGAACCGCCGGCTTAAGGCCGGCCACACTCCGAGTCAGGATCTCATCCAGGCGGACGATCTGGTTGAACTTGGATCGGTCCAAGGCCTCGACCCGGGACAGGAATAGGAGGTCATCGATAATCTTCTCCATGCGGTGCGATTCTTCCAGGACGCTGTCGAGTGTGCTCACGTACTCCATTTTTTCACGGTCTTTGCGCAGCAGCACTTCGATCTCGCCCCGGATGATAGTTAAGGGGGTGCGCAGCTCATGGGAGACATCACCCGAGAACTGCTTGATCTTGTTCACGGACTTCTCCAGCCGAGCGATCATGGCGTTGAAGGTTTCGACCAGGGCGCCGATCTCGTCCTTGCGGTCCTGGGCCTCAATGCGCAGGGACAGGTCTTCCGCAGTGATCTCCCGGGCCGTTTTCACCACGCTCTTGACCGGATGGAGCGCCCGGTTGATGATGAAGCTGCCGCCCGCCGAGGCGAAGACCAACAGCATGACTCCGGCCAAAACCATGATGATGAGCAGCCGGTTTAGATCCTGCATGGTGCCTTCCATCGAGATCCCCACCTGAAGCACATTGGGGCCCCGGACGGGAAGCAGGAAAACCCGGATCGGATAGCCCGTAAGCCTCTCCTCCTCCACCGTCTCGAAGACAAAGGTGTCGATATCCGACCTGTCCGCCCTATAATAAAGATGCGTGTGGAGCCGAAAGGCGCCCTCCGAAATCCTATCGGTGTGGGTAACGGACTCTACCCGGTGTTCGCCATCCTCGGCGATTTCGACCAGCTGCAGATACGGGCGGTGGGTCGAGAACTTGGACTCAGAACTACGGAAGGCTTCCTCCCAACTCACCCCCCGGGTTTCACGCCAAATCTCGTTGGTCTCATCCGCGATCTCGAGGAGGATACCGTCCAGCTCGTCGATGAGGCTTTCCTTGAAACGCTGATACAAAAAGACCCCCGCCAAAACCACGATGACCGCCAGGATGGCGATGTACCACACCGTCAGCTTGAAGGCGAGGGAGCGGAAACCCTTAGTCTTCATCGATTAAAAAACCGTGCCCGCGTACCGTCTTGATGAGTTTGACCTGAGCATCCTGGTCGATCTTGCCCCGCAAGCGGTTGATGTACACGTTGACCACATTACCGGCGCCTTCGTAGTTCATGTCCCAGACGTGTTCTATGATCATGGTCTGGGAAAGCACCCGGCCCCGGTTGCGCATGAGGTATTCGAGCAGGGCGTATTCCTTGCCGGTCAGGGCGATCTTCCTGCCCGCCCGCGTGACCAGCCGCCGGAGCGGGTCCAGCTCCAGGTCCGCCACCCGCAGCGCCTTGGTCTTGTAGTCCTGGCTGCGCCGCAGCATCGCCCGGATCCGGGCCAGGAGTTCCTCGAAGGAAAACGGCTTGGTCAGATAATCGTCGGCCCCTTCCGTCAAGCCGGTGATCTTATCGTCCAGGGTATCCTTGGCCGTGAGCATGATGACGGGGGTGAGGATGCCGTTTTCTCTCAGGTTACGGCAGACCGTAAACCCGTCCTTCCCGGGCAGCATGACATCCAGGATGACGGCATCGTAGGGATTGACCTGGGCCATATAGAGCGCGTCATCGCCGCTGCGGCACACATCCACGGCGTAGTTCTCCTCCTTGAGGCCGCGGGCCAGAAAGCCCGCCACTTTTTTGTCGTCTTCGACCACCAGCAAGCGCATGTTCATATTATAAAACACCTCGGATCGAATTCGTAATTCCCATCTTCTAATTATATCCGCGGTAGCGGGTCCCTTCGAAGCGTGGATTCACCACATTGCTGTAGACCGAACCGAAGGTGAAGCGTAAACCGACCCGGAAATTATAGTCATAATTGGTGGCCAGCTCCTTGCGCCGGAGAAGCAACTCGTCGATGGTAGCATCTCCTTTGGGAAGCGCGAGCTGGTCATGGATCCGCTCGTAGCGACCCCGTATATTGAAAGACAGGCCCTTGATGATGCGGATCGACACCGATCCTCTCAGCTCGATCCGGTATTTGCTGAAGTCGTGAAAATAATGCGACATCTCTAGTGTCGTGGAGGTACTCCCCCACGGCTGACGAAATTCCATGGTGGTGCTCAAGGTCTGGTTGAAGAGCGTTTCCTGGGTTTTGTCGTAGATGGTCTCTTCGATATAGTTGACCTTGTTGTATCCGAGCTTATAGAGCAGGCGTATCTGACGCCGGGTGGATTCGGCGTAGGGGAAAAAATTGAATTCGATGGCAGGGGCGAGCGTGAAGTACACATCCAGGTTGCCGTAAGTGCTTGATTCCGCTTCCACATAGCCTCCGACCGACCAGTGGTCATTGACGCTCTTGACGACGATGGCGCTGGCGTTCTTCTCATCCCGTGTGCTGACCACGCGCTCGTCCTCGTAGTCATAATCTCTCCTGTCGAACTCGCCTGAAAGCCCCAACCTGATCTTAAGCTCTGGGGTGATGCGGTTGGCGGAGAGATTGGCGTCCAGGGTGCGTTCGGATTGGCTCGCTTCACCTTCGAAGTCGGTATCCACATCGGCGCTGAACACCCAGAAGTTCCAGGGATCATTGACCGCCGTCGGCTCGAGCCGGACTCGCCCGCGATAATTCAATTGGATCAAATCGGAGATGGGGGTATTCAACAGATAAGGGAAGAGGCCCCGCTTCATGAGTTCGACCTGGCCCTTGCGGGTTTCGTCCCGGGTATCGGTGGGATTGGAAGCGTACACGAGCGTGAAATTCAGGCCCTCGAATTGCCTCAAGCCGATGAAGGCAAAAGTGTATTCCCGGCCGCCGCTTCCGGTGGACTGGTCGGTGACCAGGACATGAATGTCGGCGTCCTTGCGGTCGCGGACATAGTTGACGTAGGAGATCTCCTCGCGAAAGAAATCGCGGTCACATCCGAAGCAGTCGAGGAATACCTTGGGCGCCTGCTCCTTGAGATCCTGCAGCTCCGATCCATTCTCTTGAGCGGATGCGGCGGCAAGGCACAATATCATAACAACCGGCAAAAGCAGCTGCGGAAGAACTCTTCTCATCGATCCTCTCCTGGGCAGATATCCCCATCTCCCCGTGGCTGTGCGATCCGTAAACGGATATAAATCCCGAGTTTCCACATAATGACCCCATAGTCTATGATATTCATATTAATGCCGCATTAAAATCAGATTAAATCTTATTAATAGTCGGCTGGGAACCCTGAGGTGCGAATCTCCGTAGAAATAGACGAGGAGACAAGTACGGCTCAAGGATCATATCCCATGAGGAAAAAAATTTATGCGATATTGGTTCTATTGTGTGTGATGGGCATGAACCTGCCCGCATCGGCCCAGTCCTCCGACGAGAAAGAAGCGGTGAAAAGGAAAAAGTATCCGGTCAATCTGTCGCTCTTCTATCCCGTAAGCATCAATCAAAGCCCCAATGACGTGGTCAACTTCAACTTGACTTTAATCTACAGCCGGGTGGGCTATGTCTACGGATTTGACCTCAGCGTCGTGGGCTCCGCTGTCGAGCACCACCTTGAGGGGATCCAGCTATGCGGCCTTGCCGGAGTGGTGGGGGAGTCCGCACAAGGCGTGCAGGTGGCCGGGCTGGCGTGTGTCGCCGGCGACAGCTTCACCGGTCTCCAAGTGGCCGGACTGGCCAGCGTGACGGGTGAAAGCCACACCGGGCTTCAGGTCAGCGGACTGGCCAATGTGGTCGGCAACACCGGGAGCTTTGGTCAAGTGTCCGGGCTGGCCAATGTGGCCGGTGAAGGTTTTACGGGATTTCAGATCAGCGGGGGATTCAACATCGGCGGCGGCCCCAGCCGGGGTTTCCAGGCGGTGGGGCTCTTCAATGTGGTGGCCGAAGGTTTCAGGGGCATCCAGGCCTCCGGCCTGTTCAATGTGGTGGGGGAAAACTTCGAGGGGGCCCAACTGGCGGGGCTTTTCAATATCACCGGGGAGGAAATGCGGGGACTCCAGGTAGGGACCTTCAACATCGCCCCCCGGCAGCGGGGAGTGCAGATCGGGGTCGTAAACGTCGCAGCCAACAACACCGGCCTGCAGATCGGGCTGGTGAACTACACCAAAGAGGAAAACAACGGCGTGCCCATCGGCGCCGTAAACATCGCCCCCAACGGCCGGATCCGGGGAATTGCCTGGCTGGGGAACGGAGTGGCCGTAAGCGGCGGGGCCAAGTTTACGGTCCGCCCTTATTACTCCATCGTCTCCTTGGGGGCCCACAACACCGCCGACGACATCGGTCAATCCCTGACCTATGGAGTTCATTACGGCCTCACGTTCCCGTTCGACCGCATGAGCCTGAATCCGGACGTCGGCTACCGCTTTCGCGACAACACGCCCCTTTTCAAAAATCCGCAGGGCGAACCGGACCAGCACATCCTGGAGGGCCGCCTATCACTGGGCATCCCCATCACGCCGCGTTTGTCCCTGATGGTGGGAGCCGGGCTCGCCCACAGATTCGATGCCGGTTCGCCAATCGATTCCGGTGACACCTATCCGCTTCTTTTCGCCGGCCTGGAATTCTTTTAGTGTGCTCAAACTGTTATAAATTATAGATAAAAAAATAGTTTAAGTCTATTCCCGCCCTGTTTTTCATGCTTACAGATAACTTTTCAACGCTCACTTATCAACTCTAATAAAAAGAGCTTGTCTTTAATATCTCCGATTTTTCGTATAAATTGAGTTGACACGGTCAACCATTTGTCCTATTTATCGTATAAATGAGTATTGCGGAGGCGCCATGAAAGACCTTACCCTGACCGAGGAGATGTTTTTGCTGGCGGTTTGGAAGCTCAAACACGACGCCTATGGCGTGACCATCCGGCAGTACGTATCCCGGGAAACAGGCCGGATTTACCCCTACGGAACCCTCTACAGCGCGCTGGATAAACTGGCACGGAAAGGGTATCTGAACAAGTCCACCGGCGATCCCATCCCGGAGCGGGGCGGGCGCCGTAAATACTACTATCACATCACCGGGGATGGGCTCGAGGCCCTCAAAAACGCCATGGAACTCAAGCGCCGGCTGTGGGACGCAGAGACCGAGATGGCGTTGAGTAAAAGCTGAAGAAAATGACAGGCACGGGCGAAAAACCTCCCCGGCTGGCCGAGAAGCTGCTCGCCTTCCTGGCCAACCGCAGCGCCGACACCGCCATCATCGGTGATCTGGAGGAGGAATATTCCGCCCAAGCAGAGAGCCGGGGCACTCGGCACGCCCTGCTCTGGTACTGGAAACTCATCCTCATCTCGATCCCATCCTTTTTTAAAGATCGCATCATCTGGAGCGCCGCCATGTTCAGGAATTACTTCAAGATCGCCTTTCGGAACATCCACCGCAACCGGCTGTTTGCGGCCATCAACCTCCTGGGGCTGGCCGTGGGCATGGCCAGCTTCATCCTGATCACCCTCTGGGTCCAGGATGAGATAAGCTACGACAACTTCCATCAAAACAAAGACCGCCTCTACCTTCTGACCATCGAGCATCCCAATGGCGTTCTGGATTACAACGTCCCCTATGCGCTGGCCCCGGTCCTCGCATCCGAATATCCCGAGATCCAAAAGTACACACGAATCCTGGAGAGGGGCCTGACGACCTGCTCCTTCGCCTATCAGCCTGCAACCGGTCCCCGGCGCATGTTCTATGAAGACTCTGTCAATCTCGTGGACAGTGAGTTTTTTTCCATGTTCTCATTCCCCTTCGTCCAGGGAGACCCTGAGACCGCCCTGGAGACCGCCGATTCCCTGATCATCCGCGACGAGGTGGCCGAGAAATATTTCGGCGAAGAAAATCCCCTCGGCAAGAAAATGACCTTCAATACCGAAAGGGATCTGATCGTGACCGGTGTCATTCACATTCCCTCTAATTCGCATCTCCAACTGGATTTCATAGCACCGCTGGATCATGACCATGCCGACGATTGGAATTGGTCGGATCCCTCCTACATCATCCTGGACGAGAAGGCCCTCCCCGAGGAATTCGAGGCCAAGATCGCCGCCTCTCTGAACGAGAACTACCCCCATCCCATTTCCGGGACTTTCAAAGTCGGCATCCTTCCCGTAGAGGATGTCCATCTCGGATTCGGCCGGATGACCTATGTTTATATTTTCTCCGTCATTGCGGTCTTTATCTTGATCATCGCCTGCATCAATTATATGAATCTCTCCACCGCCGGCTCCGGCATAAGGGCCCGAGAGGTCGGACTGCGCAAGGTCGTGGGCGCCAGGCGCAGCCAGCTCATCTGCCAGTTCCTGGGAGAATCCATCCTCATGTCGGCGATGGCCTTTTTCCTTTCCCTCGTGCTGGTCGGGCTTTTTCTTCCCATTCTGAACCGCATGACCGCAAAAAACCTGGCCTTTATCAACATTCAAAATCCCTCCATGTACGCCTACTTCTTCGGATTGATCATCGTGGTCGGCATCGTGGCGGGCAGTTATCCGGCTTTTTTCCTCTCCTCCAGCAGACCGATAGACACCCTACGGGCTGCCCTCAAATTCGGGTCCCATGGATCGACATTCCGCGTGCTCTCCGTGGTCGGACAGTTCGCAGTGTCCGTGCTGCTTATCGCCTGCACGGCGGTCGTATTCCAGCAGTTGAAATACGTCCAGAATCGTCCCCTGGGACTTAAAACCGACTATGTGCTCTCGATCCGGAACAATCCCTCCCTCTTCCGGAGATTCTACAGCTTCAAAAGAGAGCTGCTCCGGAATCCTCATGTCTCCTTTATCACCCGGGGGCAAGCCGAACCTTACAACGAGGATTATAAGACTTCCGGCATCCAATGGACGGGTAAAGATCCGGATCTGGTCCCGAACGTCCGCTATTCCATCACGGATCTTGACTTCTTCGAAACCTTCGATATGGAGATCGTAGAAGGCCGCAGCTTTGCGGTCGATCGCCCGCGCGACCGCTCGAACTACGTCATCAACCAAAAGGCGGCGCAGTATATGGGATTGGAGGCGCCGGTGGGAAAGAGACTCATGTTCTGGGGGCGGGAGGGCCAGATCATCGGTGTCGTGAAGGATTTTCATCACGTCTCCCTGCACAGAGAAATCATGCCGCACGTCTTCACCATAAATCCCCGGGTCTACAGCACTTGGATCAAGTACGTCTTCGTCAAGATTTCGGCCGAGAATATTCCCGCCACCATCCGCTTCATCGAAGAGACCTCCCTGAAGATGGCCCCTGATTATCCTTTTGAATACACCTTCCTGGATCAGGGGGTGGCCGTCCTCTACGGCTCCGAACAAAGACTGGGAAAGATCTTCACCTACTTCGCCTGCCTGGCAATCTTCATATCCTGTCTGGGGATTCTGGGGCTCTCGGCCTTTACCGCCGAACAGCGCACCAAAGAGATCGGGATTCGGAGGATTCTCGGCTCATCGGTCCCGGGCATCGTCGTCCTGCTCTCCCGGCAGTTCTCGCGCTGGGTGCTGCTGGCGAACCTCATCGCCTGGCCGATCGCCTATTATGCGATGCACAAATGGCTCCAGGACTTTGCCTACCGGACCTCCATAGGCCCCCATCTGTTCGTTCTGGCGGGAGTCCTCTCCCTCATGATCGCCGCCCTTCCCGTTCTTTATCAATCCCTAAAAGCGGCCCATACCGATCCCGTTACGGCCCTGCGCTATGAATGATCCGGAGACGTAGCCAAAAACCAAAAAGCCGGAGATTTAACAGACCGTCTTTTGTTTGACCTCGCTCCCAAAGGCGAGTATCATATCCCCACCGACAACAGACCGGCGAAGGCGTCTCCTTTTTCAATCGGATAAGCCGGGCTGAGCCCATATTTAGCGCATCTCGCGGCCGCTTTTCCGGAGGTCGACGTTAGAGTCGGATCTAGATTCTCGGCAGGGACGGAAAAGGATTGAGAGACACAATCTGCTCACTTCCGGAATCTTTCGATTTCGATCAACTGACCCAGGATATAGCCCGGAGCTTCGGCTACCGAAAAGAACCGCTCCGTTCAGTCGCCCAAATCGTATTCGACACCTTTGACTGGCGCCTGTTCAAAAAGGGGAAAACACTGGTCCGCGAGGGAAATTGGCTCTTTTTGGCCGCTCTTGATCGCTGGGACCCGGAAGGCCGAATAGTCTGGAAGAAACGTAAGGCGCCCGAGTTCTGGTGGGATATCACCCAGGGGGATTTAAGACCGCAGCTCAAATCCATGCTGGATGTCCGCGCCCTGCTGCCCGTCATGAGGGTCTCGAAAACCATCCACATGCTGCGCATCCTAAACGCCGATGAAAAGACGGTTGCCAAGGTCCAGTTCGAAACCTGCCGGGCCCGGGCGAAATCCGGGTCGAGTCATCGAATCGACTTCCTCACGCTCCTCCCGGTCCGCGGATACGCATCTGAATTCAGGGCCGTGCAAAAATTCCTGAAGGATGCCGGATTGGTGGAAGAAAAAGAAAGCATCTATGTCGAGTTGATGAGGGGCCTGGGGCTCGAGCCGGGCGCCTACAGCTCGAAGTTCCGCATCGATCTGGAGCCGGGCCTGCCGGCGGTCGAGGCCGCAAGGCGGATAATCGGTCACCTGCTCGAGATCATGAAAAAGAATGAAGCCGGCCTCATGGCCGACACCGATACGGAATTCCTGCACGACTACCGGGTCTCCATCCGCCGCATCCGCTCCGCATTGAGACAGATGAAGGGCGTTTTTCCCAAGGAAAAGACTGCACGCTTCCGCACCGCCTTTGCCGATATCGGCAAATCGACCAATTGGCTGCGGGATCTGGATGTCTATCTCCTCAAGAAGGATCCCTATAGAGCGATGCTCCCCGAATACCTGGCGCCGGGACTCGACCGGCTTTTCCGGGACCTGGCCCAGGAAAGGAACAAAGAACTCGCTTCCGTGGCCAAGTCACTGCAGAGTGCCCGATACCGCAAAACCGTAGCCCAATGGGAGAGATTTGTGGCCTCGTCCATGCATTACTCGGAGGAAGAAGCTCCCGAGGCCGGCAGGCCCATCCAAGAACTGGCGAGCGATTTAATTTATAAACGCTATCAAAAAATCATCGCCTCCGGCCAAAAGATCACGGACGATTCCCCCGATGAGGCGCTGCACCGGCTCAGGATAAGCTGCAAGAGGCTCCGTTATCTGCTGGAGTTTTTCGCATCGCTTTTTCCTGAAAAGGAGATCGGCCGCCTCATCGGCCAATTGAAAAAACTTCAAGACCACCTGGGAGATTTCAATGATCTCTGTGTCCAGCAGCAACAGTTAGAAGGATATTTGGGTCGCCTGGAAGAAAGCCGAGAGGAGGCGGCCCTCACGGCCGCGGCCGTCGGCGGTTTGATCACGAGTTTGAATCTCAAGCAGCAGGCGGTCCGTTTGGATTTTAAAAAGCGTTTCCAGGCCTTCAGCAGCCGGAACAATCAGGCTTTGTTCCAACGGCTCTTTAAGACCTCTCGTGCCGAAGGAGAGGCAAAGTGAGCATCATTGCCCTCTATCATATCAAGGGCGGTGTCGGAAAGACCACGGCCGCGGTCAATCTCGCTTACTTGGCGTCCCGAGACGGCCATTCAACCCTGCTCTTTGACTTGGATCCCCAGGGTTCCGCCTCCTTCTATTTCAGAATCCGACCGGGGCAAAAATTTAGGGCCAAGAAGATGCTCGCGGGAGGCAAAAAGATAACGGGCCATCTCAAAGGAACGGATTTCGACCGCCTGGATGCCCTTCCCTCGCACATCTCCTATCGTAATCTGGATATCGCCCTGGACGGCATGAAACGGTCCAAGCGGCGCCTGCAGGAGGTTTTAGCCCCGCTGGAAAAGGAATACCGCTACATCTTTCTGGATTCCCCACCCAACATCACCATGGTATCCGAGAACATATTCCATGCGGCCGACATCGTCGTGGTTCCCGTGATCCCCACCACCCTATCCATACTTGCCTGGGATAAGCTGCTGGATTTTTTCAAGGCCAAGAATCTCGACCGCAGGAAGATCGTGGCCTTCTTCTCCATGGTGGAGAATCGGAAGAAAATGCATCAGGATACCTTGGAACGAAAGCAGGGGGATAACCGGTTCTTGAAAACCGTAATCCCCTATTCCGCGGTGGTGGAAAAGATGGGTGTCCACCGCGAGCCGCTCCCCCGATTCGACCATAATTCACGGGCCACCCAAGCCTATGAGGACCTGTGGCGGGAGATAAAGGCCTTGAAACGATTGGGCTGAGGGCAAGAGGATACGCATAAAATGAAACGACTCTGCCTCCTAAGGCATGCCAAATCAAGCTGGAAGGATCCCGAGCTGGCCGACTACGACCGGCCGCTCAACAGGCGCGGGAAGCGCGACGCCCCATTCATGGGTCAGAGGCTCAAGAAAGAGGGAGTGCGGCCGGACATCATCCTGAGCAGTCCGGCCAAAAGGGCACGAAGAACCGCCAAGCTGATCGCCCAAGAGATCGACTATCCCCCTAAGCAGATCCAGTGGCTCGAATCCCTTTACGCCGCAGGCTCAGAGAGCATGCTCCGGATCATATCGGAGATCGACGACGGCTTAAGCCAGGTTTTGCTGGTGGGGCATAATCCGGGACTGACCGACTTGGCCGAGCGATTGACCGGAACCCTGGTCGACAACATCCCCACAGCCGGTATCATGGCGGTCGATTTTGATATCGATTCCTGGGCGGAAGTGGCGGAGGGCGCCGGGACGGTGGTATTCTTCGATTACCCTAAGAAGCATTCCAAGGCCCCTAAATAAGACGTCGTGACTCGTTCTCACTACTAACAGCGCCTCAACCCAACCCATCAGTTTGTGTGACTCAACTCACTCCTAACCTATAGCGCCTCACCTGATCCTGGCAGTCTTGGCGCCGCAGCATTCCCCTATCGCTCGAAGAGTACAGCTCACACCGATTATTCATAGCGCAGCGAATCCACCGGATTGGCGAAAGCCGCCTTGAGGGTCTGAAAGATAGAAGTGGATAAGGCAATAAACAGGGTGAGAAATCCAGCGATCAAAAAGACCGACCATCCCATGGTAATCCTATAGGCGAAATCCTGCAGCCATCTGTTCATCATGAACCAGGCCAACGGCCACGCCACGACATTGGCGATAATTATCCATCTGACAAATTCTTTAGACAGCAGATAGGTCACGCTGCTCGTGGAGGCGCCCAGCGTCTTTCGGATGCCGATTTCTTTGGTCTTGACCTCGGCGGTAAAGGCCGCCAGGCCGAAGAGACCCAGACAGGCAACCAGAATGGAAAGCGATGAGAACACCGCGAAGATGTTCTGCATTTTCCGCTCTTTCTCATACATTTGGTGGATGCGGCTATCCAGGAAGCTGTATTCGAACAATTCCCCGGGAAATGCGCCTTCCCATTTCTCCCGGATTAAACTCAGTGTCCTCTCCAAATCACCGGGTACGATTCTAACCGATATCATGGTCATGAGATTCGGGAAGAGCATGACGGCGGCCGGTTCCACCTCTCTTCGCAACGATTGGTAATGGAAGTTTTTAACCACTCCCACCACCTGAAAAGTTGTTTCCGGATCCCCCCGGTCCAGCTTCTTCCCGACCGCTTCATCCGGAGTCCAGCCGATTCGATTGGCCGCCGCTTCATTAAGAATCATAGTTCCTGGGGTATCGGTGCTGAATTCCCAGGAAAATCCCCGCCCGGCCAGGATTTCCAAGCCCAGCGCATCCACATAATCATAATGGCTGGTCATGAGGGTCAGGTTGATGTTTTCGTCGGATTCCAGGCGATTGTAAACCGAGCCGTTTCCGAACAGGGGATCACCCGGCAGATCCGATGAGGCGGAGACAGATATAACTTGTCCGTGCTGCAGCAGCTCGCTCCGGAAAGAATCATAGCCACGAGAAATCTGTTGGCTCCGGGCGGGAATGACCACCAGATTGTCTTTCTCAAATCCCAGCGGCCGGGTCTGAATGTACTGCATCTGCCGGTAAACGGTAAACATCCCGATGATCAGGGCGGTGGAAATGACAAACTGGATGACGACCATATTTTGGCGAAAGGCCGACTTGCCACGGCCTGAGAGCGAACCTCCCTTTAACACCCGCGCGGGATCGAACCTGGTCAGATAAAAGGCCGGATAGAGACCGGACAATATTCCCACCGTAAGAGTTATCCCGATGATAGAGACCAGATTTTGCAGCCGAAAAATCAGGCCGATGGACAGTTTTTCGGCGATGATGTGATTGAAGGCGGGGATGAGCAGCAGACAAAGACCGCAGGCCACCACGAGGGATAAGAGCGCCGACAGCGCGGATTCCAGCATAAACTGTCGCCTGAGCTGGCTTTTTGCGGCACCCACCGTCTTGCGCAGGCTGACTTCCCGGGCTCTTTTGCCGGCGCGGGCCGTGGACAGGTTTATGAAGTTGATAGCGGCAATGAGGAGTATGAAGACGGCGATGGTGGAGAAGATATAGACCGACTGGATATTCCCTCCCGGCTCCAGCTCCCAATTAGGGCTGGGGTGGAGATGAATATCGGTGATGGAGAAGAGGTGTATCTTAAGCACCTCATGGATGCCCAGGCCCTGGGCGAGCAGGTCGCCGTAATGAGGCTCCAGCCGCTGATCGACAAAGCTTTTCAACCGCTCCTCGAGGGTGGCTTTTGATGTGTCTTCCCGGGCCAAAACATAGGTGTAGAGATAATTGCTCCTCCAGTTGGCGAATCTCTCATCCGGATAGGAGGCGATGGACATCAGCATATCGAATTGGACATGGGAATTCTCCGGCACCTCCTTTAAGATCCCCGTCACTTTGAAGTCCGTCGGTTCTCCCTGCCATTCCAAAGAGAGCGATCGGCCGACGACGTCGTCGCTCCCGAAATACTTGACGGCATTTTCACGCGTCAAAACCACGGTCTTCGGCTCTGTTAGAGCGGTCAGCTCGCTTCCCTCTTCCAGGACGAAATCGAACATTTCGAACACGGAATTGTCGGCGGCAAAAAGCACCTGCCGGTGGATGAAATTGTTGTGGTCTTTGATGGAGAATTCTCTCCTCCAGAGTCTTACGGCATTCTCGATCTCGGGGTAATCGTCGATCAAGGCCTGTTTGTAGGCCCCGGATGAAATCGGCCACCGGCTGTAGAGATTATCGCGGAACAACTCCCGCTCCAGCCGGTAGATCCTGTGGGCCTTTGTGTGAAAACGGTCGTAACTCAGTTCCTGCTTTACCCAAAGGCTTATGATGATGCAGATCGAGAGTCCGATGGCCAGCCCGAAGACGTTGATAAATGAATACAGTCTATTTCTCACTAAATACCGGTAGGCGATTTTCAGATAATTCTTGATCATAACGAGCCTCCACCACATAACGAGTCTTAAATATTCAGGGGCCGATCTCAGAGCCTGGCTCCAATACCAGCACTTCGCCCTGAAGCCGCCCTCCGACCGCCTGATTTCACTGAACGTCTCTTCAAAATCCGCCACGATGGAATGTTGGTCTTGATAGGCCGACATAAGCTTCAAGAGACGCCTGGCCAGGAAGGGAGTTCCGCCGTCTATCTTGCGTGCCATAGATTAATTCCCGGATTCCAAACCCGCTATGCTCTGCTTGATGCGTTCATGCAGCGTCAGCGTCTCCTGGAGAGCCTGCCGGCCCTCTCTGGTAATGGCATAGATGGTTTTGCTCCTTCCCCCCTGTACCGGTGTAGGAGCGCCTTTTTGTGAGGTGACATAGCCTTTTCGGATGAGGATCTCGAGCAGGTTGTACAGCGTCCCGTACACGATCTCTTTTCGCGACAGCTCGATGACCTTCTTCCTCAGCGGGGCCCCTGAAGACTTCCCGTCCAGCATGAGCAGCGCACTCAAGATGATCTCTTCCTTGATGGTGAGAATGGCCATATTAGCGCCCTCCGCAATATTATCGAACAATTCGATCATATATATGTACGAACGATTCGAACAAAGGTTGCAGGATAGTGAATTATTGCCACTTAGGTTCGAAAAAGCGTTGATATTCTCCCCTTTCCCCAAGTCCATCGTGATGTAAGGAGTCTCCGCCTTTTTTTTAAGACTCTCGATAATCTCATAACGACTTACCAACAGGTTCCTTGGGCAAAATCATCAACCAGTGCTAGAAGGGTTTTTATAAAAGAGAAAGGGACTTCCTCCTGGGAAACTGTCCCTTCAAAAGCTTAAACCAGAGAAGCCAAAAATCTGTCGGCCGATACTGCATTCACGCCTTTGATAAATAGATTTATTTCCGTTTCCTTAACTACCTGATAGGCATGTGGTATATCTAGCCTCTCCTTAAAATAATTTATCGACCTCTCCTCGCCTTTGAAGCTGAGTTTGGTTTCAACAGCAAACCACGGCTTTCTATCTATAGTTACAAGAAAATCGACCTCTTTTTTATCCACATTTCTTAAAAAAAAGAGCTCAGCTCTATAGCCTTCGTAATCATAGAGAAAATGGCACAACTTAAGCAAATGTGACGCCACCATATTTTCAAACCGTATTGCTGGATCTTCGATTTCAGACCAATCCCAGAGATAGAGTTTTGGATCTTTTTTTATCGATCTTATTTTTTTTCGCGCAAAGGGATATATACGGAAATGATAATAAAAAGTCTCAAGTATATTCAGCCAATGCGTGACTGCACGATGGCTAACTTCTAAATCTTCGCGGATGGAATTTATGGATAAGAGAGAACCGACTTTATCAGGCAAAATATCACTGAGCAGTTTCATACTTCCCAGATCCCTGATCTGTTCAATATCTCTTATGTCATCCCGAAACATCCTCTCCACTTTCTCGTTATGCCAGCGACGTAAAAATCGCGGGGTTCCTCTCAACAGCGGCTCGGGGAATCCTCCAAACTTGAAGAGAGCTTCAAATTCCTCGTCATTGGTAGCCTCAACAGGGACTATGGCCTTGAATACTTCAATCTCGTTTTTTATGTTCAGAAATTCGGCTAAGGAAAACGGATGCAGCCGATAATAATGGTATCTTCCCTGGAGAGAATCTCCGCCTTTTCTATATATGTCGAGACGCGCACTTCCAGTGATCAAGAATTTGTATTTTGATTTGAGTTTATCATATTCTCCTTTTATCAAGTTCTTCCAGTTTTTATATTTATGTATTTCGTCCAGAATGATGAGATCTGCGTTCCCTGGCCACACTGATTGTAATATCTTCTTTCTATCCTCCCGATTGTCCCAGTTATAATAGGCGTGGTTCTTATACTCATTTGCGACAATATTAACAGCAAAAGTCGTCTTTCCCACCTGCCTGGGCCCCCCTACAAAAACCATTTTTTCTTGGAGGTCCTGGTGTACGGATGACGTCAAATACCTGTCTTTGATCATGAAACTATTATAAAACCGTTTAAGTTTAAAAGTCAATTAATTTTGCTTATAAGCAAATATATTCGCTATAATTTTTGCTTAAAGAAAAAAATGCGGCATATACCGGGCGGGATTATTTCTTTGTATCAAGCGCGATTAGAATTCGACCCTTATAAACAGATAGGTAACATGATGATGTGATGCACCTCCCCGGGGAGTTTGATAGACTCTCCGATGGTAAATGAATTGAAGGAGGTGCACAGATGAATTATGTTGGAATTGACCATCATCGTCAATACTC
>Ga0180438_10005042_pt1 | contig 18630 bp, 10 predicted proteins | sample SS_ome_12_FD_132455 | JGI IMG/M metagenome (GOLD analysis project Ga0180438, IMG submission 132455) | Hypersaline lake sediment archaeal communities from the Salton Sea, California, USA - SS_3_D_2 metaG | ecosystem: Environmental > Aquatic > Non-marine Saline and Alkaline > Hypersaline >...
CCGCTGAGCGTGGCCAAGATCATGGCGAAAATGCTCGCCAAGAACCCCGACGATCGATACGGTTCCGCAGTCGAACTTAGCAACGATCTCGAGAGTTGGCTCGAGCACGGCACGGCGCCGGCATCGGCGGACGCGGACCTAGGAGTATTCAGTGAGTTGGACGGCGTTCTTTCCCCTCACCGCGCTGCGCCAGAAAGGGCGGCACGATCGCGCGGCGCCAAGGGTTTTCTGATCCACTTCGTGGAGACCGACGCGTCGTGGGCCGAGTGGGTCCGCGTGCAGCTGGCCGGCGCAGGCTATCGAGTAAAGCTGCTGCCGTGGGATCGTACGGCGTCCGAAGAAGGCCTCCGAAAGACCCGGGAAGCCCTTGAGCAGTCCATTTGCCTCGTGGCCGTGGTTTCGCCTGGGTACATCACGACGGTTCACGGTGATCGGCAGTGGGCAGACTTCCTTCAGAAGGGCAACCCAGGCGTGTTGCCGGTATGCGTACGCCACTCTTCAAGCGTCGCGCAAGCCTTCGGCACCGTCAACTACATCGACATGGTAGAACTAGACCAGCAAAAGGGCAAGCAAGCCCTTCTCGAGGAGGCGCGCGAGGCAGCGGGCGAACCGGCGGGCTTCGATGAAGTCTTTTCGTTCGAAGCCCTGGGCGATCTGACGCACGTGGCGCGACACTACGGCGTCTGGAACGTACCGTTCGACAGCGATCCGTATTTCACGGGGCGGGGCAACATGTTGCTTCATGTCTATCGGCTTCTCAACAAGTGCGGCATCGCTACGCTCACCCAACTGGATCCTGCGCAGTCGGGTTTCAACCTGGCGCAAATCGCATCGGAATACGCCAACGCCAACAAGCCCTATTACGCGCTGGTATGGTGGATCAGGGCGGTGAAGGAAGCCGTGTTGCTTGCTGATTACTGCGGGCTGGCGGGCGATCTTGGCCTGCCCGGGAAGGATGCCGGGGAGCTTGCGGCGGCCAAGGGCGCTGTTAAGCGGTGGTTGCTCGAGAATCCGAACTGGCTGATGGTGTTTGATGGCGCGGACAACCCGGAGGTCATCGCGGCGTATGTCCCTCAAGGGCATCGAGGCCACGTCCTGGTAACGTCCCGTAACCCGAACTGGCCCAACCGATTCAATCCGATTCACGTGCGGCCCATCCACCGGGCCGACTCCGTTGACTACCTGTTTGAGCGGACGGGGCAGCGCGATGAAGGGGCGGCTGCCGTGTTGGCGGCGGCACTGGGGGACATCCCGTTGGCGCTGAATCTGGCCGGGGCATATGTTCAGGCGGTTGGGTGCTCGTTCGAGGCGTATCTCGAGGCGTTCTCGGATCGTCACAAAGCATTCTGGGGGTATGTGGCGCCCCGAACGGGCGCTGCGGGTGTAGTATCCGCGGCGCTGAGCCGCACGCTGGAGCAGGTCGCTTTGGAATCGAAGGGGGCGTTGGACTTATTCAAGGCGTGCGCCTACCTTGCCTCCGGCGATATCCGGCTGTCGCGGCTGTGCTCGGCGGCAAGACAATTCCCCGGCGCTCTCGGCAAGACCTTGGTTAACACGTCGGCGCTTACGAAGGCCGTGTCAACGGCTGTTCGCTACGGTCTTGTAACCGAGAAAGAGGATTCGTTGTGGATCGACCCGATGTTGCAGGAACTGGTCTGGCAGTGGATCGAGACGGACTTCCGAGAAGACGAGAACGAAGCGCGCGCAGATTTTCTGTACAACATGAAGTATGCCCGTTTCGAAAGGAAGGACCCACGCGTCTGGGCGTCGGCAATGGTCGAGTATGTCCTTGAGACGTTTCCCGAGGAGTGCCAGCACCGCGATAAATGGAGCGAGTGCGAGCGCCTGATGCCCCACGCGCTCACGGTCGCAGACCATGCCGAGCGGCTGGGCATAAAGCCTGGTCGGATGGCGGAACTCGGCGCGCGAATCGGCGCCTACCTGCTTCACCGAGGAGAGCTCGACTTGGCAGAAAGGGAATATGCCCGGGCCGTCGCCCTGCGTGAGAAGGCCCACGGCCCAAAACACAAAGGATTGGCGGCGCTATACAAGGAACTTGGGCGCATTCACTGGGCCAAAAGCGAATTGAAGAGGGCGCGTCTGGCCTACGAGAAAGCCCTCGAGATCGACCAAACGCCCCATGGAAAGGATGACGAGGCCGTTGCCGCCCACCTCGCCAACCTAGGCGGGGTTTCGATGCAAATGAGCGACCTCGCAGCCGCCCGCGCGTACTACGCGAAGGCCCTCGAGATCGAGAAAAAGGTGCATGGTCCCGATCATCCCGCGGTCGGCAGAGCATGCAGTAATCTCGGGCTTGTGTCTCAGGAAACCGGCGATCTGTCAACCGCGCGTCAATACTTCACCCAGGCGCTCGAGATCTACGAGCGCAATCACGGCGCCGTGCATCTCACCGTGACCGCCGCCGTAAAGCACCTTGGCGAAGCATGCCAGAAAATGGGCGACTTGGATGCCGCAAAAGGGTTCTACCAACGTGCGGTCGAGATAGACGCCGCACTGCATGGGGCCGACAATCCCGAGGTCGCCCAGGATCACAACAACCTTGGCGTGGTTCTACAACGGCTTGGAGCGCTGTCGGAGGCCGGGGCAAACTATGAGAAAGCCCTGAAGACGAACGAAACCGTGTACGGGCCAAACCACCCCAAGGTGGCAATCAACCTGAACAACCTTGCGGATGTTCTGAGAGCCCAGGAGGAGTTTTCTAGGGCGGGCAAATGCTACCGGCGCGCCACGAAAATTTTCATGGATACGCTTGGGAAAGAGCACGAGTACACGCGAACGGCCTTGGCAAACCTCCGCAGCGTCAGGAAGCAAATCGAACGAGGGCACGACGAACCGTGATACATCGTACGGCGCTCTCTTAGGAAGAGGAGACTTGACGTGAACGCTCAGGTGGGCGCGGAAACGGGCAAGTCGGGTGCGGCCGACTTCGAAGTCAGCATTCGTGTGAGGGCCGATCGCATGGCGGTTCTGTTGAACTGCCCGAAGCTGCCCAGCGACCTCGAGTTGCTCTTGGAACGCGTTCGCACCGCGCTCAAAGGGTTAGGCATACCCGAAGAATGGCGGGGTGAAACGTGCATCGAGCGTGTTCGACAGGCCGCCGCCGAGGCCGAATCCATAAAGAACCTTATCATCGTCAAGGGAGAGCCGCCGGAACCGCCCAAGGACGGCCGTATCGAGTGGGGCAACGATTTCTTCAACTCGGCGTTCGTGGTGAACGAAAAGACCGGCGCCATCGACTACCGCAAGCGCGTCGCGCAGACGTCCGTCGAGGCGGGCCAACTCCTGGCCACGGTCCGTCCACCTGTAAAGGGGAGGGCGGGCCGCGACGTTCACGGCCGGGCGGTCGCTGCGAAGAAAGGACAATGGCCCATCTTTCGGGCCGGCGAGAACATCCGGGAAGACAAAGAGGAGCGAAAGTACTTCGCCGCCAAGACCGGGCGCATTCGGTGGCGGGCCCGTACCCTTAGCGTCGACGAGGTGTACGTCATCCAGGGCAACGTCGGCCTCGGCACCGGCGACATCGACCATCCCGGCGCGGTGATCGTGAAAGGCGATATCGAGCCGGGCGCCACCGTCAAAGCGGCCGGCAATCTCGAGGTGCGCGGGATTATCGATCAGGCCGATGTCGAAACCGGCGGGGACCTGGTTGTCCACCGAGGCATCGTTGGCCGTGGCCGTGCGCCCCTGAAAGTCGGCGGCAGCGTGCACGCCAAGTTTATCAACGAGGCCGAATTAGAGGCGGATGAGGACATCGTTGTCGAGCGCGAGATCGTCCAGTCCATTGTCAAGACCCGAAGCGCTGTAACCATGCGGCGCGGCCGCCTCGTCGGCGGGGAAACGACTGCGCTCAAAGGGATCCTGGTGGCTCAGACCGGCACCGAAGCCTTGGTGCCGACCGCACTCACTGTCGGCACCGACTTCCGCCTCCAAGAAGAAATCGACGAACGCGTCAGACAGTGCTACGAACTCGAAGAACGGAGGGAGAAAATCCGCCGGACCGTCGAGCCCATCGCGTCGCGTGGGGCCAAATTGACGAAAGAAAGCCGGGAGGCTATGAAGCGGCTGTTCGAAGAACTCAAGGAACTGGGCAAACGCATCGAAGGTCTGATCGCCGAGGTCAACCGCATGAAGGCCGAGGCCAAGGACAACGTGCAAATGAGGGTGGAGGCAACGAAGATCATTTATCCAGAGACCATGCTGTCCACACCTCTCAGCCAATACAAAGTGCCGGATGAGTTTTCCGGCCCGGCCTACGCCAATCTCGTCGATGGCGAGATAAAGCTTCACCACGGCCAGTCCCCATGGGAATGGGAACCTTCAGAGCCCGCGGTTTGACCAAACCGGTTATTTACAAGAGACGGGAGTCAAATGGCGTCCACGCAGGTTGTCGTTGTTCGGCACGGGGAGACGGAGTGGAATCTGGAAGGCCGGCTGCAGGGGCATCTTGACAGTCCGCTCACGGAAAAGGGCGTGGCGCAGGCCCGGGCCTTGGCGGACAGGCTTGAAGGGCAGGCGTTTGATGTCCTTTACAGCAGCGACCTCGGCAGGGCGTATCACACGGCAGAAATCATCGGCAATAAGATAGGTGTTGCCGTCACAACCGACAAACGGCTTCGCGAAAGGCATCTTGGCATATTCCAAGGGCGTACCTGGCGGGAAATCGAAGAAACATCTCCTGACGAGTACGCCTTGTATATGGGGTCCGGCCCGGACTACGTCATTCCCGAAGGAGAATCCGCCAGGCAGCGCTTTGACCGCACTATCGCTTGCCTCGAGGACGTCGCGTGCAGCCATCCCGGTGCAACCGTGCTGGTCGTAGCGCACGGTGGTGTATTGAACGGCCTCTTCAGGCACACGCTGGGGATTCCCCTTGAGGCGTCGCGCCGTTTCAAGCTCTGGAACGCCGGCATCAACACGTTCTACTATGAGGACGGGGCCTGGACGCTTGGCACATGGGGCGATGTAGGTCACCTACCGCTTGGGGATACCCTCGACGATTCATAAGCGGACCAAGCTCCCCGCTGTTTTGCTCAAACCCTTGCTTGACTACTGAAGATTTCTTTAGTATACTGGGTGCATTACGTGGTGGGACTTGCAGGCCGTACATATACGTTGGCGGCCAAGAAGGCGGACTCAGGGAATGAGCGACGACACATCAGCACGGGAACCGTGGGAAGACGAGATCTTTTATGGTCACCGTTCAGGATGGGACGAGGGCCGTGCCAAGGAGGAACATACGCGGTTGCGCCAGTTATGGGATCCAGTGCGGCCCCTCGACGAATCTTGTACGGGCGTAGTCGACCAGATCATGGCGCTCGAAATCTGCAACTGGAATCTCGAAGAAAGCCTAATGGCGCTTTGTGGCGCGATCGGTGTCAAACAACGTGCTGCGGTCGGGATCGGCCACATGGCCTCGATGTCTGAGGAACGATGGAGGAGAATATGGGCGTATTACCTATCGTGCCGGAATTGGCTGCCGTGTGATATCCCGAGCGGATACGAATACCTGCTGTCGGTCTGCGATCCCGACAAGACCGTTCATGGCCATGTGGCAGAGCTGTTGGGCGAGAGGACCCCGCTGAAGGAACTGTATGTTGAGCGGTTCTGTTTGTGTATCGGGTTCTGGCTGGGCGGCTTCTACCCGAAAGATTCCGCGCAGGCCACGGCATACGGGGCGGCGGTCCGAAGTCTGGAAGATGCAATCCGGGAGCAAGACCCGGACGGTGCGATGCTCGACATCTATCAACATGAAGGGGGCGGGATACTGAACCTCTGTCACCACAAACTCTTCCGGCGCTACGACATCATCCTTTCGAGCATCGGCGTGGCCAAATGGCGCGGCGCCATGCCGACGCGCGGGACTGACGGTTTTGAGCGCGCCGCGCTCCTCGAGCGGTACCTCTCCCCCATCGAGGCCTGGCTCGGCACGTCCCGTGACCAATCAACGCCCGCAGGTAACGGACTACATGACAGAATCCACCGGCTGCTCGGGGGAATCGACCCGGCCAAGCGGTTTCTTGCGTCACTGCTCGTATCGTTGCTGCGCTGTCAACAACTGGCGGCCAGAAAGCGGGCGGAGAGCAGAGGGGTGAACGATGGAATGGACGAAAGAAACGTATGAAGCCAGTGTAAGCAGCCGGTGTTGGTGGTACACGCGGTACGGCGACGGGGGGGATCCCGCTCGGGAGTATGGGTGCGACATAGCTGCGGACACGGAACTTCGGCAGATCGTCGAGATGGAACACGAACTCGATGGCGTTCCAGAATGGGCGCAGCAGGTTGTCGAGCGCTCGATAAACTTCCTGCCCGGATGTGGCCACTACCTCTTTCCACAGCCGCAACTGGAGGCCGTCAGTGCGATAGGCTCGGAGACCCCGCCGGACTTCGTGCACGGCTGCTATACGGTCGAGCGGGAGCGAAAACGGCAGATGATGGATTATGTCCTCTGCCTCGACGCCTGGTTGGCGGGCGGCTCCCCGGACGCCGTTGGGGCCGAACTCATGGCTCTCGGATACCGGCAAATCGACTGGCCCAAGGTGTGTTCGGACCTTTGGAAGGTCCTTGGCAAACGTACGGAACTCAAGGAACTTCTTATCGAGCGGCTCATTCATTCACAGCGCTGGAAGATCAAGCAAATGGCTTGGGAGGATGACCTTGCGCCGGCGTTCGGGCGCGATGAGTATCTGGGCGATTACGCGGCCAGCGGCTGCGAGATTGACGGGTGCACGTATGTTAGCCGGCCGCTCCCGAATTTCGTTGAGGACGCGTCGCCAAGGGTCCAGAAACTCGAGGCCCGATTGGCCGAAATCTGTCCCGACTGGGAATGGTTTAGATACACGATTCAATACGGTTGGCTGTGCGCGCCGAAGGCGTTTCGGTTTCTGGAACGCTTGCTGTGGGCAATAGGCAAAGAACGAAGGGCCGTGCATACGCACGATAACCCGCTCGAGACCGGGGACAAAGTCCCCGGTTTTCTGCAGTGCGTGGACACGTACCCGAACCCGGACGAGGTTACGGGATGGCAGCGGGCGTTTGTGGCGGCATTGCGCGGCTGGTGGCGCGGCGAAAGGCTCGAGGGCAACGTGGCCAACGAAGTCAATCAGCGGTTAGGCGAGCCGACGCCAGTCAAACGTTGGCTTGTCAGGCTGCTAGTTCATAAGCTGGAACTTGGCGATACCCGGCACGTGGCGCCGGGCTAGTCGAGTGCGCGTGTGCCTGGCCGTGGAGTTCGGGCCGTCACTCTCGGGAAGGGCGCTCCGTACGTTTGCCTATCGAGTGGATCCATTGAGCGCCTCTTGTGCCTGCGGCACCCGGACAACAAGTTGTCCGGGCCACCGGTTGACAAAGAATCTCCCAGGAGGAAGGACAAATGACACTTGATGGTAAGGTAGCGCTCATAACGGGCTCTACTGGCAATGGGATGGGCAGGAGCACGGCATTCACGCTTGCCAACCGCGGCGCGGACATCGTTCTCAATTACGGCACAAACCGTGGACAAGGTGAGGCTTCAGCGGACGAGTTCGCTTCGGAGCAATTTGACGTGCCCGCCGCAACGTCCGAGGACGAAGTCGACAAAGCCGCGAGGATGGTCATGAAAGCTATTCAGGACCTGGGGCGACGCGCAGTACTGGTGAAGGCCGATACCAAGAAGGAGGAAGCCGTTGCCGCGATGGTGGAAAAAGCTGTCGGCGAGTTCGGCAAGATTGACATTCTCGTGAACAACGCGTGCGGCGCTTGGGATATTCGTGACTATACGAAGATCGATTTCGAGCATTGGAAGGAAGTGTTGTCGGCAGAAATAGACGGCGCGTTCTTGACGATGAAGCACATCGTGCCGGGTATGAGAAAACGTCGATGGGGGCGTATTGTCAACATCGGGTTAAACGGCGTCCTTCGAATGGATAGTACTAAGCACGTCGCGCCGGATTTTTGCCTTGGGAAAGCGGCCCGCGCATGGATGACCACCGCGTTCGGCCTCCGAGAATTCTGCCGCGGGATAACTGTGAACTGTATCGAGCCCGGCCTGATTCCGCACATGACATTCGAAGACGCGCTCGATGCGGCAAAGGGCGATTGTGCAAAGTGGAAGCAGCGGGAGAGCGCCGTCAGCCACGACATCGCCGAGATCATCGCTTTCCTTTGCTCAGAAGCCGGCCGTTTTGTCTCCGGGAGCACCATCCGCGTCCCTTGCTGACCTTGGGTGCACCGACCAATCAAGCTGTCCAGCCCACACGCGGTTACGGAAGGAAAGTCAGGCGCAATGCAAGGCAAAGCAGCACTGTAGGGACTATGCGTTTGGCTAAAGAAAGGCCTGGAACTCGTCTTCGGTAAGGCCGGCCTGGCGGATGATAGTCTTCAACGTGCCGCGCGGTAAGTCCCGCGCGTGCATTGGAACGGTAACCAGACTCTCACGCTCTGGGTGCCACAGAAAGAGATGGCTGCCTCGCTGGCGGCGTTCTTCGAAGCCTGGACGTTTCAGGGCAGCCACGACTACTCGAGGAGCAAGCGATGGAAGCCGGCTCATGCGACCGCTGGCGACTTGACCTGAATGAGTGTGTCGACAGGGGCGGGGACGGGGTCCTCGGGAATAGGCTTGGCAGCGCCAGCTGATTCCGGCAAGAAGGGAGGGTGAGCCATGATGTGTGACGGCAAAGTCGCGGTGGTGACGGGGGCGGCAGGAAAGGGCATGGGGCGAAGTATCGCGCTGACGCTGGCGCGTGAAGGGGCGAAGATTGTCGTGAACTACCGCACGAGTGAAGAGAGCGCTGGCGCGATTGTGAAGCAGATTGAGGGCCGCGGCGGCGAGGGGATGGCCGTGCAAGGGGATGTGTTTGAGGCGGATGGCTGCAAGAGACTGGTCGATGCCGCCGTCGCGCAGTTTGGGCAGGTCGACATTTGTGTGGTAGGTCCCGGCGCCGGTTGGCATCCGGACCCCGTCCACCAACTTGAAGCTGCGTCGGCCCTGGACGACATTCACAGCGAAGTGGCGCCAATCTACCACCTGATGCCGCTTGTGCTGCCTGGGATGTACGAACGCGGCTGGGGACGCTTCATTGCACTCGGCCTCTCGCCGCCCTACGCGTGCCCGTCGTATGCCTACAGCGTCGGAAAAGCCGCCCGGGCGTACGCGCTGCGTCTCGCGCGGGACGAGACATGGCAACACGGCGTCACGATGAACGTTATCGGCCCGGGTCCCGTCGCCGAGATTGCCACACTCGACGAAGCTGTCCAGCAATGCGACCACGAAGCGGCCTGGCAGAAACGCAGCACCGCGTCACCGCAAGACATCGCCGAAGGCGTCGCGTTCCTGTGTTCCGAGGCAGGCCGGTTCATCTCCGGCTGTGAACTGCCGTACATGTTTCGTGGGTAGCCGAAGTGGCTGTGGTTGACTGATCTCCCGCATTCGATATGATGGCATTGCCGCGGCAAAGGCAGCGGGGAGAATAAGGCTTTATGGTAACCACGGAGCAAATAGCGGCGATCAGCCGGGATATTGAACGCGCGAGAACGTATGGCTCGCCGAGACGAGATCATGGCGATTGTTGCCCGGCAGTATCACCCGCCGTACAGCCGAATCGTGAAATACGCCGGCAAGAAGGCGTCGGCTGGGTAGTTGGCAACAAAAAGGGCTTCTGGGAGGAATAGAGGAAATGGCGAACACAACACAAGACGCGAGAAGTGGCCGGGGTCGACTCGGTGTGACGGCGGGCATTGCGCTTGTCGGCTGTGGGGTTCTGTTGTTCGGGGTCGGACTTCTGGTTGGCATGGCCATTGGCGTGCAAAGAGCCGAACGGGCGGCACAGGGCAGTCCGGAAGTCTCCGCTCAGGGCAACGAGACGCGCGGCCCGACAGCGTCCGAGGCGTCTGTCGAGACCGCGCCGAAGACGTCTATAACGCGCGAACAGCGCGAACGGGTTGACGCGCTGTTCGCGAGCATCGACAAGTTTGCTACAAATGAATTTGCTGCAAATGAAGAAAAGATGGGGAATATCCAAAACCTCGTCGATATTGCGAAAACGGGAGAACCGGCCGTGGCCGAGTACATCTTTCAGCGCGCTTCGGCCATTGTTCGCGACCTATCGAAGCCGATAAACCAGCGTTGGATGACGTGCTATGTACTCAGCGGTTCGGGCGATGCACGCGCCGTGGATGTGCTGGCACAGGTGCTCGAGCGCGATCCCGAGGGCATGGTTCGCGGCGTGGCGGCGTGCGCGTTGGGCTACTTCGCCTCGGCAGAAGCCCGCGCCGTGCTTGAAGAAGCCGCGCGGAGGGAAGTCAGTCCCGGGGTGCAAGCAGATATCCGTAGGTCGCTCGAACGATTGGCGCAACAAGGCGTTGGGGCAAGCGTGCGCTTTGAAGAGAGGGATTCGCATTCCGCGCCTGCTCTCGCGTTGCCTTACGAAGAAACGGAGGTGCGCAAACTGCCCTGGCCGCACCAAGCGCCCGGCCTCAGCGAAAGCGAAATCGAGCAGCTCAATCAGACGGTGTGGGTAATCAATGATTTCCCTTTATACCAGTCCGATGACGCCGGCGCTTTCCGCTATTTTCACGGCGGACTGGACATCGTGCTCCCGAACGGAACACCCGTCTACGCCATGAAAGACGGCTGGGTGAAAGGCGTCAGTCAGGGTTCAGTCAAGATTGCCGACGCCAGAGACGGCACGCCGTGCTACGGTTGGGAATACTCGCATCTGGGCAATATCCGCGTGGGCGTGGGCGATTTTGTAGAGCGGGGCACGTGCATTGGCGAGGTCCAGTTTGACGGACTCGAGCACATCCATCTCGGGAAGGCCTTCTCGCAAGACCCTTACTGGGACTCATGGCACTACTTCTGCGCGCCAAACGCCCATTTTACCTATGCAGACAGGGCGCCTCCCGTCATCGCGTCCATATCCTTCTTTCAGAACAATGCCGATAGCCGGTTTGAGCCCGACGCATCGGGAAACGCGACTGTACGCGGCGAGGTCGACATCGTGGTTGGCATCAGAGACCCGGGCGAATTCGCGCATTCACGCGACAGCGGATACGGCGACCGCCTTTCGGCGGCGCGCATCGACTATGCCATTCGTCGGAAGGGCGGCCCGGCAAGCCAAGCGCGCGAGTTCCGGAGCTTCGACTTCACAACGTTTGCCATGAAGAAAGCCGTCATGGACAAGGTATTCAACACCGACGCAACCAAGGTGGTCTACAAACACTGGGCTTTGTTCGAGAATACCCGTCGGGACGGCAACCGATCATTGAGCTATTACGTTATAACCAATTGTCCCGGCGACGCCCCTCCGAGAGAAATCAATCCCGCCGACCAGGCACATAGTTGGCAAACGGCCGCGTATGACGAACAGGGACGAGCCGAGTTCCCTGACGGCGAATACGAGATCGTTGTCACGGCCTACGACTTCGCCGGCAACCGCGCCGAGCAATCCGCGAGCGTCACTGTCGCCAACGGCTACTGAGCCGGCCGCGGCTGCGCAGAGCCCTAATCGCCGGGTAGGAAATCTGACGTCGAAAACTACGCGCTTAGTGGGCCTTGTGTCTTGGCCGTGCCCTGGCCGATGACGACTCACCAGGATGGCGGCACCTTCAAGCGGCAGCTTGGAATCTACATGTGCGACACCTCCAAACAGAGTTTGAAGGTGCCACCCGGCAAAGGTTACCCGGCGATTACGGCAAAGCACTCCGTTTGACAAAGACGCGCACCCCGCCCCGGCTCTCCTTCGCACTCAGGTTTTTTCGCCTATGTCGCGTCGAGTGTCGCCATATAGGTAGAATCATGTGGTGAGTGATTGGGCGGAGACGTCTCATGAGGGCCTCGGATGCAGCGCTCTTAGATCGGTGGGCGGGCCAGCGGGACGCGGAGGCGTTTGCGGAACTCGTCGCGCGTCATTCGTCGATGGTCTACGCCACTTGCAAGCGCATTTTGCACAATGACGCGGATGCGCAAGACGTCGCTCAGGAGTGCTTCATTGGCCTTGCCCAACTTGCCTCGCGCGGCAGTAGAGTCCGATCGTCGCTTAACGGCTGGTTACACACCGCAGCCACGCACCGCGCGCTTGATCGGCTGAAAACCGAAAAGCGGCGGCGGCGTTGGGAAACCAAGTTCGCTGAAGAAACGCCCGGGAACTTGGAGCCCGGGAGCTTCGACGATGTGCAGGAGCACGTAGACGAAGCCATTGCCAGCCTGGCCCAGAAACTTCGCGAACCCATCGTAAGTCATTTCCTCGAGGGCCAGTCGCACCAGGCTATCGCGGACACGCTGGGCATCCCACGCCGAACCGTGACCAGCCGGATAACCAAGGGCATCGAAGAAGTCCGTAAGGCCCTGAAGCGCCGCGGCATACCCATCACGACGTCGGCGCTGGCATCGCTGCTGACCGTCGAGGCCGCCGAGGCGGCTCCGGCCGCCCTGACGGCTGCCCTTGGAAGAATCGCGCTGACTGCCGGGCATGGCGCGCTCGCCTCTGGCTCAGCGGCGCCACATATATCGACTTTCGTTTCTCTGGGAGGCGTAATCATGAGTGCTAAGAAAATCGCTGCCTGCATCGTCGTTGTGCTTGCTCTCGCCGCTGGCGTGTATGTGCTGCCGCGAGCGTTGCATCGTTCCGCGGAGACGACGCCGCGCGAGGTCGCCCCGAGTTCTCGGCAAACGACCGATACCCAAGCCGAGGCCCGCGACGATGAGTCCTTGGGGCCTGATCAAGTCGCGGCAGTGCCCGCTGAGCTTGAAAAACTTTCCGGAGACGAGAGTGCGGAAGAGGCGTCCGATACCTTATTGAGTATTGCAGGACATGTCGTGGATCCGGACGGCGGTCCGGTGGTCGGCACGGCAGTCACGGCCAAAGCCTCCGGCGACGTATTGGGCGCTGTTGCCGAAACACTGACTGACTCTGGAGGGCGGTTCGAGCTTTCCGGGTTATCCGCGGGCGCCTATGCCATCGAAGCGTTCAAAGCGGGCCACGGGTTGGGCAGGGCGGCGAATGTCCAAGCGGGTAGTACGGATGTCGGCATTACACTCGAGGCCGTGGGGCGGATCAGCGGCCACATCTACAACCAGGCCAGAGGCGAAGCGCTTGCCGGCGCAAAGGTCTACCTCCTTCTCGAATCAAGCTATCGAATACAAGCCGAGACCTCGAGCGACGCGCAAGGCGCGTATCTTTTCGGCGGGATCAAGCCCACGTGGGTCTATGTGCTGCGGGCGGCATATGACGGTTTGGCCACAACGGACAGTGAGCCGATCTCGATGCGCAACGTGGAAGACATGCCTGGCGTGGACGTGTATTTGGGTGAAGGCCATACCCTGTCGGGAAAGGTTCTGGACTTGATCGGAAGCGGCGTCGGCGACGCGCAAGTCTTTCTTTCGCGCTATGACGAACACCTGAGTTGGGATCCGACCTCGAACTTGGTTGCTACGACCCGCCGGGACGGTTCATTCTCGATCTCGCATATCGCCGCAGGCAAATACTGGCCCAATGTCCTGATGCCGGACACAATGAACATCGAGTTGGCGGACGGCTTCACTATGCCCGCCGACTCGGATTTGCATGACCTTATCATCGTTACTACGCTTGGACAGGATGGATTCGTCAGTGGTGTTGTTACGGATTCTGAAGGCAACCCCATACCAAACGTAATTATTGACTACGTTTCCGGGCCGTCCGGCGGTTCAATCCGCACAAAAGATGACGGCTCGTATCTGCTCAAGGGCCTTGACAACGTTCAAGCGGTACATATCGAGGTGAAAGGGGGCAGAGTCGGTTACGGCCGCGAGACGCGCGTAGTGCCTGTCAACTCGGAGAACGTGGACTTCATCTTGGCCAAGAACGGCGCCGTGAAGGGGCGTGTGGTTGACGGCGTCACGCGCGAGGCGATTCAGAAGTTTGAGGTCGCCTGCGGCGGCTGGGGCACATGGCGCGAATTCAAGTCGCCGGACGGTACGTTCGCGATCGACGGCATCGAGTTTGAGGAAATCACACTCGAGGCGCGCGCTGAGGGCTATGCCTACGCAAAGACGCCGTTGATAGTGCCCCCCGGCGAAACTGTCGAGGGCGTCACAATCGCTTTGTTAAAAGGCATCGAGCTTACCGGCACTGTGATTGACGCGGGTTCCGGGGAAGGAGTGCCGGATGCGCGGGTCAAACCGTTCGACGGTTGGATCCGGACAGACGCGTTCGATTACGAGCCATGGTGGGGCCCCCGGGCGGCTATTGCTGACGCCCAAGGGCGGTTCCGCCTCGGCGACATTTCACCAGGGCAAGCAGTAAATCTAGTTGCCTATCACAAGGGGTGCGCAGCGGCGTTTCTGATGGGCGTTGCGGCAGAACCTGGCGTCGAGGTGACGCTAGAGCTTGGCAGCGGCGGGGTGCTGAGAGGCGTGGCCTATGACGGCTCGGAACCTTTGGTGAACGGTATCTTCCTTGTTAAGTTGCACAGCCTTCCTGCAAGCACACCCGAGAGTTTTGAGTATATGGCCCGCGCTATCTCGACTGCGTCAGGGGAATTCGAAGTGGCAAACTTGCCCGAAGGACGTTACACGGTTGCTTGCGTTCGGGGTGTCAACGAACGGAACGCGGACATAGCATGGTTCGATTGGGTCGAGATCTCTGCCGGACAAGCGCTCGAGCTGGAAGTCCAGCTCGCGACCACCGGCAGTCTGATCGGCCAGGTGACGGGTTCGTCAGAAAACACCCCCGTGGACGTTCACGTGATATCACCAACGCTCCCGGAAGAACCGTATTACTCCGTCCGTTGTGAGGAGGACGGGCGCTTTGAGATCACGGGACTCCTTGCCGGAACGTACACCGTGCGCGCCCAGCAGGGCGAGGCCGAGGTCGAACGGGCGGTCGTCTTGTCTCCAGGTGAAGAACGTGACGTTGCGCTCGGATTCTAAGCCGAATTCGATCGCTGGGCCTCTCGTTGGCAAGCCACGCCTTTTCCGGCCAGGACTACCAAGGTAAGTTCCTGCCGTATGTGATCCCCGCCAGCCGCCACGCCGTTCGCCGCCACGTGACGGCGTATTATTGCTCCCGGCACAGATTGGCGCGTACGCGCCCCAACTCGAAGTGGTGGAACTCTCGGGCCCGGGGTCCGGTTTTCGCCTTTCTGATTCACGTGGCGACGGGCCTCGCGCTGCAGTGCGTCGCCGGTGGGGACGGCCCCGAATCGGCAATGGTCGGAGTTTACTTGGCTCGGGGAGGCGGTTTCGCTTAGGCGGTATTCCTTGGACGGCTTGAATCGGTTGTCGGGATTGGGTGCCCAGCGGAACAATATGGAGGAATATGGCCGCCGGGGACGATGTTCGAGGGCAAAGAATCGTGTTGATTAGCACGTCGGTTTTGTATAACGTTATGCATGGTGTTCCGGTGACGGGGTGCGTTCTGCGTCCCATCGCATATGGAGGGGGATAACACCCTGTTGCCAATGCGAATGGAGCAGGGACAGCGGCGAAGAGCAACGGGGTCCGGGCCGGTTGACGGCGTCTGTGAAAGAACGCCGAAGGCGGTTGCCATCGCGATCTCCCGTGCGCGTCTCCCCCACACTGGTTTTCATTTCCTTTTCCGACCCGGCATGGTTGGTAACGAGAACCTTTCAACGAGCCACTAAGCAGAAAGGAATGCGAAGATGGCAAAGACTGTCGGCAAGGTCACGACGTCCCCCAAGACGCTTGGGCCGGTATCCGATCTGGAACGGCACCTGCCTTCGGAGTGGTGGCGCAGCCTGTTCAATTCGGTGTATTTGAAAACCGATGGCGACGTCGTCGAGAACGAGAAAAACACCGCGCAGGATGTCTCGTTGCTGCTCGAGAGCGTCGACCTGAAGCCTGAGCACCGTATTCTCGATCTGTGCTGCGGGCAGGGACGTCATTGCCTCGAACTGGTGCGTCGGGGGTATGGGAACGTGGTCGGCGTTGACCGTTCGCGGTACCTGGTCCGGCTTGCCCGCCGGCGGGCCAAGCAAGCCGGGCTAAATGTCAGTTTCCGGGAAGGGGATGCCAGAAGAGTGCGTTTCCCGGAGGAAACGTTCGAGTGCGTGACGTGTTTTGGGAACTCATTCGGGTACTTTGAACGGGAAGAGGACGACCGGGTTGTGCTCGAGCGGGTTAAGCGCGTCTTGACGCCGGGCGGCACGCTGGTGATGGACCTTGTTGACGGCGAATGGATGCGGAGCAATTATGAACGCCGGTCCTGGGAATGGGTAGATCAGAATCAGTTCGTCTGCCGGGAGCGCTCGTTGTCGAAAGACGGCGCCCGCATCATATCACGGGAAGTGTTCACACACGCGGAACGCGGCGTTATCGCGGACCAGTTTTACGCAGAACGCCTTTACTCTTGGGACGACATCAAGCGCCTCTTGGAGAGCGTCGGGTTTGAGGGAGTGCATCACAACGGCCGTCCGGTAACGGATTCGGAACGGGGCCAGGATCTCGGGATGATGGCGCACCGGATGTTCTTGACGGCGCGCAAACCCGTGCCTGTGGCGCGTGTGGCGAAGCGGCTGCCCGCGGTGTCCGAGGTGACCGTCCTGCTCGGCGACCCGTCTTTGCCGGACGACATCAAGCGCGAGGGCCGGTTCAATGAGGAGGATTTGGAGACTATCCGCCAGATGACGGAAGCGCTCGACGCGCTGGGGGACTACTCGTTTCAATACGTCGACCGGCATGCGTCATTGATCGACCAATTGAGGGAACACCGGCCTCAATTGGTGTTGAACCTATGTGATGAGGGATTTAACAACGACGCGTTTAAGGAGCTTCACGTCCCGGCGCTTCTGGAGCTGCTCGACATACCTTACACGGGGGCCGGGCCGGCGTGCCTCGCGCTTTGCTACGACAAGGCGAGCGTGCGCGCCATTGCGCAGGCCCTGGACATCCCCGTGCCGCTCGAGACCTATTTCAGTCCCGAGGACCAGGCCGCCACGCTGCCGTCCGCGTTCCCCGCGCTGCTCAAGCCGAATTACGGGGACAGCAGCTTGGGCATAACGAAAAACGCGGTGGTGCACTCGATGGATGAGTTTGTCGCCTACTGGGAAGAACTCCGAAGACTGTTTCCGAACCGGCCGTTACTGGTCCAGGAGTTTCTGGATGGCCCCGAGTATAGCGTGAGCATCATCGGCAACCCGGGGCTCAATATGACGGTCCTGCCGGTGCTCGAGGTGGACTACTCGGGGCTTCCCGAGGACCTCCCGAAGATACTGGGTTACGAATCCAAGTGGATCCCGGGTTCACCGTACTGGACGCAGATAGCGTACAAGAAAGCGCAGGTAAAATCGGAAACGCTGCGCAAGCTGACGGACTACTCGTTGTTGCTTTTTGAGCGGGTGGGCTGCCGGGACTATGCGCGATTCGACTATCGCACCGACAGGGAAGGCCAAATCAAGCTTCTGGAAGTAAATCCGAATCCGGGTTGGTGCTGGGACGGGAAACTGAACATCATGGCAGGGTTCTCGAATATTGGTTACAGCGAACTGCTCAGAATGATTTTGGACGCGGCGCTGGAACGACTGGCGTGCAATAGCAGGCCCTCGACCAGCGAAGTAGTCTTCGCAAAAGGGAATTAAGCTCCGCGACGAAGACGAAGCCGACTACGCTTTAGGCTCGAGCGGGTAAGCCTCCGGTTCCTCGAGCGTGCCTAGAACGTCCGACAGTTTCGCGGTGGCAAGGCAGACGCATGTGTCCGCGGCGCCGTAATACATCCAGAGTTCGTCGCCTCGGAGCAGGAGGCCGGTTGGGAACACGACGTTGGGGACAAAGCCGGTCATTTCATAGGGGTATTCCGCCTGAAAGAGGCAGTTCTTGGAGCGGGCAATGAGCCTATGCGGTTTCTCGCGGTTCGACATGGCGGCGCCCGCGCGGTAGATAAGCTCGCCGCCGTAGATCTTCACGCCATGGTAGATAAGCAACCATCCTTGTTTCGTGAGAATCGGCGGCGGCCCCGCGCCGACCTTGTCGCCGTCCCACGCCGGGCCGTCTCCCTCGGGCAGGACCAGATGGGGCTGTCCCCAGTGCACGAGGTCAGGCGAATAGGCCGCCCAGATACTCTCCTTTCCACCTCCGGCGTCGGGGCGGTGCAGCACTGCCCAACGCCCGGCGAACCGCTGTGGAAACAGCGCCGCGTCTTTGTTGTTAGGAGAGAAAATGAGGCCGATGCGTTCTGCCCGAACGAGGTCCTTCGTTCGGGCAATGGCCACGGCCGCGCCCACCGAGGAATAGGCCGTATAGGTAATGTACCAATAGTTCTGTTCGGCGAGATACGTGACCCTAGCGTCCTCGCACCCCCACCGTTCATACCGCCACCTGTTCTGGCCGTGGCGCAGGATTGGCTCGCTGGCGATGCGCCAGTTATCTACCCCGTTCTTGCTTCGGGCAACATGAATGTCCGAAAAGCCGGCATCACTCTCGACGCGCAGCAGCAAGACGACTTCGTCGCCCTGAATTGTCGCGCCGGGATTCAACACGGCCGCGGCGGCAATGGGCATGTCGTGGGAGGTGATTATGGGGTTCTTTTCCGAGCGCTTGAAAAGTGGGCGCATGAAATCCGTCTCCATATTGTTTCATCTTTAGTATGCCATTATACATTATCGATGGGAAGACTCTATGCAATTAGGTAGCGCTGAGGA
>Ga0180438_10005045_pt1 | contig 18626 bp, 12 predicted proteins | sample SS_ome_12_FD_132455 | JGI IMG/M metagenome (GOLD analysis project Ga0180438, IMG submission 132455) | Hypersaline lake sediment archaeal communities from the Salton Sea, California, USA - SS_3_D_2 metaG | ecosystem: Environmental > Aquatic > Non-marine Saline and Alkaline > Hypersaline >...
ATAGGCGTGGACCATAATCACCTGGCTGTCCAACCCCCCTCCAGCCTCTGACGCCATTTGGGCGCCGATCCCCGGTATAAAGCCGATGACGTTGTAGCATTCCTCGCTCAGTGGGTCATCGGTCTGGGTAGCGACTATTTCCATGCGCACCGCCACACCCGCATCAGTCACCGCAACCTCGCCTGGTTGCAGATCACCCCCCAAGTCATCCAGCCCAGCCAAACTGCTGCCCGCCGTGACCAGCAGTTGCTCGGCCAGCTCTTGGCTGATGATCATTGCGGGCGCCCGCCCACGACCATAGGTCCACCTGCTATCCTTTGGGAAAATCTGTTTTCGCTGAACGGCAGATGCTTCATCGCTGACGACCAATACACCGGCCACACTGCTGGGGTTGATGCGCTCCATCTGCTCCTCTTGCACCAGGATCACCTTGTTTTCCAGATCAAGGCCAGCCAGGCGGTAACTTACCTCGCTGGTACCTGGATCAGGGCCAATGGCCAGGCCCACGACAGCACCCTCGGCTTCACCGTAGGACCGCATCGGGCCGATATACTCCGCGAAGCCCTCCCGATAGACCAGGTTTTCCCTGACATCTCCCTGTTCATCCAGGATTTCGAGGCGGGGAACCTCAGTCAGATGGCGCCAAGGACAGGCGAAGGTCTGAATGTAGGTGTCCTTCTCACCGGCCGGCTGCAGCCCAATCTCTTTCATCCTCTCGGCGATGTAATCGGCTGCCAGCTTCGCCCCGGGTGTACCAGTCTCCCGCCCTTGAAACTCAGGGGATGCCAGCATTTGAACGTCATCGAGCGCTCGTTCTACCTCGAACTGCTTTGCCTGAGTGCTGTACATACCCAAGGGAGATGCACCTCGCAACATCCACACCAGCCCCAACGCCAGCACCGCGACCGCTGCCAGCGAGTACCGGCTAAACAGTCGACTGACGTTGACGCGGGAACTATCCAACCAGCGGCGTAACCCCTCACCTAGCAGATTGAAGGCCAGAATAGCCGCGAAAAAAAAGATACCTGGATACCAGGCCAGCCAGGGATAAGCGCGCCACCAGCCCCGGATGTTTGCCAGTAGCGCTCCCCACTCTGGTACGTCGGAATAGTACGCGATGACGGGCACCATACGGCCTGTCTCGGCGATCTGGAGCTTGAAGCCGCCACCCAAGAAGATGTTGAGGAACCCAAGCTCCGAGAGTAGCATCAGGACACCTCCCATTTCCAAGGAGGCCAGCACCAGCAACGAAGGCAGCAGCAACGGCAACACGTGCCGGTTCAGAATCCCACCTGTCCGTGTCCCAAGCGCTCGGGCCGCCTCAACGTGCAACTGCGGCTTGATGCCGGTCACTTGGCCCCGCACAAACTGGGCGATTTCCGCCCAGCCCACGATACACAGCACCACCACAAAAACGCCCATCCCTTTCTCGATGCCCAAGGCCAGGATGGCAATGATGGCAAACAGTGTGACCGGGAAAGCTGCCCACACCCCAATGGCGCCGGTAAGCAGCCGGTCGAAGCGCCCGCCTCGCCACCAACCGCTCGTCATCCCCAGGATGGTGCCGACCAGCATCCGGGCGATCATCGCGAACAGAGCCAGAGCCAGTGTTTGCTTGGCACCGGCCAGCACCAGTGATTGTAGGTCTCGCCCGAGCGGGTCCGTCCCCCAGGGAAAGACGCTCGACGGAGGGAAGGGAGGTGCGCCAATCTCCCCGTCGATGATCTCCACTCCATGCGTCTGGTAGGGGCTGGCTTCGGTCAAGCCTTCGCCGAAGAGGGCCAGACCGAAGAGGGCCAAAACCACCAGTAGACCGATCACCAATAGGGTGTTGCCAAAAATGCTGTAGAACTGCCGCCGAGGTGGCTGGGGTACAGAAAAAGCGTCGTTCTCTATCGCACTGAGGTCATTGCCGGTGTTTGGCACAAGTAGTGGTTTGGCCCCTTCACGCTTTGAGGCAACCCGTCGCCAACCAGAAAGCCGACGGCGTACATCATCCCACCAGGCAGCTATAGCATCTAGCACATTGCGGATGCGGTCTCGCCAACTCTGTTGTGTTTGCCGTTCCACAGTCTCTTGCCCACGTCTAAAGCGTGGATCCAACATAGGATAGATTAACTCCAGCGCCAAGTTGACCAGCAGGAAGGCAAGCCCTATGGCCACGATCAAATCGGCTACCAACGATGCATTTCCCAGCTCGATGGCTAGCAGCAGTGTCAGTCCCACCCCCGGCCAAATGAAAAAGAATTCTACCACGGGTAGGCTGGCAAGCGACAGGCGAAGCGACGTGCCAAGTGTGGTTAGTATCGGCACCAGCGCATTTCTCAGCGCGTGGCGGTTGAGCACAATCCTTTGGCCCAGCCCTTTGGCTTGTGCGACCCGGATGTAGTCTTGCCCCAGTACGTCCGACAAAGAGACGTACGTAATCTGGACAATCTGCGCTAGCGGGCGGGCTGCCAGTACCAGAGCCGGCATCACGATGTGAGCGTCCCAGCCAAATCCATTCGGTGGCAGCGCTGGAACTCCAAACTTGCGATGGATCTGAATGTTGACCACACCAATAACCATGGCCAGAAGAAAACTGGGGGTGGAAATACCCAGGATAGAGAAGAACAATACCAGAGGTGCCCCCCGTTCCTGTCGGGAGAGAGCGGCTACGATCCCCAGCGGTACCCCAACCATGGTGGCCATGATCAAGGCCAAGAGCAAGAGTGCACCGCTGCGAGCCAAGGTAGAGACGACCAGTTCCAGGGACGAGACTTCTTCTCGATTCCAATGGTACGTCGTCGGGTGATCGGTCACGTACTCAGCCGCCCGGCTCAAAGCTTCGCCGGCCGCACTGAGCGGTTCGGCCGGCACGCGCTCCCGTCCCCGCTCGGCGACGATCAGGCCAAAGAGCGTCATCAACAGGATGACTAGCAGAGTCACCAAAACGCCCGTCATCCGGCGCAGTACAACCCTGAGCCCAGTACTCCTGCGCAATATCGCCTGGCCAAACAAGAGTTGCCTGGCTCGTTTGTCAGGTTCACGCGCGGGAGAGATCACCTTCGAGCTTGGAATCTGGCCGTTATGAACCAGCGTGCCACTGCTCGACTCATCGGCGCCCTGCATCAGGCGTGATCTCCCTTCCACAGTAGCGCCCCGTGTCAGGTCACTATCCCGCGTCTCGTATTCAAGACGATTGCGCACCCATTCAAGACCCGTCTGGGCACGTTTGTTATCGGGGTCTAACTCCAGCACGCGGCAGAAGAGAGCCAGACTCTCGCGGCGACTGGTTGCCAGCCAGGCCAGCCAGAGCAAGGCGACGATATTATCTGGATCCAGGTCGCGCGCTTCCTCGAAACAACGACGAGCCTCGGCTTTTTCGCCATCGTGTGCGGCTCTTAAGCCCTGTTGCAGCCAGAGTCGGATCTCATTGGAGGATGGTTCTAAGATGGCCATTGCGTACCCTGCTACGTCTCAAGAAAAGGGCAAAATACTCCGATAAAACATTCTATCATGTCAAAACTCCATTGTCTAAACTACAGGTGCTTCTATCAAGATAAAAAGCCTCTCCCAAATCAAGAAGAGGCCAGCAGAGGCGCATTTAGTTATTCGCTGCGGGCCCCTCAGACGCAAAGACACAAGTGTCAACACCGCCCAGTCATATCGAATAAGTGGGTCCAACCAGGCATAGATGATATCCACAAACAGGCTGACCAGCACCAAGATGATGGCAAACGGCAGAATGACACCTGTGATGGCCGGGTAATCGCGGCTGGTGATGCTGGTGATTCAAGGCAGGTGCAATGCACCTCAGAGGTGCATTGCACCTAGCCAAGTAGATGGAACCCCCACAAGGGAGGGCTTTATCCTAAAGCTCAGGAAAGCCTACTCCGGCTTGTCCATAGACCACTTCTCCCAGTAGTTCTGGCCGCCTTTGCCAAAGGTGCGGTTCACGTACGGCTTGGTGAGTTCCACACCGGCATACCAATAAATGGGGATGATGACCGCATCGTCCTCGACCAATATCTTCTCGGCCTCGACGTACAGGTCGTGTCGCTTTTCCAGATCGACCTCAAGGGCAGCCTCATCGACTACAGCATCAAATTCCTCATTCCGCCAGCCGGTATGGTTGTTGCCTGAGTCGGAGCGGAAGACGTCTTTGGCGAAGTTGCTGGCATCCGGATAGTCGTCACACCAGCCCAACCGCCAGATTTGGGGCGGGTCCTCCTCCAGTGTACCCAGGTAAAACTTCCATTCCTGGGTGGCGATGGTCACGTCCACGCCGAGAGCTTCCTCCCACATGTGCTGAATGGCCTCGGCGATGCGGGCGTGCCCGGCACTCTCGTTGTGCATGAGGGTGATCTCGGGCAGGTTTTCGGCGCTGCCGTACGAAGAGGTCGCCAGAAACTCCCTGGCCTTGTCTACATCGGCCGTCAGCGGCGGTCCGAAGTCGTCACCCATGGCTGGGTTGGGCGCAGCCGTCAGGCCCGGGCGCGAGAACCAGCGAGCTGGCTCCTGACCACTTTTGGTTACATTCTCCACCAGCGCGGTGCGGTCGATGGCCCACGAGAACGCCTTGCGCACGTTCACGTCGTCGAAGGGGGGCTTAGTCACGTTGAAACCATAGTAATAGGTACACGTATTCGGGTAGATGTTCAGTTCCTGAGAGAGTTCCGGATCGGCCTTGATGCGATCTATTTCAGCCAGGGGCACCTGGGTTTTGTCCAGCAATCCAGCTTCGTAATTGGTGAATGCCGCCGGGGCATCCAGGAAAACCCCATGGACGTACTTGATCGAAGGTTGCGGAATGGCCTGAGTGCCAGGCCAAAAGGGGTTGGCTATAAATGTGATCGAGACATCGTGGGTCCAGTCAAACAGCACGTAGGGGCCGTAACTCTGGATGAAGCCAGGCTCGATCCAGCGTTCGCCCTTCTCCTTGATCAGCCACTGAGGCTGCGCCCAGTTGATCCACATGCTGGCGATAGAGACGAAGAAGGCGGCCGGATCTTCCAACGTGTACTGAACGGTGAAGTCATCCAACGCTTCCACGCCAATGGCATCCAGATCACCAAAGAGCGGGGCGTCCTCGCCGTTTCTGCCATTCACAGCGCCCGCGTTTTTGATGATCCAATTGACGTAAGCGTAGGGGCTACCGGTCTGAGGGTCAAGGCTGCGCTTGACGCCGTAGACGAAGTCACGGGCATTCACCATGCGGATATTGCCCTCGTCGTCTTGGATTTGCTCCACTTCTCCCGTGGTGTTGTTGAACTTCACCCAGGGCACGTCGTCGCGCAGATGGAAAGTGTAGACCAAGCCGTCGTCAGAGACCTCCCATTCAGTAGCCATACCAGGCTCCACTTCGCCCGTTTCCTCGTGCAGCCGAATCAGACCTGGGAAGAGCTCAACGCCAGCATCAATGGCGCTGGTGTCCTGGGCTAACGAAGGATCAAGGGTGGGTACATCTTGAAGGCTGATATCGAAGAAGAGGGTTTCTTCAGGAGGAAGCGCGGCAGCTCTGACGATAACTTGTGGATCGACTTCGACCACGACGGTCTTGACGACCTTATCCCTTTCCCTATCAACCGCCACCGTTTCAACAAACTTCTCGGTAATGGTCTGAGGTATTGCGAGGGCGCTACACTGGGCCGCCAATGTGAAAAGCACAACCAACGTGGAAAACAACGCCCGCGCTGTTCTCCTGGAAGGCATAGAGTTTTCTCCCTCTTGAGTTAAGACGATCTCATAAACCCGATTTATTTGCTTATGGCGTAAAGAAAACCCGTCTTCTCCCCTCAATGCCCTGATTTGCAGGCTACAGAAAACGGGCTTCTGATATATATACAGAGATCCGGTGTAAAAGGTTCAAAATAGAGACTTTTCATTTGCCCCCGACGGACGGCAGTTCAGAGACCTTCCGCTTTGCGCGGGATTGTCATCCCTCGCAAGCAAAGTGGTGAACGGTTACAAAAGTAGAAAGGGAAAAAGAAAAGGTCCCTTCTCTGGCCGGGAAGGGACCTGGGAAGAGACCCGTATTCCTCACTGCCCGAAAAAAGACAAGCCGGTCTTTGGGTTGCAGGCCACAGAAAACGGGTTTCTGAAAGAAAAACCATGCACTATGTATACAGAGATCAAGTTAGAAAGGTTCAAAAGGGGAAAGAAAAAGCCTCTTCCCTGGTGGGAAAAGGCTAGCAGGAGGAAAAACTGCAAAGCTACAAGAAAGTCATTCCTGCTATTGGTTTCCTCGCAGACGAGGGTCGAGAGCATCGCGCAAGCCATCGCCCAAGAAGTTAAAGGCAAACATAATGATCGCCAATGCCAACGCCGGGAAGATCACCTGGTTGGGATAGGTGCGGATCGCCCGCGAGCCATCGGAGATCAATGACCCCCAACTCGGCGTCGGCCGGTTCACCCCCAAGCCAATGAAGGATAGAAATGCCTCGTAGGCGATGTAGGTCGGGATGGCCAGCGTCTCGGCCACCACAATCGGCCCGACGATATTGGGCAGGATATGTTTTCTCATAATCCCGGTGTCACGCACGCCCATGGAATGGGCCGCCTCAATGAACTCCTTCTCCTTCAAGGACAATATCTGCCCGCGCGTCAAGCGTGCCATCGACATCCAAGCCGTGATCCCGATCCCGATGAAGATGAACAACATGCCCCCCATAGAATTATCCAGCGTCACCAGATAGAAGCGCAGCGTGCCCGACTCCGGTGCCGCCGTCGTCGACCGGAAAAAGGCCATCAGCAAGATGATCAGCAGCAGTGTCGGAAAAGCGTACATGACGTCCACAAAGCGCATCATGGTGTTGTCCACTCGCCCCCCAAAGTAGCCAGCAATAGTGCCATACGTCACCCCAATCATGAGGCTGATGAACGGCCCCACGATGGCCACCGACAATGACACCCGTGCACCATAGACGATCCGGCTAAACAGGTCACGCCCCACATCATCTGCACCCAGCGGATACTTGTCGCTGATGGTCACGTAGCCGCCCGGCTCCCCTTTGGGGATCATGGATGGGAAAACCCGGGTCACCCACAAGGGCGCTGCGTTGTTGTCGATCAGGGTCTGCTTCTCGTAGCTATACGGAGCGATAAGCGGAGCGAAGATAGCCGCCAAGAAGAAGATGATGATAATGATGCCACCCACGAGAGCCGCTTTGTTCCTGACCAGACGACTAAAGGCATCCCTCCACAGCCCCGATTCGCGGCTGCGGACTGTAACGGTTCCGGGCATTGTTTGTTCTTGTACTGCCATATCCATTCCTCATTATCTGTTCTTTGCTTCTTCAACAGTGGTAGTAGCAACTTCAATCGCTTCGGCATTAGAGACTGGCACTTGCACCGCGCTAGGATGCAGGGTTGGTGAGTCGTCACTACCACGAACTGCGATTAATCGTATCGTATGCGCGGATCCAACCAGGCGTAGGTGAGGTCTACAAACATGTTGGCCAGCACTAAAATGATGGCGTAGAGCAGAATGACACCCGTGATGACCGGGTAATCACGGTTGGTGATGCTGGTGATAAAGTAGCGCCCCAACCCGGGAATGCCGAAAATGGTCTCAGTGATGAAGGAACCGGTGACCAGGTAGGCGAAGATGGGACCCAGTACGGTTACCACCGGGATCAACGAATTCCTCAACGCATGTCTCCCGATGATCACACGCTCCACCAACCCCTTGGCCCGCGCAGTGCGGATGTAATCCTCGCGAATCACCTGCAGCAGGCTGGCTCGCGTCAGCCGGGCGATGATGGCCGAACTGCCCAGCCCCAGCGCAATAGAAGGCAACACCTTGTGCTGCCAGGTCAACCACCCGGTCGGATAGAACCAGCCCAGCTCGACGGCGAAGATCCAGATCAAGAAGGGCCCCAGCACGATCACCGGCGTAGACACCCCGAAGATGGCCACTCCCATGGCGCTGTAGTCCCAGAAGCTGTTCTGTTTGAGCGCAGCCAAGATGCCAAAGGGCAGGCCGATGATCAGAGCCACGCCCATAGCATACAGACCCAGTTCGAATGAGACGTGCAGTTGTTCGCGGAAGATATCATTCACCGTCCGCGAGCGAGATGCGTACGAGGGGCCAAAGTCCATCCAGCGGAAGGTGTACCCTTCAACCAGCGGGATGTTGATCAGGTAGTTCTCCAACACCGCTCTCTTGGGTTCACCCTGGGTGACGCGCGGCACAACGATATCATATATATAGTCCACGTACTGCTTCCAGACGGGCGCGTCGAGATTGTACTTGCGCTCTAGGTTCTTCTTAACCACTTCGGGCAGCGCCTTCTCGGAGGCAAATGGCCCACCGGGCACGGCGTGGGCGAAGCCGAAGGTCAGCAGAGAGACGACGAACACCACCAGGATCAACCACAACAGCCTGCGGACAACGTATCGGCCCATAAGATCTCCTTATTCTAAGATAGGTGCAACGCACCTCGCGGAGCCGGTGCGTTGCACCTTAGTAAATGGATGGAGCTCTCCCGAGGGAGGGGCTCCATCCTAAAGCTCAAGACAACCTACTCCGGCTTGTCCATGGTCCACTTTTCGTAGTAGTTTTGGCCACCTCGGCCGAAGGTGCGGTTCACGTAAGGCTTGGTTACTTCCACACCCGTGTACCAGTAGATGGGGATGATGGCCGCATCTTCCTCGTTCAGGATCTGCTCAGCCTGGGCGTAAAGCTCTTTGCGCGTCTCCAGATCAGTTACCCGGGCAGCCTCGTCTACCAGGGCATCGAACTCGTCGTTGCCCCACCAGGTGTGGTTGTTGCCCGAGTCAGAGCGGAAGACGTCCTTGGCGAAGTTGCTGGCATCCGGGTAGTCGTCACACCAGCCCAGCCGCCAGACTTGAGGCGAGTCCTGTTCCAAGGTCTCCAGGTAGACTCCCCACTCCTGGGTGGCGATGTTCACGTTCGCGCCCAGGTTCTCGTTCCACATCTGCTGGATGGCCTCGGCGATGCGCGCGTGCCCGGCACTCTCGTTGTGCATAAGGGTGATCTCGGGCAGGTTCTCGGCGCTGCCATAGGAGGAAGCCGCCAGGAACTCCTGGGCCGCCTCCAGGTCAGCCGTGGTCGGCGGGCCAAAGTCATCGCCCGCAGCCGGGCTGGGCGCCGCAGTCAGTCCGGGGCGCGAGAACCAGCGCGCCGGCTCCTGGCCGCCTTTGGTGACGTTGTCAATCAATGCCTGGCGGTCGATGGCCCAGGAGAAGGCCTTGCGAACGTTCACGTCGTCGAAGGGCGGCTTGCTCACGTTAAAGCCGTAGTAGTAGGTGCAGGTATCCGGGTAGATGTTCAGCTCCTCGGCGAGGACAGGATCGGCCTTGGCGCGGTCGATCTCCGCCTGAGGTACGTTGGAAACGTCCATCAGGTCGGCCTCGTAGTTGGCGAACGCCTCCGGATCATCCAAGAACAGCGAGTGCACGTACTTGATGGTCGGCACAGGGATCGAGTCGATGCCAGGCCAGAAGGGGTTGGCCACCAGGGTGATCGAGGCATCGTGGGACCAGTCAAACAGCGCGTACGGGCCGTAGCTCTGAATGAATCCAGGCTCGATCCAACGGTCGCCCATCTCCTCGATCAGCCACTGGGGCTGCGCCCAGTTGATCCACATGTGGGCGATGGAGGGGAAGAAAGCGGCCGGCTCGCGCAGCGTGTACTGGAGGGTGTAATCATCCAGGCACTCCACGCCGATTTCCTCGACCTGCCCGAAGAGAGGATCGTCCTCACCGTTCTCGCCGTTCACGGCGCCCGCGTTCTCGATGATCCAGTTAACGTAGGCGTAGCTGCCGCCCGTGTTCGGGTCCAGGGTGCGCCGGATGCCGTACAGGAAGTCCTGGCAGTTGACGATGCGCGGGTTGCCCTCGTCGTCTAACACCTGCTCGACCTCACCCGTCACGTTGTTGAACTTCACCCAGGACACGTCGTCACGGATGTTGAAGGTGTACACCAGGCCATCGTCGGACACGGTCCACTCGGTGGCCATACCCGGATCTACGTCACCCGTCTCTTCGTGGATGCGGGTCAGGCCCGGGAAGAGCTCAACACCCATCTGGATAGCGCTGGTGTCTTCGGCCAGCGAGGGGTCGAGAGTGGGCACGTCGTTGTAGCCGAAGGAGGTGACGAGGGTTTCTGCGGGCGGCAGCGCGCCGACCTCGACAACCACTTCTTTCTCGACGACTACTTCCTTCTCAACCACGACCGTCTCGACAACCGTCTCCCCTTCTACCTCAACCACCACCGTCTCTACGACCTTCTCGACGATGGTTTGTGGCGTTGCCGGGGCAGCACACGCGGATGCCAACATAGAAAGCACGATTACCGCCGAGAACAACGCCAATGCCATTCTTTTGGAAAACATAGGGTCTCCTCCTAAACTATTTTTGGAGTTTTAGTTATTCGGAGTGAACAGAGCGCTCACTCCAGGTACCACAACGTGACCTCAGAAACCTGTCTTCCGTTGCCTGCGGCTCAATCCCAAAGACCGGCTTGTCTTAACAGGGCATAATTATCAGGGCAATGAGGGGAGAAAACGGTTTCTTATTTTGAGTTACGTTATAGTACCCACGCTGGAAAGCAATTCCTCAGACTTACCGTTTAACCACCTCCTTTCTGTACAAGAGTCTACTCAAAAAGCCAAGGAGCAGGCGACAAGCTGGTGCTATCTGTACCAGGGATACGGCCCGCTACGTATGGGATTCTGCCCTTTGACTGTGAGAGACAATGAGGGCTCAGACTCGAGCGCACGCCCCTCTATGAACAACACATTGGGAGGCACATCTCGTGGTATCGCGACGGATGGATGACTGATTGGCTCAGTGTCAGGCCGAGACGCAATGCGCGACGTAAAGTCGGCCTTGAGGGAACGTAACTCAGCCTCGTCATCAAACACCGTCACACCTGGAGAGATCGACTCGTCATCCACATAAGCGATGGTCCCAGACGGCGACATATCATAGAAAGAGTCCCGAAGACCAGTTGGGCCCAATAGCGCAATGCCTCCAATCGTAACCAACAGCAAGGTCAAGGCAGCTTGTATTACCAGAGGTGACCATGATATGCGATATCGGTGCGATGGCGGCGAACCATCGGTCTGTAACTCTGCCTTGATCCGTTTCCAGACGCGATTCGGCGGTTCCTTTCCGCTCACCTGTGCCTCTAGCGCCCCTTGCACCAGGTGATCCAACTCGTCTCCAGAATGCCAATTAGGTGAACTCATACGCCAAACCTACCGGTAGACGTTGATCAGCCAGAAGCTCCCGACGCAAGTTTTCTCGAGCATAGTGCAACCGGGACTTGACCGTGCCTACCGGGCAATCCATGATTTCAGAGACCTCATTCAGGCTGAAATCATGCAAATAGAACAGCACAAGTGTAGCACGTTGCTTGAATTCCAACTTGTCGATAGCCTCGTAGACCAACTCGTGAAGCTCACGCTCTTCCACTTTATGTTCTGGGGAAGCCGCGGCCGGTGCAACTAAGTGCTCAATGATACTGTCCAGCGCTATCTGCCAGTTGCGGCTGTGGGCTTTCCCATAGTCGTAGGCCAGGTTGACGGTGATGCGGTAAAGCCAGGGCGATAGCGACACACCTTGGCGAACGTGGTGGATATGTTTGAACGCCCGCAGAAAGGTCTCCTGCAGAATCTCCTCCGCAGCCGAGCGATCACCGATGATGGCCAAAGCCGTTCGGTAGATAGGGCCTTTGTGCATCTCGTATAGCGTCTCAAATGCTTCGAGATCCCCTTGCTTGGCGCGGACGATTAGCTTAAGTTCTTCTTCGGTGATCGCCATATTTCCTCATTGATACAGCCGTTCACCTGAGTTTCGTTCTTCAGTTGTGAAAGGCTTAGGAAGTTCCAGAGTTTAAATCATCCCCAACATCACGAGTATGACGGTGAAATCAATAAGACTTAGGACAACTATTTTTCTGGAACGGCCTTATGCCGTCCAACCCTTTACCTACTGGGAGAATTGCAGACACCAACTTTGTGTGCAGATGCCATAATACAGCGATTGCATAAGAGTGAAGTGACCAAACCGGAGTAGACTACGCACAGGAACCTGACGAACCAAACTAATAACAAATATACCACTTAATAGATCAATCGTCAAGGTTCAGTATAGATAGCAGGCGACCCAATGCCCATCACCCACGTCTTTGAACTCCGGGTTCTCTTCGTGGCAAACATCCATCACCCGGGGACAGCGGGTGCTGAAGTTGCAGCCTTTAGGCGGATTGGCCGGGCTGGGCACATCCCCCTCTAAAATGATACGCTGGCGTTTCTCCTCAATGACTGGATCAGGGATGGGCACAGCACTGAGCAGAGCCTGCGTGTAAGGATGCATAGGATTTCTATACAGTTCATCCCGATCGGCCAACTCGGCCAATTTCCCTAAGTACATCACCGCAATGCGGTCGCTGATGTGCCGCACCACACTCAGATCGTGGGCGATAAAGAGATACGTCAGGCCGAACTCGCCTTGCAGATCCTCCAACATGTTGATGATCTGCGCTTGGATAGAGACATCTAGCGCCGAAATCGGTTCGTCACAGACAATGAACTCAGGGTTCACTGCCAACGCCCGAGCCACACCAATGCGCTGGCGTTGTCCTCCAGAGAACTCGTGGGGGTAACGATTGACGAAGTATGGATTCAACCCAACTACCCTTAGCAGCTCCTGAACTCGCTCACGCCGCTCGGCTCTGCTTGAGTAGATATTGTGCACCTCCAGCGGCTCACCGATGATGTTGCCCACCGTCATCCGCGGGTTAAGTGAAGCGTAGGGGTCCTGGAAGATCATCTGCATCTCCCGCCGCATACGCCGCAACCCCTCACCCTTCAATTCAGTGAGATTTTCATCTTTGAAGAAGACGCGACCATCGGTAGGCCGATAAAGCTGAAGAATCGCCCGGCCCGTGGTCGATTTTCCACAGCCAGACTCGCCCACCAACCCCATTGTCTCCCCTTGTTTGATGGAGAAAGTGATGTCATCCACGGCCTTGATGTCCCCTATGTGCCGTTGGACGATGATTCCTTGTGTGATGGGAAAATACATCTTTAAGTTTTGGACGTTTAGCAAAATGTTGTTTTCGCTCATAGAAATGCTCTCCTGGTACGGAACGTAATGCGTAAAACGCAATGCGTAATGGGTTTTCTTGCGTCTCCCCTAAGGGAGTCTACGGGTTACATTTTACGTTTCACGTCTTTACGTTTCACGTTTTACGTCTCACTCAGTCGGATTCGCTGTAGTCACATCCACCCAGCAAGCTACTTTGTGGTTTGGAGCCACTGGCTCCAGCAGTGGATTATCTACTTGGCACCTGTCAACTCGATAATCACAGCGCGCGTAGAAAGGACAGCCTTCGGGCAAAGCGATCAAATCAGGCGGCAACCCCTCAATGGAGGCCAGCCGACGGCCACGTTCCTCGTCCAGCCTGGGGAGAGATTGCAGCAGACCCAACGTATAAGGATGGCGCGGGTCACCGTACAAATCCTTGACTGGTGCTTCCTCGACGATGAACCCGGCGTACATCACCGCCACCCGGTCGGCCAGCCCGGCGACCACGCCCAGGTCGTGCGTGATCCAAATGATTGCCATCCCGATCTCATCTCGTAGCTTTTTCACCAAGTCCACGATCTGAGCCTGGATCGTCACGTCCAGGGCGGTGGTTGGCTCATCAGCGATAAGTATCTGTGGATTGCAGCTCAGTCCCATAGCAATCATCACACGCTGGCGCATACCACCTGAAAACTGGTGTGGGTAATCGTCAACCCGATCTGCAGCCGAGGGAATGCCGACCATCTCCATCAGCTCAATCGTTCGCTGACGCCCCTCTGATTTGCTCATCCCCAAGTGCAATTCCAGGGCCTCTGACACCTGTTTCCCGATGGTCAGAACCGGATTAAGGGAGGTCATCGGATCCTGGAAGATCATCGCAATCTTGTTACCGCGCACCGACCGCATTTCGTCGTCATCGATCTCCATCAGGTTTTGATTTTCAAATGTTGCTTCTCCTCCCACGATCCTGCCGGGTGGCATAGGAATAAGCCGCATAAGTGACATAACACTCACACTTTTGCCACAGCCGCTTTCTCCTACGATACCCAGCGTTTCCCCTTCGTTGAGTTCGTAAGAGATGCCGTTGACAGCTTTAACCACGCCATCTTGGGTAAAAAACTGGGTCTTGAGCCCATTCACTTCGAGTACAGGTGCCATTCAATCCTCCTTTATTTATGATAAGATCAAGGCTCAGAGACTAGAGATTGAGAGTTCTCTAATCAAGCTGCGGATTCAGCGCCTCGTTCAATCCATCGCCCAAAAAACTGAAGGCAAGCACAACGACGACCAGGATAGCAGCCGGAATAAACAGCAGAGGCCAAAGACTCGCGTGACGCCAATATGGATAATATTGATAGAGCATCGCTCCCCAACTTGGATTGGGCGGTTGCAGACCAATACCCAAGAAACTAAGGGTTGCCTCTGAAAGGATAATGGCCCCCATGCCCCCTGATACAGCAACGATGACTGGAGGCATCGCATTGGGAAGCAAGTGCCGCCGCATGATGCGCCAGGTCGGCACCCCAATAGCTTGAGCGGCCAGGATATATTCGCGCCTCTTTAGCGACAGCAATTGACCACGAATCAACCGCGCCAGGCCCGGCCAGCCCACTAAACTCAGTGCGATGATCACCACCAGGTAATCCAGGTAATCGGAGCGAGCCAAATCATCCAGACCGATAGCTTTCAGCCAGGCAGTCAGCCCTGGCTTTATAGTAGCAGCAATAAAGAAAACAAACAACAAACCAGGAAAGGCAAAGAGTACATCGCCTAGACGCATGATCAACGTATCCACCCAGCCGCCGAGGTAACCTGATAGGACACCAAAAAAGATGCCTAGCGCCAGTCCAAAGCCGGCGACGGCGATGGACACAAAGGCTGCGGATCGCGCCGCCCAGACAACACGGCTGAACACATCCCGTCCCAGTTCATCGGTACCCATCGGGTGTTCGAGACTGGGGCCAGCGCCGACGTTATCCAGGTCAATCTGGTCGAATTCGTAAGGTGCAATCAACGGCGCAAAGATGGCCGTGAGATACATCAAGATAACGACTAACAAACCAACCACCGCTGGCCGATTGCGTCGCAAGCGCAGCCACACGTCGCCCCACAGAGACCGTCGCGGCCGAGTGCTCTCACCTGTCATTTCCGTTCGCAAATCGGCTTTGGCTTGTGTACTCATTGCCCCCTAAGCCTGCCGAATGCGTGGGTCTACAAAGCCATATAACAGGTCAACCCACAGGTTCCCCAGGGCATAGGCGATTGCCACCAGCAAGGTGACAGTGATAATTACAGGATAATCGCGCCCACCTAATGCTTCGAAGGCGAATTGCCCCATGCCGGGGATGCCGAAAATGGTCTCTGTAAGGAATGTCCCCTCCACCAGGCTGCCGAGCAAGAAGCCAAGAATGGTCAATAAAGGGATGAAGGCATTACGTAGTGCGTGAGCGATCACAACCCCCATCTCGCGCATGCCCTTGGCGCGCGCAGTGCGGATGTAGTCCTGCCCCATCACCTCCAGCATCCCCGCCCGCGTCTGACGGGCGAATATAGCCATAGGTCCTATAGAAAGCAACAACACCGGCAGTATTGCACTCCGGCTGAAGATCCCGTTCCAACCACCAGCCGGCAGCACCGGGATCATCCGGGCAAACAAGAACAGCAGAATAGGACCAGCCACGAAGACCGGAACCGCCCTCCCAAACACGACCCCGAAGACGACTATCCGATCTGTTGGCCTTCCCCGTTTCAGAGCTGCAAATACCCCCAGGCCTACCCCAATAACGACGCCGATAAACGACGACACTGCATTGAGCTGAATAGTGATCAGCAACCGGGGAATCAACAGACGCAGCACCGGTTGGTTACGATACTTGATTGACTCACCGAAGTCAAGATGGACAATGCGCCCCAGATATTTGACATATTGAACGAAGAAAGGTTGGTCGAATCCGTATTCGTGCGCCAGTTGCGCAGCTATTTCGGGGTCGTAGTGCCGGCCCAGCAGTGCCACAATCGGATCGGCTGGGCCATAATACCCCAACGCAAACGTGATGAATGAGACAATGATCAAGAGAATAGGCAGCCACAACAGCCGGCGAACAAGATAGGCCAGCATCCGATTGGCCCCCTACCGCTCCACAGAGTAATATTGGTACTTAGGAATCACCATCGGCGGCAGGTAGGCACCCTTGACGTAGGGCTTGATGAGCCAGTCATCAACACCAAAGAATAGAGGCACCCAAGCCGCTTCCTCAACCACGGTCTGCTCCACCTGGCGATATAGAGCTTCACGCTTCTCCGAATCGTATTCCCCACCCGCCTGGTCCAGTAAATCATCCACCTCAGGGTTGCAATAGCCTGTATGGTTTTGGGCGCTGCCGCAGCGGAACAGGATGTCGAGAAAATCGTGAGGGTCTGGATAATCAGCAATCCAACCCGCCTCACCGCCCCACATCTGGTTGGGGTTATCGGGACGATTGAGGTCGCTGAGAAAAGTAGCCCAGTCGGTCTGCTGTACATCGATCTGAACCCCCAGGTTTTCCTCATAGGAAGCGACAATGGCCTCAATGATGCGCCCAGTGGCACCACCTGCACCTAAGACGTGAAACGTGATGTCAGGGAATTCGCTGACGTCGCCGTACTTCGACTCGGCAATAAGTTCTAGCGCTTTTTCTGGGTCGTATTCCAGCGGTTTCAGGTCTGGGTTTTCGTAACCGGGCATCGTCGGCGGGACAATGCCCCAGGCCACCGGCACTGTCTCCTTGTAAACCACATCAATGATACGTTGGCGGTCCAAGGCGTGGTTGAAGGCCTGCCGCACCTTCACATCATCGAAAGGAGGCTGATTGTTGTTCATACCGATGTAGAAGATGCCCATAGTCTCAACACTATTCAGTTCCTCGTTGAGGGGGTTGGTCGGATCAGTGACACGCTCAATGTCGTTCAAGCCGACCGGCGCCATATCGAGCTCACCCTGCTCATACATTACCATCCGGGAGCCACCTGTCAAAATGAAATCGATACGCTCCAATTGGGGCATTGGCTCTCGATAGTAGTCCTCGTTACGTTCCAGGGCAATAAGCTCGCCGAAGCGAAATTCAGCCAACTTAAAGGGACCGGTGCCGTTGGGCTTGTCAGTCCAGGTACGTCCGCCACGCTCGACATTTTCCTGATCAAGCACGTAGCCGGTGGGATAAGTCAGCTTGGAAAGGAAGTAGACGCGCGGCTGGTCAATAGTGATCTCCAACGTATAATCATCAATCGCCTGGACGCCTTCCACCTCGTCGGCATTGCCACGCAATTTATCCCGACAACCGATGATGTCTCCCAGATAAGTGTCGGCGGTAGTGGAGCGGGTGCGGAAATCACACGCACGCTCAATGGACCACTTAAAGTCCTGAGCGCGCACCGGCTTGCCGTTGTGAAAAACAGCGTCATCGCGCAACTGAAAGGTATAGACAGTCCCATCATCGCTTACGTCCCAACCTTTGGCCAGGTCGGGAACGATGTTCAACTCTTGATCAAAAGTGACCAATCCACTGAAAATCTCGACGACATATTCGGCCGAAGTAGCGTCGCCACTCAGGTGAGGGTCGAGCGTGGGAGGATCGCCGCCTGGCACGATAAGAACTTGGCCGCCGGCAGATGAAGGAACTGGGGTAACTGACGTCTCCTCTGGGGTTTCAACCAACTCGCGTGTTTCTGCTTTAGGGACAGCGCCCGACTCGCTGGAACGGGCTCCGCCCTCAAGAGATGCTGCTTCCTCGGTGCCAGTCAATCGTCCCAGAAATGTAGTCCCACCCAGCACGCCAATCACACAAACGGCGCCCAAACAGACCAACAACACAACAGCTATCAGGGGTATCCAACGACTCTCTTTAGACAACGTTCTCTTCTCCTATAGTCTACTAATCTCCGTCTTTACTGTATCTTCCATCGACCAGCTTGCCTCAGTTTCATCCTATATCCAGTGCAGGCTATTCTCCTCCGCCTACTCAGCCATACGTCCAATCTTGAAAGGGGACCTGCATCCGCACCTGCCCTTCGCAAACAGGCCAGTTTAACCTTACAGCACAGGCCAAACAACACGAACGGCAGGACATGTACACAAAAACCCTTTCGTCCCACCTACGCGGGGCTTCGGGGAAGCAGGGCCGGCGGATACGCCGCCCATTGATGCACAACACAAGAACGCATCAACCAAGGGGCTTTGGCGGGATACCTGATTGGCCTAGTATTGTAAGAGTAAATCAATAAAAAGTCAAGACAAATTCTTAAGGTTGCTGTCGAGGTGTTTATCGAGAACCGATAACCCCTCGTGGAAACTCAGTCGCCCCAGTCCCCATCTAAGGTGCCTGTCGCCAAAGTCAAACACAGTCGAGGGTACTAGCAACACTCCCGACTCAAGCACTACCTCCTCACAAAACGTCACTGCCGACCCTGTGCACAAGCGGGCAAAGGCGACTGGGCCTGCCATCGGCTCATGCCAGGTAAACACGTCTGCCCAGTGAGTCATAAACTCACGGACATACGCCAGATTAGTCTGGATGATGCCAAGATTGCGTTGGATAATGGTCTCTGCA